>PVMK01130711.1_pt1 | contig 49770 bp, 37 predicted proteins | sample 1853481 | NCBI WGS metagenome assembly PVMK01 (sample SAMN08533507, study PRJNA380276) | Marine sediment metagenome, whole genome shotgun sequencing project.
AGATGGTGAATGGCAACGTATTTTTGCAAGGTATTACCATTTTCACACTCATCTATCAAGATTTGGTCGTAAATAAATAGATTATCGGTTAATTGATATTTCATATCAAGACCTATTAGTGCGTTGCCCGCCCTTGAACCCTTATTGAATTCAATTGCCCGATAGAATATAATTGGATTAAAGAATTCAATATTAAAGCCATCTTTATTTGAATTGTCCGTAATAACTGACTCAAAAAATCCTAGATTGAATCTTTTCGTAACATTCCAACTCAGATGGTGAATGGCGACATATTTTTGCAAGGTATTGCCATTTTCATCCACTTCAGGGCGCACATCTTTGGCCCACATCCAAAGATTTGTATATTTTATTTTCCAAAAATTAGTAGATATTTTTAAATAGGTAGAAGGTGTAGTTACATCAGATAAAAACAAGGACCGATAACCATCACCAATAAAATTTTTTCCATGCCCGAATTGAAAATTAAAGATTTCATTTGGTGTATAACTAATATACCCTTCAGCAACCGGATAGTCAAATCCGTTATCATGAAATTGTTTCGCTCTGCCTCTTCCTGGTACCAAACCAAAACCTTCATTTGGTTTATGTGATATCGCATACTTGTTTACATAATCCGCAAATCTACCCTGACTTTCATAGAAAGCAGTGTAAAAACTAAATTTCTTATTTAATCCACCCTGTATTTGTAAGGCTCTGGTATTATTGTAAGTGTAATCAATATCTGAATTATCCTTACCCAGCTGTAAATCCCATAACAGATCAAGAGCAAACCAGAAATTCTCTCCCTGTATCTTCACAAGATGCTCATTAGATAATTTTCTGCCACCCCAACTGCTTTTATCCAACATCAATTCCATTCTTCGCGCATTTAGGTCAATATAGGGTTTTACTTCATTATAAATATATGGTTTGAAGGCACTATGAGTATTTTCTGCTTTACTAATGTTATACACTATATTATCATAGCTTCTATGGGTGAAGGGGATATTCAATTCGCTCTCAAATTCAGGAAAAAGTGTATTGTTGGTTGTAATAATATCTTGAATATCTTCTTGTATAACCTGCACCTCAGGGTTCTCAGGAACAATATCTTCTGCTATTTGTTTTTGGTCCAATGGAATACTGATTGGAATAACATACCTAGTATCTATACTTCGGCCGTCATAGGTTCCCGGAACTATTGTTGGCAGAAGTTCAAAGATCCTTTTTACTTCATCTTTGAGTTCATTGTAAATGGCGTTGATATACAAAATTTCAAATTCTCCTTTTTTATTCACAATAAAAACAACTGTAATTTGCCCTTTATAGTTTTCCTTAAACACTATTTCTGGCACCCTGAAGTTTTCCAGAATATCTGATGTTAAAGACTTATTAAAGCAAGTTTCCAAGTTTTGAATATCCTCATTTTCGCAACCTTTATAGGTTGGGGGCTTTTCAATTTGTGCCGTTATTGGTAAGAAAAAAAAGAGGAAAGTAAAAAGGAATAATAATTTTTTCATAGAAAATTCAATCAATTTATTTGGTGCTAGGCGATTAATTATATAAATTATTCAACAGCACAAATCTAATTTATTTTACTTACAAGATCATTTTTTAATTCGTATTTTTCATTACTTTCCGAACAAAAAGCGATTCCGTTATCATCAAAATGTAACCTATGTCCAAATTCACTGATCCAGCCAATTTGTTTAGATGGATTGCCAACAATAAGTGCATAAGGTTTTACCGATTTAGTAACAACAGATCCGGCACCAATCAAAGCAAATTCCCCAATGTCATTTCCACAAACAATGGTTGCATTAGCACCTATAGTTGCGCCCTTTTTTACAATGGTTTTCATATATTCGTCCCTCCTAATTACGGCACTCCTTGGATTTATTATATTAGTAAATACCATTGAAGGTCCAAGAAAAACATCATCTTCACAGATTACACCGGTATAGATAGAAACATTATTCTGCACTTTTACATTATTTCCTAAAATTACTTTGGGTGATACAACAACATTTTGGCCAATATTACATCCGCTGCCAATGGTACAGTTCGACATTATATGACTAAAATGCCATATTTTTGTTCCTTCATTAATGATACAGTTATCATCAATAACAGCGGTTTCATGGGCGTAATAATTATTTTTTTTCATATTTGAGTTATTCAGATTTTAACTTATCAAGAGTATATTGTTTGAAAGAAGTATTTATTTGAAATTTTATACCGACGTTGGATGCCAGGTTGTTTTTACTTCCAAGGTTTTTTCTATGAAATATGGAGATTGGCACTGTTCATTAGCCCAATCCCTTTTTTTATAAAAAATAGTTCTTTTTAAATTGTTACTTGCTAATTCGCTAATTGATTTTATGTCATCATTTTCTTTTCCGCAATAGATGATGGCATTGACATCCATATGAGATGCCATTTGACCTAAGAGCTCCTCCTTGCGGCCAGTTAGAATATTAATAACTCCAGCCGGAACATCAGAAGAATTCAATACTTCAGCGAAAGATATTGATGTCATTGGCCGACTTTCTGATGCCAGAACTATTGCCGTATTACCACCAACTATTGCTGGAGCAATAACTGATATTAATCCCAGCAGACCTGGGTTTTCAGGGGCAATGATTGCAGCGACACCAACGGGCTCAACATTGGAAAAATTAAAGTAGGTACCGGAAACCGGATTTACGGCACTAAACAATTGTTGATACTTATCACTCCATCCGGCGTAATAAACTAATCTGTCAATTGCCAACTCCACCTCGGTTCTGGCATTTTCCTTAGTTTCACCTTGTTCTATTAATTCCGTTATGAATTGTGCCTTTCTGCCTTCCAGCATTTCCGCAATCCGATATAAAATCTGCCCCTTATTCAATGCTGAAGTATTTGACCAAGAACCTTGTGCTTTTCTCGCAATTACTACTGCATTTCTAAAATCCTTACGTGAGGCTAAACACATATTAGCTATCAAATTTCCATTATTATTATATATAGAATAGTAACGTCCGGATTCAGTACGAGGAAATTTTCCGCCTATATATAATTTATATGTTTTATTAATGCCTAATCTACTCATATGACTGAATTAAAATTTTATTCAAATTTGACGTAAGGTTTTAAACCATGTAAACCTCCTTCTCGTCCAAAACCACTTTCTTTATATCCTCCAAAGGGTGAAGTTGCATCAAATTTATTAAAAGTGTTGGCCCAAACTACACCTGCATTTATTTTTTGGGTCAAATGAAATATCTTTGAACCTTTTTGGGTCCAAACACCTGCTGACAGTCCATAAGGGGTGTTATTTGCCTTTTCAATTACTTCATCAATTGTCCTAAAAGTTTGAATAGCCAAAACAGGACCAAAAATTTCTTCTTGAACTATTCTATGTGACTGAGAAACATTTATAAAAAGAGTTGGTGCACACCAATTTCCTTTTTTAGGCAGATCAATATTTGTTTGATATATTTCTCCTCCTTCTTCCAATCCGATATTAATATAATTTTTAATTGTTTTTAATTGTTTTTCAGAATTTATTGCCCCGATGTCTGTGTTTTTATCAAGTGGATCGCCAAGGATCAATGTCTCCATTCTATCTTTTAGCTTTTGAATAACCATATCCGCAACGGATTCTTGTATAAATAACCTGGATCCGGCACAGCACACATGACCTTGGTTTAAAAAAATAGCATTAATTATTCCCTCCACGGCCTGATCGATAGCTGCATCTTCAAAAATAATATTTGCGCCTTTGCCACCTAGTTCAAGGGTTAATTTCTTATTGGTACCGGCTATGGCATTTTGTATATATTTACCAACACCCGTTGACCCGGTAAAAGCAATTTTATTTATGTCAGGATGATTAACAATGGCTGCTCCGGTTTCTCCGGCTCCTGTAACGATATTTACAACCCCGTTAGGAAGGCCACTTTCGTGGATGATTTCAGCTAATTTTAATGCGGTCAATGGTGTTGTCTCTGCGGGTTTAAGTACCACTGTATTTCCTGTTGCTAGTGCTGGGGCAATTTTCCATGCAGCCATTAACAATGGAAAATTCCATGGAATAATCTGACCTACCACACCTATTGGTTTAGGTTTCCTGTTTGGAAAGGCATATGACAATTTATCAGCCCATCCGGCATAATAAAAGAAATGGTTAGCCGCCAGAGGAATATCAATATCCCTGGATTCTCTAATCGGTTTTCCACCATCCAAACTTTCAATTACAGCAAATTCTTTTGCCCGCTCTTGAATTAATCTAGCGATTCTAAATATATATTTTCCACGTTCCTTCCCAGTCAGCCCGGACCAACCTTTAAACGCTCTACGTGCGGCCTTTACTGCCATATCAACATCTTTAGACGTAGCTTCAGCTATTTTGGCTATTTTTTGATGATTTGATGGATTGATCGTGTCGAAATAATTTCCCAGGTCAGGTTTTCTAAATTTCCCCTCAATATATAATTCGTACTGTTTATTAATTTGAATATGATCAGTACTTTCCAGTGCTTGATCGTAGGACCATGACGTTTTAAATATATTTTTATTTCCTTTTTTTGTCATGATTAATCTTTTGAAAAATAATTTGAGGATTGGTATATGCCAGTTTCGATTTTCATCAATTGCATCAGAATATCATTGGCTAAACTACTTGCGCCAAACCTGAAGTATTTTTTATCCATCCACTCTTGCCCTAACACTTCATTCAGCATGACCAAATATTGCAAGGCAATTTTTGAAGTTGAAATTCCTCCCGCAGGTTTCATTCCAATCTTTTTCCCTGTTTTTAGGTAAAACTCTTTAATTGCCTCTAACATTACATAGGTAACCGGCATAGTTGCTGCCGGTTGAATTTTTCCCGTTGAGGTTTTTATGAAATTTGCTCCCGCAAGCATCGCAATTTCACTTGCCTTTCTAATATTATCAAGTGTATCTAGTTCACCGGTTTCCAAAATTACTTTTAAGTGAGCTTTCCCACAAGCCTCTTTCACGCTTGCAATTTCATCATATACGTATTGATAGTTACCAGCAAGAAATTGCCCTCTTGAAATTACCATATCAATTTCATCTGCACCCTCCGCCACTGCAAATTTCGTCTCATCTAATTTTACATCCAAACTAGATTGGCCACTTGGAAAGGCGGTTGCAACTGAGGCAACTTGAATATCGCTTCCTAGTAATGCATTTTTTGCAGTTCGCACATAAGAAGGGTATACACAAATTGCTGCAACTGTGGGAATATCTTTTAAGGAATCATGGGGATGCATGGCCTTATAGCATAATTGTTCAACCTTCCCCGAGGTATCTTTACCTTCAAGTGTTGTCAGATCAATCATACTCAGAGCAAGTTTTAATCCTTCAATTTTAGATTTATTTTTAATACTACGCTTGCAAAACCTATCAACCCGTTCTTTAACACCTGTGGTGTCATAAGTTGGGAGATTTATTAAACTTGCAAACATATCGATAGATTAGTTTTCAAATTTACAAATTATATTATATTATTCTTGAAAATTTAGAAAGTGATTGAGCGATATATATTTGTTAGAATTTGCTATATTTTAGATAAAACTTAGATTGTTGTTTTAGCCTGCTCAATGTGATTTTGGAAATAAATAAAAATTGAGAAGCGCCTTTGATTTTATTTAAAAAATCACGTTATTTGTTAGTAATTAAATAATTAACTAAAATAATATTAAACTATGAAATTAATTAAAACCTTATTAATGTTTGTATTGATTAGCGTAATCAGTATATCATGTAAAGAAACCAAAAAAGAAGAAGTGAATGAAGAAATGGATGCTGTTGAAGAAACGGTTGTTGTTGAAGAAACGGTTGTTGTTGAAGAAGCTGGAGGAGCTACTGAAGCTGTTGTGGTAGAAGAAAGTGATGGAGGTGCTGAAACTGTGGTAGTTGCAGAAACTGCTGCACCTGTAGTGGGAGTAGAATCGTCAACTGTGGGTTTAGAGGAAACAGAAGTAGAAGGAGTAATAGCTGAGGCCATGGCGGATACTCCTGTGATTTATCCGGGTTGTGAAGGGTCTGTTGAAGAAATTAGAGCATGCTCAAGAGAAAATTTTATCAATCATTTAAAAAAGAATTTCAAAGCTGATCGTGCCGCAGATCTGGGTTTAAAATCGGGTGAACATAAATTAAGAGCGCTGATAAAAATAGATAAAACGGGTAAGGCATCTGTTTTGAAAGTTCAGGGTCCTCATAAAGGTTTGGATAAAGAGATAATCCGGGTTATTGATCTATTGCCACAAATGACCGCAGCTACGGAAGAAGGTCAACCGGTAAGTGTTTCTTTTATTTTGCCTCTTGCGTTTTCGATAATGTAAGATCTCAAATCTCTGGTGGAATTTTGCCAGTTTTAATGGTAAACCGCTAATAAATTAACTAAAACTAGTGAAGTTCATCATTACTGGTTTTTTTATGCCTAAAATTTATATATTTATTATAACTATCTGTAAATGATTAGTGTATGAGTAAATATAGAAATATAGTTTAATTAATAATTCATTGTTTTTTTGATTTATAAACTATAAATTACGTTATTTGTCCCACTATAAATTTTTAACTAAAAAATATAACTATGAAATTGATTAAGGGATTATTGACAATCGCTATTGTTAGTTTAATTGCGGTTTCGTGTAATGAAACAAAAAAGGATGTTCAAAAAGATGCTCAAGAAGTTGTAGACACAAGTCAAGAAAAAGTGGCTGATGTTGTCGATGACAAAAGTGCAGCAATTAATTCAGAGAAAACCGATACAGAAAAAGTGATTGATTCTGTGGAGACAATGTCAGAAGGAACGGCTAAAAAATGTGAAGGTAAATGTTCTAAAGATGGAAAATCGTGTGACGGCAGTTGCAAAGCTTAGCATTAATTAACCATTTTAAATTAATGAAAACTACCCTGAAGGGTAGTTTTTTTTTGCCTTATATAGATGTTTTTTTCTAAGGGAAAAGAATAGGAATAAAAGGCTCAATAAAAATAATATTCCGGTTAGTTGATGTAAAATAGCATAAAACATGGGTATTCTGGTTTTTATGTTTATCAAAGTTAAAATTCCCAACAGGACCTGTACATATACCAAGACATAAGTAGTTGTCAGCCATTTAATTGCTCTTGTGTACATCGTATTTCTTTTTTTAAAATAAAAATAAATAGTGAGAGCCAGAATTATATAAGCTAACAATCTATGAATAAATTGAACTAAGGCCGGAGCAAAATCAAAATTGTCATAATTGGTCATATTCTTCCAATTCCAATTAGATAAATTTAGTAACACTCCCGGTATAACTTTTCCATTCATCAAAGGCCATGAAGGATAATACAGACCAGCTTTCATTCCAGACATTAATCCTGCAAAAATCATTTGGATAAAAGTTATTACAATTAAAATGCCGACAAATTTATTTTCATTTTTCTGACTTCTGTTTTCTAAACGGTAAACATCCGATAAAACCCAAGTCATTGCTCCAAGAGTTAAAATTGCCAGAATAAAATGTATAGTTAGTTTATAGGCGTTTACCCATGGACGATCAATCAAGCCACTCATCACCATTATCCATCCAGCAGAGGCCGTTAGACCGGTAAAAAAAATAACTATTAATAATCTTTTTACCAAGTAAAAATTAATTTTTTTACGAAGGAGAAAAATAATAAAAGGGATCAAAAATATCAGGCCTAAAACTCTTACCCATAAGCGATGCAGATATTCCCAAAAATAGATAATTTTGAAATCCCGTAAAGTAAAACCGGAATTAATTTTATGATATTGAGGTGTTTTTTTGTATAACTCGAAGGCTTCAAGCCACTGTTGTTTACCTATTGGTGGAAATATACCGGTTATAATATCCCAGCTGGTAATGGACAGGCCAGATCCTGTCAATCGAGTAATTCCTCCGAGTACAACCTGGCCAATTAGCATAAGCAGGCCAATAACAAGCCAAACTCTAATTGTTTTAGTATATCTGTATGCTTGTTTCAAATTTTGTCTAGTTCTTTTGCTGTTTCCATTCCAGGCTTTCCATTAAATGTACGAGATCATTTTGCAAATATTTTATAGCAGGAATTATAGAATCGTAATTTGGTTGTACATTGAAATAAACAGCTCCTGTGATAAAATTATTCGTGCTGTCGGTAATATGAAATTGTAGGGGTGAAGCTGCATTTCCGGTCACTTCATAAATAGCACCATATTTCTTTTTATCTCTGTTAATATATGGGACTGAAGTTATACCATCCGCTTTTATGGCATGGTTAAAAGTTAGTTTTTCCGATTCGAGAAATAATTCATTCAGGTTATTTTCAATTGGTCGGTAGGTTAAATTTATTGATGCGTTTAGTTTAGGATACTCAATGTTTATCCAACATTTCTGATTTATTCTAGGAAAGGATTCTGTAGAATATTCAAATTGATAAGGACAATTTGATTTGATTAAAGAATATTGTGGAATCTTATATTCTAATCTCAACTGGGCCTTTGGTTTAGGTAGAACATCTTCTTTACATGAAATAAAGATGAGCCCAATAATTGCTAAAAAAAGATATGCCATTCGGTTTTGATTAAAATCCATTTTAATTTACTTAGGTAAAGTTACTTTAATTTGTTTGATTCTTTTTTTGTCCATAGACTCTATTTTAAAAGTTATTCCATGGAATGAAATTGACTCGTTTTTTTTAGGAAATTTACCTGTAATTTCTAATATAAATCCAGCTATGGTTTCAGCTTCCTCCTTGTTGTTTTCAAAATCACTTTCATCAATTTGAAGTACTTTATAAAAATCTTTTAGCACTGTTTTTCCTTCAAAAATATAAGTGTATTTATCAATTTTTGAGTAAGATATATCATCTTGGTCAAATTCATCGGAGATGTCGCCCACAATTTCTTCGATTATATCTTCCAAGGTAATCAAACCAGAGGTGCCACCGTACTCATCCACAACAATTGCTAAATGGTTTTTCATATCTTGAAACTCTTTTAATAAATCATCTAACTTTTTATTTTCAGGAACAAAAAATGCTTCTCTAATAATCTTATTCCATTCAAATTTTTTTTGATGAATATATGGGATTAAATCTTTCGCGTATAGTACACCTACTATATTATCGATATTTTCATCATAAACAGGAATACGTGAGTGTCTTGAATCGACTATTTTTTTCAAAACAGTGGTATAATCTTCATCCAATGGAAGTGCGAAAATATCCATTCGAGGGCACATGACTTGAGTTGTTTCGGTATTTCCAAAATTAACGATACCTTGAAGAATTTTCTTTTCCGCCCTGGTTGTTGCACCCTTTGAGGTCAGTTCCAATGCCTGTGAAAGTACTTCAACTGAGAACTCAGATTGTTTTTTGCTCAACCTCTTTTCTACCAATCCAGTTAATTTTAGTAATGGAAAGCTCAAAAATGATAAAAAAGAATTTAAAAACGACATGGATTTTACTACTCTTGATGCAAATTCATAAGAATTTCTATTCGCGTAAACCTTAGGTAATACCTCACCAAATAATAAAATTAAGAAGGTAACTAAAATTATTTCAACTGAAAATTTTAAAATGGGAGGAGAGACATTATTAAAAAACTGATCGCCTAAATATGCAAATAGAAGAATAAAAAGGATATTTATGAAATTATTTGAAATAAGAATTGTAGCTAATAGTTTTTTTGGATCGTTTAGTAATTCGACAATAAGCTCTTTGTTTTCATTAGATTCTCGCTCTTCCAATACGGATTTTGAAAGTGAAAAAAAAGCCACTTCTGTACCAGAGATGATTGCAGACAAAATCAATAATATAATTAATGAAAAAATGCCGATAATGGACGACCAATCTAAATCTAAAATTAAAAAAGTACTCGCGGGTTCAGGATCCAATGATAATTAATTTAGTTAATATTTAAAAGGGCAAATCATCTGATTTTTTTTCGCTGTTGCCATTTTTTTGAATTGGTTCATCAGTACTTGGTATTGTCTCTGTGGATGAGGGATTGTTCAGATCCTTTTTAGTTGTCAAAAAATTCATTTCAGTAGCATGTATTTCAGTAGTATACCTCTTGAGACCATCTTGTTCCCATTGTCTTGTTTTAATTCTTCCTTCAACGTATACTCTATCTCCTTTACTCAAATATTTTTCACATATTTCAGCTAATTTATTACGAACTACTACGTTATGCCATTCTGTGGTTGTTATTCTCTCGCCAGTTTGCTTGTTAGTATAGCTTTCATTTGTGGCTACCGGGAATCTTCCAATAGAATTTCCACCTTCAAAATAATGCATTTTTACTTCATCACCTAAATGACCAATCAACATAGCCTTGTTCAAAGAATTTGCCATAAAAAAAATAGTTTAGAGTCAAATATACTATAAAAAATAATCACTTTTTTTATAATTATCAATAAAGTTTTGTATTAAAGTTGGAACCGCAAAATTATTCAGATTTTCCCATGCAATTGATTTACTTTTTTCAAGATTTGTATTTATAATCCAAAAGGTACAGTACAGGTATTGGTGTGTAAGTTTGTGTATTAGAGGTTTTGGATTGTATTTTGAAACGTGATACGTTTTGTCAACTAAGAGTAGTTGAAAAGTTTGATCACATATTAGGTCATTGAAATCCATTTCAGAGTTAGATTCGATCAAGGGAAATTCATATAGGTTTTTCCAAATGTCTTTACCATTTCTTTGCTGTATAAAAGTCCTGTTACTTTGATTCAGGAATACCAGATAGTTAAAATGTCGATTTTTAATTTTTATATTTTTATATTTTTGAGGGAGTTTTCCGATAACCTCTTTATTTTTACCATAACAACTTTCACTAAATGGGCATTCATTGCACTTCGGATTCTTCGGTGTACAAATAAGTGCACCAAATTCCATTAGGGCCTGATTGTGATCTCCGGGATTTTTTTTATCCAGCAATATTTGTGCAAGACTCTTAAATTCTTTAGCACCTTCAGTAGAGTCTATGGCTGTATAAATGCCAAACTTCCTTGATAAGAACCTAAAGACGTTTCCATCAACCGTTGCGGTGGCCTTATTGAAACAGATGGATGCAATTGCTGAGGCAGTATAGTCACCAATCCCATAGAGTTTTAATAAATCTGTATAATTGTCAGGAAAAACACCATTACATTTTTCGGAAATATGGATGGCAGTTTTATGCAGGTTCCTTGCCCGAGAATAATATCCAAGTCCCTGCCAAAGTTTTAATATTTCTTCTTCGCTAGCCCTTGCCAACGAATTTACATCGGAATATTTATTACTGAATTTCAAAAAATATGCGGTACCTTGAGACACTCGGGTTTGTTGAAGTATAATTTCTGATAACCAAATAATATAAGGATCTATAGTCTTTCGCCAAGGTAAATCTCGTTTATTTTTTAAATACCAGTTATTTAATGTTTTAGAAAAAGTATCGATTGTACCCATTTTGCAATAGTACAATAATTTTATCTAATTAAATTTTAATCATTTAGCTTTATGAAATTGATTAAATGTATTATATTTGCCGACTCAAATAATGAGTAAATAACATATTAAATTTATAAAAATGACAAAAGCAGAAATAGTAGCAAACATTTCAGAAAAATCAGGAATTGAGAAAGGTGATGTTTTAAGAGTAGTAGAAGATTTAATGGTAGAAGTAAAAGATTCTTTAAATCAAGGTAATAATGTATATTTAAGAGGTTTTGGAAGCTTTATTGTTAAGAAAAGAGCGGAAAAAACAGGTAGAAATATTTCTAAGAATACAACAATAAAAATCCCTGCACATCACATACCGGCATTTAAACCAGCTAAAGTATTTGTTGAGAGTATTAAAAAAAATGTTCCTGTAACATAATAAAAATCAAATAATTCAGTTTAATTATGCCAAGTGGTAAAAAAAGAAAACGAAGTAAAATTTCTACGCATAAACGTAAGAAAAGAAGTAGACAAAACAGACATAAAAAGAAAAAATAAATAGGTGAATTTCACCTATTTATTTATTCTTTTAGGTTATTAAGTTCTTTGACATAGAAATTTGTTTAAAAAAGCAAATTTTATTGGTTATTATCGCAATAATAACCTGTGGTAAAATTATTAATCTATCCCACGATAAAATAAACGATATCCTCGTTTTAAAAATTGGCGGGAGTAAAAACATTACAGAGTGAAAACAGAATTAATTATTAGATCGAATTCCTCTGATATAGATTTTGCCTTATTAAAGGATGGTAGACTTGTTGAATTACATAATGAAACGATAGACAACAAATTTTCAGTTGGAGATATTTTTCAAGCGAAAATAAAGAAAACATTATCGGGGTTAAACGCCTCATTTGTTAATGTAGGAAGTGAGAAAGATGCATTTTTGCATTATCATGATTTAGGACCTCAATTGTCGTCATTAAAAAAATTCACACAACAAATAAGCACAGGTAATAGAAAAGAATTCACTTTAAAGAATTTCCGTTTTGAGAAAGATATTGACAAAAATGGAAAAATCGACGATGTATTAAAAGCAGGTCAGAATTTGTTGGTTCAAGTAGTAAAAGAACCGATATCAACAAAAGGACCGCGCATTAGTTCGGAGCTTTCAATTGCAGGGAGATATTTAGTTTTAGTTCCTTTTTCGGATCGTGTATCGGTATCACAAAAAATTACGAATTCACACGAAAAAGAACGATTAAAAAGACTTGCTAAGAGCATTAAACCAAAGGGTTTTGGGGTTATCTTAAGAACAGTAGCAAAAGATATTAAGGTTGCAGAACTGGATAGAGATTTGCAAAATTCATTACAAATCTGGTTGAATATGTGCAAGCAAATAAAAAATGCCCGAGCTCCGCAAAAAGTTTTGTCAGAAATGAACAGAGCTTCCTCAATATTAAGAGATGTTTTTAATAGTTCATTTACGAGTATAGTTTCTAATGACCTATCTCTACATCAAGAAATTAAAGAATATTTACAAAGAATTGCGCCAGAAAAGGAGTCAATTGCAAAATACTATAAATCAAGAAATCCAATTTTTGATTTTTACGGTATTGAAAAGCAAATAAAAGCTTCATTTGGTATGGCTGTTTCCATGAGAAAAGGAGCCTATTTAATTATCGAACACACTGAAGCGTTGCATGTAATTGACGTGAATAGTGGAAATCGATCAAATAAAGCCAATTCTCAGGCGGATACTGCTTTGCAAGTTAATTTAATTGCAGCTACAGAGATTGCACGGCAGTTGCAACTGCGTGATATGGGGGGGATTATAGTTGTTGACTTTATAGATATGCATTTGGCAGATCACAGAAAGCAGCTTTATGAGCATTTGAGAAATGAAATGAAGTCGTCACGTACAAAACACAAGATTTTACCTCCAAGTAAATTTGGATTAGTTCAAATTACTCGTCAACGAGTAAGACCAGAACGAGTCATCAAGACAAATGAAGACAATCCAAATAAGAATGGAGAAGTAGAACCACCCATTCTCTTAATTGAGAAAATTGAATCTGATTTAGATAAGCTAATGATGAAAGATAATACAAATGGTATTGCATTACATGTGCATACATTTATTGCTTCTCACATTACTAAAGGAATAAAATCGATTCAATTTGAATGGTTTTTGAAATATAAAAAGTGGATTAAAATAATACCTAGAGATGCTTTTCCATATCTAAAATATCAATTTTATAATAAAAATGATAAGTTAATAAGGTAAGTGTTATATCATAAAAGCCCGCTAAAAATTTTAGCGGGCTTTTTTTGTCTATAATTTCATCCCTCGATAAATGCCTTAATTCAATATTTATTGGATTACAATTAAAGTGATTGGCAGGGTATAAGAAACGCTCACTGCCCTTCCTCTTTGTTTGCCCGGTGTCATTTTAGGAAGAAGATTAACAACCCTAATCGCTTCTTTTTCTAATCTCTTATGAGGACCTCTTGCCCTCGCATCAGTGACATTTCCATTCTTATCAATTTTAAATAGAACAAATACTTTTTTCTTACCTGGTGACAGCCCAAGTTCTTGTGGAAGCTCCAAGTTATATTTTTTATTTACATGTATTTTGATTTTATCCTGTAAACACTGTCTTTTTTGTGCTTTAGTCCCTTTACAGCCAGGATATACAGGTACTTCCTCAACAATTGCAAAGGGTATGTTTTCTACAATTTCTTCTTCTTCAACCTCTTCAATGTTTTCAATTTCAATTATTTCAATTGCTTCAGTTTCGTCAGTCTCCGTAGATTCCAGTACTGTTTCTTCAATCTCTTCTAAATCGGCAACGATTTGAATTTTTTCAGGAGCCGGTGGAGGAGGAGGAGGAGGTTTGATCTCAATAATTCTCTCTGTAATTGGAATGTCTTCAACATCTTCATCTTGAAAACTTACCATATTCAGGTCACTTACATATCTATCAAAGCTCTTCCATTCAATCGATAGGTAAACAACAAGTAAAGCCAAAACAAGTCCTAGTTGGAAGAAAATTTTACTGTAGCTTTCTATTCTAGCTTTTTTTGATTTATTAACTAACATGACTAAATTGTTTTAATTAAAACTAAAGTTACGATTCAATTCAATTAAAAACAATGACATTTGTCACTATACTGTTCGGCTAGAAATATCTTATGTTGGGAATAGCGCATAAAAAGAAAAGGATTCAATCATTTGATTGAATCCTTTTCTTTTTAAATAAATTAATTATTCAACAATTAAAGTAATTGGTAAAGTGTATTTTACACCTACGGATCTACCACGTTGCTTACCGGGAGTCATATCAGGAAGTAACGATATTACTCTAATTGCTTCCTTTTCCAATCGTGCATGGGGCCCTCTAGCTCTTACGTCTACAATTTTACCTTTTTTATCAATTTTAAACATAACAAATACTCTCTTTTTACCAGGTGCCAAGCCCAGATCCCCAGCCAAACCAGTGTTATATTTTCTATTAACATGTTTTTGAATAGCGGCTGAAAAACATTTTTTCTTTTCGGCATTGCTTCCCTTACACCCGGGGTAGACAGGTACTTCTTCAATAATTGCAAAGGGTACATCATCTATTTCCTCTTCTTCTTCAATTTCTTCAATTTCTTCTACTTCTATCGCTTCAGATTCATCAGTTTCTGTACTTTCAAGCACGGTTTCTTCTATTTCCTCCTCATCCTCAACTATTTCTATTTTTTCAGGTGCTGGTGGCGGTGGCGGTGGCGGTTTAATTTCCTTTATTCTCTCTGTAATCGGAATTTCTATTTCTTCTTCTACCTCTAAATTGGCTAAACCAAGATCACCTATATTTCTATCAAATGTTTTCCACTCAATTCCTATATAAATTACTAATAAGGCAAGTGCCAAACCGAGTAACATGAATTGCTTATTGTGATTTTCAAGATTTGCTTTAGGGTTTTTTTTGACTTCCATAGTAGTAAATTTTAAGAAATGCTAATTTAACGAATAAATCAATACAAAAACAAGTATTAATTTTTAAAATGCCTTAAACAAGCTTATGAGTCTATTAATTACCAAGACAGCGAGCAAAACACCTACGGTATTGGCAATGGCATCGTAAAAATCTCCCGAACGATAATTTGTTAATCCACCTTGCAAAACCTCAAGAATAATGCCATAGATAACTAGAGATAAAATCAGGGCAATCCTGGAATAAAGATTGCTCATTTTTTTTTGTAAGGCAAAAAACCATACGGTACTCAAGGTGAAGTATGCCAGTATGTGTAAAAATTTATCCCCGGACTTTATATCCAGACCCAAATTAATTTTTGGAATTGCTGTTAAACTAAGTATTGCAATTATTAGAGTGGCAATAATTGCAATAGTCAATAGATTAGACTCCAATAATTTCTTTATATGCTTCAGCATCCAGTAGACCTTCAATTTGCGACTTATCTGTCATTTGAATTTTAATCATCCATCCCTTTCCATAAGGATCGCCATTCACCGACTCTGGTGCCTCTTCAAGAAATTCATTAAATTCAATTATTTCACCACCCAAAGGCATAAATAAATCTGATACGGTTTTTACAGCCTCAACACTTCCAAATATCTCATTTTGATCTATGTTTTCATCTACCGTATCAATATCGACATAAACAATATCACCGAGTTCAGATTGGGCAAAATCTGTAATTCCTACCGTTGCAATATCATCTTCAATTTTAATCCATTCATGATCTTTCGTGTATTTTAAACCGTCTGGTATGTTCATTTTATTAAATTTAAAGTTAATTCCCTATAATATACCTAAGACTTATTCCTGTATTTATAGATCTCCTTGGATAAGTGGTAGAGATTGCAAAATTACTCTTATTATAATCAAAGTAAAAGGATGTGAGTAAATTTTTGTTTAAAGAATAATCAACGAGGAATTTTACGGAAATTAAATTCTGACCACCTGTTATTTGATCGTTTTCAATCACATCAGTAATGGCGTAAGTTCGAATTACAGTCAGGTTCTTTCGTATTCCAATGTCCGCCTTAAAATTAATATCTCCCCTAAACGTTGTTTTTTTATTACCTGTTTTAAATTTCATGCTTATATTTTTCAATCTATAGCCCATTCCGAAAACAATTTCTCTTCCTGAAATTTCTGTAATCGAATTGTTAGATATATTTAAGTTCATAGCTTTATCCTTATTATAAGCTGCACGTAAAGAAAAAGAATTTTTCATTCTTAGATCCACTTTTAATAAAGGAGAAAATTCCTCTATAAGGTTCACGCCAGTATATAATTGTTTGGAGTTAAAGTTATCTTGAATATCTCTATTACCATCTCCATAGGGATCATTTGCATCATAATCCAAATTATTTGAAAAAGAAAGAATGGAATAAATAGATCGATAGCTATGTTCTAAGGTTAAGCTTCGAAAATTCGCCTTAATAAAAGGAATTGAAATTAATCCTTGATACGTAATTCTCCAATTTGGAATAGGTGTTTTTCTAAAGGTGCTTAAACTAACAGTATTTACATTTCTGCCTGAGTATGCAGCTATAAATGAGGGCACTACAACATCCTGACTAGTACTCCCAAAACCATCTATATTACCACCGGTTTCATCAGCTAATCTTTGAGAAATTGTTGGTCTGTACTCTTTAAATTTATCAAAACTATTGTTCTCTCCCAATAACGATGTTCCAAACATAAAATAAGAGATGCTGAAATTACCGATTTCATTTATTGGTGTATCGTTGAATAAATTGTCAATAATATCGAGTTGACGCGTGAAGCTATTAGTAAAGGTTCTGTTTCCAAAAAGTTCGATATCTAAATACCGTGCAGGCTTTAGACTCATGGAATAATCCAATTTATCATAATGAGATTCACTATAGTTTTTTGCATAATAGTTGTCGCTAACATCCCTTGAAAGCAACCATCCGTTTTCAAGAGCTCTATTCAATATATTCGCCTGACTACCAAAAACAAACCCAAAAGTAGGCGCAAAACTCCCTGAATAATCGTTCAATCCTAAAAAACCGGATTCGGGTATATATCCTGGCAAAAAAGTTCCGTTATTTTCGGAATAAGAAAGACGTATGTTCTTAACCATGGTAATGATATCAATACCAACTCTGCCAATTTTTTGTCCTGTAGACCTGTTTCTTGGAACTTTTTTCTTGGCATCTTTCACTTCACCACTATTTGGACTTACAACAGCGGATTTCTTTTTAGTGAAAAATTTATCAAAACCGATATATCGATAGAGTAAATCCATATTCATATCTGTAGTAAAGGTGTGTGTATTTGCATTTTGAATCGTATTGCCGATAGCACTTATATTCGTTAAAGATGGCGCCTGCCAATCGTAATCAGCTGTATAATTATAAGAGCCATTGATAAATGTTAAAACAGGGAATTTATCAAAGGGAATATTGTAGGTTACATTAAAAGTTTGATGATAATGCTCCGGTCTGCCAACAGAAAAAAAGTTTTCATGCAATTGAATATTTTCACCATCCAAGTCATCATTAACATATGTATTAAGCGCTCTAAAAGTAAATTGTATCGATTTTGTAATATTATATGCCAATAAATAATCCCAATCGAAATTATAATTTCTTTGTGTCAGAGTTGGAAGTTGCGGTAGATTGTCCACTAGGGGGCGTGCCAACTGCTCGTTGTAATTTCTAATAATATTTGAATTAATGGATAAAGAAGCAGGAACAAAATTAATATTGAAATCTTTTACAAATTGAAGGTATGGTTTGTCAGAGAGTGATTGAGAATTTTTAAAAGGTTCCAGTGATTTTGGCTTAAAGGTGTAATTATAGTTGGCGGAAGCTCGTACTTTTTGGTCTATAAACTTTTGTATGTTATAGTCTCTATGATATAGTTCGCTATATAAATAAGACACAGAAAAATTTTCTATTCCATAAAAATTTGATTTTTTGTCAAATTGAGTTTTGTTCTTTCTAACATTAATTAGATTGATACTTTTCCTTTTTGTATAATCCAGGGCAGCTTCAACGTCACTTTTATCTTTGTCAAATAACACGTCCTGATATTGTGGATCATATTTTGGCAAACTAAATGCTTCACCATAGCTAAAATTTATTGGGATACTTACGCTTGCCTTATTCGGTAATAATTGTCCAATGTTGATATTTGATATTATGTCGTATTGTTTTTTTTCGTCCCGACTACGCTCGTTAACCGTTTCATTTAAAGATCCAAAGCCTATTGTATGCATACTCCCGGATACCGAAACATCTGCAAAATCAGCAAAATTTAAGTCGGCATTGGCAATCGCGGCCCAGCTGGGTTTATCATCAAAATTAGCAACTCTCAATTCGTCATACCATATTTCCATAGTTTTTGGTGAAGTGGATATGTTTTTTACCCCAAGCATTATCGTTCGAATATTTGATAAATTAGGATTTCCTTTAACTCTAACCCTGTACTCCACAGGTTCTCCGGGTTCAGGTTTGGGAAAAATTTCATTAGCGGGTAAACCCAGATCAGACCTTTCCAATTTGAGCTGCCCGAAATCCTTTATCGTAGCGTCGATATTATTTTCTTCGGGCCAAATTTCTTCTGCAGTGAGAGAGCCAAAAGGAGTAATTTTTAAGGGCATCTCTATTTGGTAATAATTATCGTCCGGATCACTACCTAACCTAATAATCCCCAATAATTCATCATCTCTCACTTCAACATAATTTATAACACTCTCGGCGTGAAGAAACATTTTTAAGTTTTTGTACATTCTTATATCGAAGGTCGTATTTTTAAAAATAGCTCTGGTGTCACCAGGTCCTAGATCTATTATTTTGGTTGAGACAGACTGTTCATTTTGTTGTTGTATTGTAGTAGTTCCTTGCAACCGCTCACGCTCAATTCCAGGAGGCAGACGATATGGGATAGGTTCTTTATCTTCATTTTCTTCAATATTAACCACACCGGCCTGAAAATTTTGGTTATCAATTTGTGTTAGATCTTGTGGAGGATTGATAGCATTGTTTAACGTTTTCCCATATCTTCTCCAATCACCTCTGACTAATTCCAGTTCTCCAAAACGCAACACCACTGGGATGCTAAATTTTGTTAAGAACATTCGCATAAATCTTATCGATGTGAACCCAGACATACCATTGATTATATTATCAGGATCCTCTGGTGTAGTAATGGGAATTCTAAATTGATACCAAGTGGAATTCTGTGTAGTTCCATTAGCTAAGGTTACAGTAGTGACCCTTTTGTCGAAAATATAATTTTCTCCAACAACAAAATCCTCCACATTAAGAGATACTTTATATTGATAATAAATTTCACTGTCATTCATAGACTGGTCTTTGTTGAGATCCTCAACATCCGGAAAAGAAGTTGATGATGTGGGATAACTCTCGGGTGAATTATTAAGAGTCGGGGAATTACCTTGAGTAAGATTAAATTCTTTATATCTCGTTAAAATACTGGCATCTTCTGCGTCATAGTCTGAACCTCTGAAATAATGATAATTATCTGCAGATGGATCAGAACCAAAATCTGCACCAAATTGCTCATATTTGCTGCTTTCATCTTCATCATTAATGCCATCCAATCCCAGATCCTGATTGATCCTGGCATCATCACTTTCTACAAATGCATAGATCAAAGACTGCTCCGTAGGAATAGATGACCAAGGTGTGACATTAACATTAACCCCGGGGATTTGATTTCCATCAATAGGTAATCCATTTTCAAACATTTTTCTATCATCGTCCAACACATCTTCCGAAATATTTCCAAAATTAAAATAGAGTTCACCTTTAAAATCATCAGTGCTAGGTGGAATTAATGGAGCACCTTCTTCGGGAGTAATGGAATAATTTTCATAGGGATCCAATAGCCAAAATTGTACGTACTCAATATTCGCCTGTTGGAAATTTGTGGTTGTAAGGGCCCTTGTAATTCCGCCCCACCTATCTTCCGGATTAGGATATTTCCCTTCATTATTATAACTATCGTCATAATTGTTAGACCCTCTTTCCGACGGGTAATATGCTAAATCAAAAGTTCGTAGGATATTTGATTGTGTCACATCTAGATCAACCTCCGGAAATAACTCACTATACAACACCTCTCTAACCTCGGCTCTGGACAATTCTTCACTGTCAATATTTTCAGGTCGCAGTGACGAACCATAAAATATTCGATCTATATTATACCAGGTAAGTTTTGATCTTTCCGCACCGGATCTCAATTCATCTGGTAATCCTGAGGCTAAATTACCATCGTTAAAATCCAGATCACCAGTTTGTCCTTGTGGTGTACCAGACATAAACCACTGTTTTGGTGCTTTCATGTTCAAGGGTATTTGAGCTGCCTCAAAATCATCTATATAAGATGTTGCTTCACCGTCCTGATCAATTCCTGAAGGTGTTCCAGGCAATAAATAGGCAAGGTCAGAACGAACAGAAAAATGTGATGGTGCATCAGTATCAATATTGGGTAATTTATTTATCCATTTGGTAAGTTTAGGTACTTCGGTTCTATAGTTCAAATATGCGCCAATAATTGTATTGTTTACAGGTTCAGTGCCATATTGAGCTTTCTGTGTTAAAGGTTTTTCGTTCATGTTGATGACGGTACCGCCAACTGCTAATTTATCAGAAAAAACATGTAACACATCAACACCCCAATATCTACGTCTTTGTTGATTGAACCCAATATTATTTTCAACAGATACCTGAATAGGCACGTCAGAACCCAGTAGAGCGGGATTAATTATTTGAACATTTCCAATATTATAATCAACCACATAATCAACGCCCTCTATCAATTCTCTGCCTCCTGAAGTAACAACAACAGAGCCCCTTGGTATATTAAATGCTCCTAACGGAATTCCACTTGCTCCTTCCGATTTAAAATAGCCCTTTATAAAATATTTATCCTTTTGTTGGTATTGATTTTTTGCTTCATCTATTGTTCGATCATATAATTCATTGAAAACATAAATATCATCTTCCGGCAAAAGTTGAACATCCAAATCTTTACCGAATGGTTCAATAGTAGGAAAAATCAAATATCCCTTTTGGGGTCTTATTGTAATACCTTCAACAAAATCAAAATAACCATCCCCCTCGATCGAGATATTGTTGTTTTGATCCAATCTATCCAACCGCATCAAATTTAGTATCGTTTTATCATTTATGCCCGGGGTCTTAGCATTTTGAAGTATATTTAAGGGTTCACCTGTTTCATCATCTTGATAAAGCAAAGACAAACGAAATCCTTCTTTTTGAATTTGAAAGGCTCCGGGAATCTGATAAACATTTTTCATCATCAAATTCCATAGGGGAATATCAGTAATTATAATTTCGCTTCTCAGTAATTTCACTACTAAATTATCAGGGGCAACAATACCATCGCTTGAAAACTCACCAACCTTGTACACTTCTGATCCTTCGGTATACTCGTAAGCAACGGCCAGAACATCACTTTCTGCCAATCTACGATTCATGGAGATATATCCTAATTGTGCATTCATTGTAAAATCAATTCCTTCAACCAGTTTAATAGCATTTTCCAGCACAGCGAAATCCCTGCCTTGTCTCATATTATATGGGGCTAATGCTTGCTTTACCGTTGAGATATCTCGTATTGGATTGTTAAGAGTTAATAGGTCATTTAAATTATTTGCTTCATTCGAAGGGTCTTGCTCCCCGGGATATGGAATTACATTGGCGGGTCCAATATTTACAGGATTATTCTCGGCTAAATCAGCCAGTGCTACAATATTTCTTGTATTTTGAGTAGTAGCGTTTCTATTAACAACCCAAATTTCGATCTGTGAAATGTTAGTTGAACTGTTTATGAGAGGAAAATTGACCAAGGCATTGTTATAGTTGTCTCTAAATTTCTGTGCCAAAAAATAGTGTCTGTTCGGGTCATAATTACTCGCTCTGAAATTAAATTCAGTTATACCAGAGCCGCCTTGAGCTGCAACTGTTCTAACTTCAGAGCGTTGCTGAGAAAAGATTCCAGTTACGGATGTTTTTCCAAATTGCAGTTCAACCTTAGCTCCAAAAAGGTTTTGAGCTCCCGTTATTAATGAATTTCTTAGGGGCATAGATACGTTACCAATTTCAATTTTACGAATGATATCGTCTTCAGTGGGTGTATATTCTATTTTGACCATATTTTGAAAATTAAATGTAGATTGGGTATCAAAATTTGCCGATACGCTTAGTCTCTGCCCAATTTTAGCATTTAAACTTACACTTATTTCCTGGTCGAAATCAAAAGTGGTACTCTGCCTGTTATTTTCAGATAATTGAGGGTTTTCAACTTTTTGGCTAATGATCCCCATTTTTATCAGAATAGACCCTTGTGGATTTACTTCGATTGTATTACCTCCAAAAATACTTTCAAAAAAATTGGAATTTACGTAGTAGGTGGGTAATAAGTTTTTTTGAGCATCAGCACTATTTTTAGTTTTTCCACTTATTGCATCCAATTTTAATTTCGAATAGTCCAGCATATCACGTTGTAAACGATAGTCTTTGTACTCCTCGGCAGTCATATGGATCGGATGTTTTATATAATAATCTCCAACTTTTTCATGGAGTATATAATTACCGGTTTCAGGGTCGTAAATAACTTCAAGATTTGAAAAATTCTTTAAAAAAAGACCTCCGGATTGGGTGTTATTAAAAGAGTATGGTAAAGGCTGAATTGTGTCTTTTGAGCTAGAACCTACTGATGTACTGGAAGTTGTCTGATTATTAGTGGTATTTATTTGAGCTGAAAGTACAGTTGTACAAAATAAGAGTACAATGAATATAAAGGGAAGTTTATATTTGCCTTGATCGCTATTTATCAAATTTTACAAGTTTTTAAGCCCTCTTTTTATTAATTCTTCCAATTTTATATTTGGAGAATCCTGTAAAATAACTTGTATGATATTATCTACTTTTTTTCTTGTAAATCCTAACACTTCTAATGCAGATAACGCTTCATTTTTAATTGTATTGTTAGGAATAGATAATTCTTCTGATATATCGTAAGTTTTTAATATTTTATCTTTTAAATCAACGATTACACGTTGCGCTGTTTTAATGCCGATTCCTTTAACAGATTTTATTTTTTCAACATCTTCGGAGGCAATAGCATGTTGAATTTCCTTAGTGTTCATAGACGATAACATGGTAATGGCTGTGCTTGGTCCAACCCCTGATACGGAAATTAATAATTTAAAAATCTCTCTTTCCATTAGCTCCCAAAACCCAAATAAAATATGAGCGTCTTCACGAATAATTAAATGTGTGTGGAGCTTTATATTTTCTTTATCGGGGATATTGGAAAAGGTTTGTAAGGAGATAGGAAGTATATAACCTATTCCATTACATTCTATAATGACATTATTTGGATTTTTTTCAACTAATTTTCCTCTAATATGTGTTATCATGAAGTTGTATGATATTTTATTATTTAATTTTTCTCCTCTCTTGTGCATCCACAACCGCGATACATACCATGTTAACCATTTCGTCAACACTTGCTCCCAACTGAAGAAGGTGTACCGGTTTGTTCAGACCCATAATTATTGGTCCTATAGATTCAGTTCCGTTTAATTCTTTCAATAATTTATAGCTGATATTTGCAGATTCCAAATTTGGATAAATTAATCCATTTACTTTTTTATCTTTTAAGGTTGAAAACGGGAATTTATCCATCCTCATTTTAGTATTAAGGGCGAAATCAACCTGTAATTCCCCGTCAATATTTATATCAGAAAAATAAGTGTGTAAATATTCAATTACCTTTCCGATTTTTTTAGAAGTTTTTGATTTAGAAGATCCAAAATTTGAAAAAGAGACCATTGCAAGGTAAGGAGTAACCCCAAACATTGTCATTGTTTTATTCGTCATTCTAACTATTTCCGCAAGCTCTTTCGCATCCGGGTCAATATTCATTGCCGTATCTGATAAAAATAAGGGTCCTCTTTTGGTAAGCATCAAATTCGTTGCAGCTACTTTTTCTATTCCTTTAATTTTTCCAATTAGATCGATTATTGGTTTGGCAACTACCGGATAGTTTCTCGTATAACCTGTAACTAATGCATCTGCATAATTTTCATTCAGCATCATAGCAGCAAAATAATTGCGTTCCCTCATCCATTTTTGCGCTTCCAATAATGTTATTCCTGCGCGCTGTTTTTTCTGCCAATAGACTTCAGCGAATTTATTTCTTCTCTTTTCTTCTGACGCTGCTTTAGGGTCGATGATTTGAATTTTGGCATCAAATTGAATTTCCTTCATTAAGCGCTTAATTTCTACTTTGTTGCCTAACAATATTGGAATAGCAATTCCTTCATCATAAGCTATTTGGGCAGCCTTTAAAACGCTTAAATGATCTGCCTCAGCAAATACCACTTTCTTTGGATCTGATTTAGCGCGACTTGTGACCAATCGCATTAATTTACTTCCGGAACCCAACCTCTCTTCCAATTCTTCCTTGTAAGCGTTCCAATCTTCTATGGGTTTTCTGGCTACACCTGAATCCATTGCAGCTTTTGCAACAGCCGGAGGTATTTCAGATATTAAACGCGGATCAAATGGTTTAGGAATAATATAATCTTTCCCAAACTTTATATTTTTTTTGTTATAAGTAATATTTACTTGTTCCGGTACATTCTCTTTAGTAAGATCAGCCAAAGCACATACGGCAGCCATCTTCATCTCTTCGTTAATTTTAGTAGCTCTGACATCCAACGCTCCTCTAAAGATAAAGGGAAAGCCGAGTACATTATTTACCTGGTTCGGGTGATCTGATCTTCCCGTTGCCATGATAATATCTTTTCGGGTATTAACAGCCAGTTCATAGGCAATTTCAGGAGTTGGATTAGCCATGGCAAAGACTATTGGGTTTTTTGCCATTGATTTTATCATTTTTGGACTAACAATATTCCCGAGCGATAAACCTATGAATACATCTGATCCTATCATTGCCTCTTCCAATGTATTAAGATCCTTATCTGTAGCGAATTGTAACTTTTCAGGCGAAAGATTTTCTCTGTCTTTTCGGATCACTCCTTTACTATCTGTCATCACAATATTAGTGAGCTTTGCTCCAAGTTTTATATATAATTTAGTACACGATATCGCCGCAGCTCCGGCACCACTCACTACTATCTTCACTTTTGAGATATCCTTTTTTGCAACTTCACAGGCATTCTTTAAAGCAGCCGAAGAAATAATGGCAGTTCCATGTTGATCATCATGCATTACGGGAATATCGAGCTCTTCCTTTAATCTTCGTTCAATTTCAAATGCCTCTGGCGCCTTTATATCCTCTAAATTTATTCCACCAAAAGTTGGGGATATTGCTTTTACGGTATCTACAAATCTGTCAATATCATTCGCATCCACTTCTATGTCAAAAACATCAATATCGGCAAAAATCTTGAAAAGCAGGCCTTTACCTTCCATTACCGGTTTGGATGCCAGTGGGCCTATGTCACCAAGTCCTAAAACAGCTGTTCCATTGGTTATTACAGCAACTAAATTGCTTTTTGCCGTATACCTGTAAACGTCTTCTTCATTTTTGGCGATTTCTAGACACGGTTCGGCCACTCCCGGTGAGTAGGCTAATGATAAATCGCGTTGTGTGCTGTGTTTTTTAGTTGGTGAAACCTTGATTTTACCCGGTGTTGGAAATTCGTGGTAATCAAGCGCTTCACCTTTTTTTATTTTTGAACTCATAAAATTTTAGAACTGTTAAAGATTTAACGAACAAAGGTATAATTTTTTAAATTTTAAGTTCCAAAATAGAGATATTTTATAAATTATTTCAGAAAACTGATATTTCGTTTTAATCCTGTGTAATTGGTACGTTTTACTGCAGATTTTTCAAATATTTTTCTAAAAACATCTTCTGTTAATTCTTCCCAATCTTTTTTAGACATATTTAGCAGATCGGACTGTGGTTCGAATTTTGGCTCTAAGTGGTGAATGGAAAATCGATTCCAGGGACAAACGTCCTGACAAATATCGCACCCAAACATCCAATCTTCGAATTTTCCTTTCATATCACTTGGGATCTCATCTTTTAATTCTATGGTAAAATAGGAGATACATTTGCTTCCGTTAATAGTGTTATTTGGTAGAATGGCTTCTGTTGGACAGGCGTCTATACATTTTGTGCAATTTCCACAATGATCGGTCTTAAATTCTTGATCATATTCGAGTTTGAGGTCTAAGATAATTTCCGCCAAAAAAAAGAATGATCCTTTTTGTTTGGTTATCAATAATGAGTGTTTACCAATCCATCCCAGGCCACTTTTTTTTGCCCAAGTTCGTTCCATTACCGGTGCCGAATCAACAAAGACCCGCCCATTAACATCACCTATATTCTCTCTGATAAAGTGAAATAATTGGTAAAGTTTATCTTTAATTACATGGTGATAGTCCTCACCATAGGCATATTTTGAAATCTGAAAGGAGGATCTCTCTTGATTTTTAACAGGGAAATAGTTGTATTGTAGTGAAATAACAGATTTTGAATCTGGAACGAGTTTTCGAGGATCCAATCTTTTGTCAAAATGGTTTTCCATATAATGCATTTTGCCCTGATAGCCATTTTCAAGCCAATGCTCTAATCTCGGAGCTTCTTCTTCTAAAAATTCTGCTTTGGCCATACCACATGAAGAAAAACCGAGGCGTAAGGCTTCGGTTTTTATAGATTTAGAAATAGATTTGCTCTTCAAATTCATGTGCTAAATCCAGAGATGCTCCACTTATAATGGATGCAGATTGTTATTAGCTAAGATATGAATTTATGAATGGTAAATTATAATATATCACAGAACTTATATATAAGACTTATTTTGCCGTTTCAGGACCTATCATAGTTGATACTTCACTGATTGAATTGGCAGGAAAGCCTCCTTTTGCAGCATGCTCTTTTAGGAGTTCTTTATTTTGAGCTTTGTAAACGCAATATATTTTATCTTCTGTGACATAGCTATGTAGCCATTGTATATTTTCTGAGCCCATTTGATCTAATACACCACACGACTTCTGAGAAATTCCTTTTAGCTCATCCGGGGTGAAATTTCCGGCTTCCGGGATATCTCTTTCTATGACATAAGTTTTCATGATTCTGTCATTTGAAACTATATCATTATTTGAGATGTTTTGTCCTAAACTATTTTGAGCATTGGTTGTAAAGGTCCATAATAGTATAAAAAACAATAGATTAGTAATTGTTTCAATTGGTTTCATATTTTTTAATTTTAAAATTTCCACTTCAAAAGTAGATAGTGTAAAACGAAAAGTCTACCACAAATAAATCTAATGTTAGTACATTTAGATCAAATAATAGTTAAGTGGCCACCGAATTTTTAAGGAAAGATGTTGGTTGAATACCAAATTTATTTTTAAAGCGTTTGGCAAAATATGAAGGGCTGCTAAAACCAGTTTGAAATGCGGTTTGAGATATATTGCTATCTGTCTTATTTAGTATTTCCAGAGATTTGATAAGGCGATAATCTCGTAATAGGGTGTTGATGGATACTCCTATAATTTTTTTGCAATTGCGGTAAAGATGTGATTTACTCATCGACATTTTTATGCTAAAATCGTTAATATCAAACTTGGAATTCTGCCAATTTTCAGTTAAAACATCCATAAGTTGTTCTAAAAATTTTCCTTCACACGGATGTAACCACCGAACACGGTCTGGATCATCCATAAAATTCATACCATTGTAATCGGTAAACAATTCATGAACTAATGATGATATTACTATTTGTTTATCAATGCCAAGCCAACTTAAGTACCTGGCAAATTTAATAATGTTATTTTGCGAAGCATTTGAATTCTTAGTTGGAACACCAGCATGAACTCCTATTTTAAAATTGATCAATTCAGCAATTTGGTTTAACTTTTCCTGAATGGAGTATGCACATTCAAGTGCTTGACATGATGAAGTAAAAGAAGCTATATATCCTTCTTCTTCTGACTCGATCTCGTGACCTCCAAATTCATGAACTTTTTTGAATATTATTTTTTCATGTTTTGATAATAATTTATATGTATTATATATTCCTATTTTGAGCTGTAACATTCTAGTGTTAGAAGTGTCAGTTACCAGATAAGCTCTATAATCAGGATGTTTGAATTCCTTTATTTCTGACAAATCCGTATCACATGATAGATTAAAATCTTGATCGCTGTTTAAAAGAATCCTGGAAATTTCATTATTTAATTGTACGATTTCATTTGGAATTAATCCATCAATCTGGTTATGAAATTTCAGTATTGATTCTTTGTTAAAAGCATCGATCAAAAAAAATACTTTATATTTTTTTTGATCAAGCCACGAATTTAGGTATTTACAACTGTTATTTTTCTGACCAGAAATAATAGCACAATACTCTTCAATTATAGATTTGGCATTTTTGCCTATAATAATATGTGCATCCATAAATGTTGCCATAAGCTAAGAGTGTATATTTTAGTATTAAAATAATGGTAATATCGCTAATTGAGTCGAATACAAAATGTGCACACACTAATTGCCATATTTAAATTCGATTTTATCCATTAGCTAATTTAAAATAATTGAAAATTTTAAACTCAATGGGCTGGTAAAATGCTAATATATGACTTTTTTTACAAAATTAAATTGTATAGATCATGTAAGAATGTAAAAATCAAAATGTTACATTGAGATGGTCATTTTATTTTAAAGATGCAATTATTTTTTTTAAAATAATCTGACCATAATAAATTAAAACAATTCACCTGGTGATCTGCCTTTAGTTTTGCCCAAATGTTTATAGGCCAATTCCGTTACTTCTCTACCCCGTGGGGTTCTCATAATAAACCCTTCCTGAATTAAAAAAGGCTCATAAACTTCTTCAATAGTTTCAGAGTTTTCACCAACGGCAGTCGCTAAAGTGCTCATGCCTACCGGACCACCCTTAAACTTATCGATAATAGTATGCAAAATTTTATTATCCATTTCATCCAAACCATGAGTATCAACATTTAGAGCATTTAAGGCGTATTTAGCAATTTTGATGTCAATATTCCCATCTCCTTTGATCTGAGCAAAATCCCGAACTCTTCTTAACAATGCGTTAGCAATTCTAGGTGTTCCTCTACTTCTTCCTGCAATTTCTATGGCAGCCTCCATCGAATTTGAGACTTTTAGAATGTTTGAACTTCTTTGAACTATGTGTGTAAGTATTTCTGTATTGTAATATTCCAACCTGCTGCTTATTCCAAATCTGGCTCTCATTGGAGCGGTCAATAATCCGGATCTTGTGGTTGCGCCAATTAAGGTAAATGGTTCGAGATTTATCTGTACGGTTCGGGCATTTGGACCCGATTCGATCATAATATCGATTTTGTAATCCTCCATGGCAGAATAGAGATATTCCTCAATAACTGGACTCAACCTGTGAATTTCATCAATAAATAAAACATCTCTCGTCCCTAAATTGGTTAGTAAACCTGCCAAATCGCCTGGTTTATCCAAAACAGGACCAGATGTAACCTTAATATTGGTATTTAATTCATTTGCCAGTATATGTGCCAAAGTTGTCTTGCCTAAACCGGGTGGACCATGGAAGAGGGTGTGGTCAAGTGCCTCTTCACGTAAATTTGCCGCTTCAACAAATATTTTTAAATTTCCTAAAATCTGTTCCTGGCCCGTAAAATCATCGAATGTGAGAGGGCGTAATTTTTTTTCAACATCCAGATCTTCACTACTGAAATTCTTATCTGTTGCATCTAAATTCTGATTCATAAAACAAAGGTATAGAAAATGTAATATTAGGTATCTAAATATCTCTTACTATTTTTAAAACTCAATATCGGTGGCAAAAATAATGGCATTAGGAAAATCTAATTTAATCTCAACCAATGCATTATCAGCTTCCAATCTTGTTTTATAATTACCCACCTGTACTTTCCATTCCGGAGAACTGAAAATAATTTTAGTAGGAATTTTAGGAGAGATCGCTTTGAACCCGTCCTTGATTTCATAAGCATCTTTCTCATTTCCGTAAAACAATTGAATTTTATAGCCTTTTATTGTCCCTAAACTTTTATTATAATACTTTTTTTGGGCAATCATTTCATCTATCTCCGCACTACTTTCAATTTGTACAGTACCCTTTGTTTGCTGAGCAAAGCTTTGGAAACTGAGCAATATGCAAAAAACGATGATAAACTTTGAGCTAAATTTAAATTTCGAATTCATACAGTTTAAATTTTTACAAATCTAAAATAATGTTTTTAAGATATGCATATTATTCTTTATTTAGAATGATTATAAATTATTCTTTAATAATAGAATACCCTTTGACAAAATATTTAAAATGTATTTTTGCAAACATAATTTTTATCAAACATGACAAATATCATACTTTTGACAAAAATTTGAGTACTCTGCACTGAAATAATGTCTGGTGTAATTTATTTAGATTCCAAAATCAATCATAAAATAACACAAATGAATATTGTGACGATAAACTTTTCATTAAAAAGATTGTTACCAAGTCTTACTTTATTTTTCATATTTTCTTTAAACTTAATGGCTCAGGAGGGCGACCCGGCAAATGGTAAAAAACTATTTAATGCCAATTGTGCCGCCTGTCATAAATTGGATAAAAAATTAATTGGCCCACCTTTAAAAGGGATTGGCGAGAAGAGAACCAATGAATGGCTTCAAGCCTGGATTAAAGATAATAATGCACTAAGGGCAAGCGGTGATCAGGATGCTATTGATATCTTTGAGGAATATCAGGGCATGCCGATGATAGCATATCCTCAACTTACCGAGCAGGATATCAATGATATAATAGCTTTTACTGATGACAAGCCTGTAGAAGCGGATGTAGCAGATGCTTCGGAAGCTCCTCAGAAAGTAGACCCGATGGTTGCCGTTGGCAAAAAATTATTTCAGACGAACTGTGCGGCTTGCCATAAATTAGATAAAAAATTAATTGGCCCTGCCTTAGGAAATATAGCAGATAAAAGAAGTGAAGAATGGTTGATCGCATGGATAAAAGATAACAATGCTCTGAGAGCTAGTGGAGATCAACAAGCCGAAGATATATTTAAAGAATATAATGGAATGCCAATGACAGCTTTCCCACAGCTGTCAGATGAAGATATATTGGCTATCATAGCCTATACTACAGCTGGAGATTCGAAAAAAGTTGCTTCAGTAAGCGCTGAAGATGGACTTGCAAAACCAATAACCTCTTCAAATTGGATATCGTATGTAATGGTCATTGTTATTCTTGTCTTCATGATATGGGTTTTTGCATTTAGCAATAATGGATTCTTAAAAGTTGCTGGTACAATATTTACCTTATTATTAGTGGGTTATGTATTGTTCAACTCTCTAATGGAAATAGGTATTGATCAAGATTATCAACCTATTCAGCCCATAGCATTTTCACACAAAATTCATGCCGGCGATAATAAAATTGATTGTGAATATTGTCATTCATCCGCGAAACATAGCAGAACTTCGGGAATTCCATCTGTAAATGTTTGTATGAACTGTCATAAAAGCATCACGGAATATAATGGAGTTACTTCTTCGGAAAATGAAAAGGCATTTTATGATGCTGAAATTCAAAAGATATATGACGCTATAGGATGGGATTCTGAAAAATTAGCCTATATAGAAAATTACGAGCAAAAACCAATCAAATGGGTTAGAGTACATAATCTGCCGGATTTTGTATACTATAATCATTCACAGCATGTAACTGTTGCAGGTTTGGAGTGTCAAAAATGTCATGGGCCGGTTGAAACTATGGATGATCTATATCAATATTCACCTCTAACTATGAGTTGGTGTTTAGATTGTCACAAAGAAACCAATGTTGATTTGAAAGGAAACGATTACTATGCTGAGATTCATGATCAACTTGCCGATAAGTATGGTGTTGATAAGGTAACAATTGCTCAAATAGGTGGTAAAGAATGTGGTAAGTGTCACTATTAAGTAGTAAGAAGAAGGCAATAAGAAGAAAGCAGTAAAAATTAATAAGATTTATAAATATTCAATCTTTAAATCTTACAATCATTAAATAAAAATTATAAATGGCATCAAACAAGAAATACTGGAAAAGTGTTGAAGAACTAAACGAAAATAGTTCTATTGTTGAAAAGCTAAAACAAAAAGAATTTGTTGAAGATATACCTACGGAGCAATTTTTAGGAGATAAGCAATCTCTTGATAATAGTAGTACTTCTCGTAGGGACTTTTTAAAATATGTTGGATTCTCAACGGCGGTTGCATCCTTAGCAGCATGTGAAGGACCGGTAATCAATTCTATACCTTATGTCGTAAAGCCGAATGAGATTACTCCTGGCATTGCGGATTATTATGCTACCACAATGGCAGACGGTTATGATTTTGCCAATATTTTAGTAAAGGTCAGAGAAGGGCGTCCAATAAAAATAAATCCAAACAAAGAATCATCTAGTGGGTCCACCAATGCAAGAGTGCAAGCTTCAGTTTTATCTCTATATGATAATAAGCGATTAAGAGGACCTCAAGAAAATGGAAAAGCAATTGATTGGAAAACTTTAGACAAAGAAGCCGTATCGAAACTGAACGAATTAAAAACAAACGACCAAAAAATTGTTTTTTTAACCGGCACATTAGCCAGCCCATCAACTGAAAGTTTAATTGCAAAATTCACCGAACAATATGGTAATGTGCAACATGTTGTATATGACGCTGTTTCAGAAAGTGCCGCTTTAAATGCGTTTGAAAAGATGTATGGAAGCAGGGCTTTACCGGATTATGATTTTGGAAAAGCAGAGGTAATTGTATCTGTAGGAGCAGATTTTTTAAGCGATTGGCAAGGTGGAGGATTTGAAGTAGGCTATTCGAAAGGAAGAGTTCCTAAAAATGGGAAAATGTCTCGTCACATTCAATTTGAGTCGAATATGACGCTTACCGGAGGGAATGCTGATAAGAGAATTATCGTTAGACCTTCTGAGCAAGTATTAGTTTTAACCAGACTATATCAAGCCGTAGCGTTAGGTATCTCAACACGAGAACTATCTCCTATAAACACGGCAGTTCAAAAGGCTGCCATGCAAATTAAAAAAGCAGGTAAAAAAGCAGTAGTTGTTACTGGTATTCAAGATGAAAATGCTCAATTATTAGCATTGGCAATAAATAATTCGATTCAAAGTGAGGTAGTTGATGTTATCAACACAAAAAACACTCGCCAGGGTGATGATGCAAAAGTTGCTCAGTTGATTTCTGACATGAAAACAGGAAAGGTTGGCGCTGTGATTATGCATGAGACGAACCCGGTTTATACATTGTCAAATGCAAGTGAGTTTTCAGAAGCATTGAAAAAAGTTAAATTATCTGTCTCTTTTTCTATGACTCCAAATGAAACAGCTGCTGTTTCACAGTATGTTGTTGCAACACCACACTATTTAGAATCCTGGGGAGATGTAATGATCAAAAAAGGCCGGTATAGTCTGGTACAGCCAACAATTAATAATTTATTTGATACGCGTCAGTTTGAAGATACCTTATTAAAATGGACAGGATCCAGTGAATCTTATCATGATTATCTAAAAGGGTCATGGCAACAAAATATATTAGGCGGTAGATCATGGAACAAAACCTTGCATGATGGTACTTTTAATGTTGCGGTTGAAAATGAAGAGATCACAGCCAATGAAATTGATATTAACGCGGTTAGTTCTGCATTGTCAAAAATAAAGGGAAGCGAATTAGAGCTTACAACTTATGTTAAGATAGGATTAGGAGATGGCCAACAGGCTAGCAATCCCTGGTTACAAGAATTACCAGACCCTATTACCAGAACCTCTTGGGATAATTATTTGTTAATTTCTCGAATCGATGCTGAAAAATTTGGATTGAAAAATTGGACAGTTGATAATGGAGCATTAGATGGTGATTTAGTCAATGTTACGGCTGATGGTATTACAATAAATAATGTGCCGGTTTATATTCAACCTGGGCAAGCATCTGGCTCTGTTGCGATTGCTTTGGGTTATGGAAGAAAAGCAGGAGTACAAAAAGAAATGAGTATTGGTGTAAATGCCTATCCTTTTTCAAAAGGACATTTGCAAAATGTAACTATAGAAAAAGTATCAGGTGAGCATAAATTTGCCTGTGTTCAATTGCAACATACCATAATGGGAAGAGAAGGTGAAATTACTAAAGAAACTACTTTGGCTGATTTTATTTCAAAACCTAAAAAAGAATGGAATGCAGCTCCGGTTTTTTCACTGGACCATCAAGAAGTTACGCAAGATAAAGTTGACTTATGGGAAAAATTTGATGACACAGTTGGAACAAGATTCAATTTATCTATTGATCTGGCATCCTGTACGGGATGTGCGGCCTGTATCATTGCCTGTCATACTGAAAATAATGTACCGGTTGTAGGAAAAGAAGAAATAAGAAGAAGTAGAGATATGCACTGGTTGCGTATTGACAGATATTATTCATCTGACATGACCACTGAAAGAGGTAAGGAAGAAGGTATTTTCGGAACCGGAGATTTCTTTGAAGCAGAAACGCATCCATCGGATACTCCTGAAGTTTCTTTTCAACCGGTAATGTGCCAGCATTGTAGCCATGCTCCTTGTGAAACTGTTTGTCCGGTTGCAGCTACATCTCACGGCCGTCAAGGTCAAAACCAAATGGCATATAACAGATGTATAGGAACTCGTTATTGCGCAAATAACTGTCCTTATAGAGTCCGTAGATTTAACTGGTTTAAATACGCAAATAACGATGATTTTAACTATAATTTGAATAATGACTTAAGTAGAATGGTATTAAATCCTGATGTGGTAGTTAGATCGCGTGGAGTCATGGAAAAATGCTCTATGTGTATTCAAATGACTCAGGCTACAATTTTGCAAGCTAAAAAGGATGGAAGAGCTGTCGCAGACGGAGAATTCCAAACAGCTTGTTCAAATGCTTGTTCATCAGGGGCAATGGTGTTTGGAGATGTGAATGATGAAAAAAGTAAAGTGGCGCATATGGAAAAAGATGATAGAAGCTTTAAACTATTGGATTTCGTGGGAACAAAACCTAATGTTTTCTATCAATTAAGAATAAAAAAATTCAACAGAATTTTAAGATTGACACGTAGAAATGAAAAAAAAATAAAGAATAAATAAATATTAAATATAATTATGTCTCATTACGAAGCATCTATAAGACCACCATTAATATTAGGAGATAAAAGTTATCACGATATTTCCAATGATATCGCAGCACCTATAGAAGGAAAAGCAAACAAATGGTGGTGGACAGTTTTTATTATAGCCTTAATTGCCTTTTTATGGGGAGTTGGTGCAATTGTTTATACAATTGGCACAGGTATTGGCGTTTGGGGTTTGAATAATAAGATCAATTGGGCCTGGGATATTACAAACTTTGTATGGTGGATTGGAATTGGTCATGCCGGAACTTTAATTTCGGCTGTATTGCTTTTATTCCGTCAAAAATGGAGAATGGGAATTAACCGATCTGCAGAGGCAATGACAATTTTTGCTGTATTTCAAGCGGGCTTGTTCCCAATAATTCACATGGGTAGGGTATGGAATGGATATTGGACGATGCCAATTCCTAATCAATTTGGTACTTTGTGGACGAACTTTAACTCGCCTTTATTATGGGATGTATTTGCAATTTCAACTTATTTGTCCGTTTCCATAGTTTTTTGGTATACAGGACTACTTCCAGATTTTGCAATGATCAGAGATCGAGCTACAAAACCCTTTCAAAAGAAAATATATAGCCTAGTTAGTTTTGGTTGGAGTGGAAGAGCTAAAGACTGGCAACGTTTTGAGGAAGTTTCTCTTGTATTGGCAGGTCTGGCAACTCCATTAGTGCTTTCTGTACATACGATTGTATCCTTTGACTTTGCTACATCAGTGATTCCCGGATGGCACAGTACGGTTTATCCACCTTATTTTGTAGCAGGAGCTGTATTTTCAGGTTTTGCGATGGTACAAACCTTATTGATCATTATGCGAAAGGTTTCCAATTTAGAAGATTATATTACCAGAGGTCATATCGAAAATATGAATAAGGTGATCTTAGTTACCGGTGGTATTGTTATGGTAGCTTATATGTCGGAGTTTTTTGTAGGATGGTACTCAGGAAGTTCTTATGAAGATTTCACCTATTTATCTGTTGGTGCGGCGACGGGGCCTTACTGGTGGGCATTTTGGGCATTGATCCTATGTAATGGGGTTTTTCCTCAATTATTATGGATTAAAAAGTTACGTAGAAACTTTACATTCTCTTTTATAATGGCAGCTATTATAAATACAGGGATGTGGTTTGAGCGTTTTGACATTATTGTAATTAACTTGAGTAGAGGTCATTTACCATCTACCTGGACACAATTTTCACCAACTTTTGTTGATATAGGGATTTTTGTGGGAACTATAGGGTTTTTCTTTGTGCTGTTTCTGTTATATGCACGAACATTTCCTGCTGTAGCACAGGCAGAAGTGAAATCGATCTTAAAGTCATCAGGAAATAATTTTAAGAGGGAGAGAGATTCAAAATAAGATTCAAAAAATAAAAAATATTATAAGATGAGTAATAAAGTTATACATGCAATATACGACGACGACGATGTCCTTTTAGAGGCCGTTAGAGAAGTTCGTGAGGCCGATCATCATATTGAAGAAGTATTTACTCCGTTTCCTGTTCACGGATTAGAGAAAGCAATGGGAATTGCGAATACAAGAATTGCCATCACTGCTTTTATATATGGATTGATAGGCTTAGGATTTGCTGTTTGGATGATGAATTATATGATGATAGAAGATTGGCCCCAAAATATTGGTGGAAAACCAAGTTTTAGTTATGCCGAAAATATGCCGGCGTTTGTGCCGATCATGTTCGAATTGACAGTTTTCTTTTCGGCCCATTTAATGGTAATTACTTTTTATTTGAGGAGTAAAATTGGCCCTTTCGTTAAAGCACAAAATCCAGATCCTCGTACAACTGACAATATGTTCTTAATGGAAGTTGTCGTGGATGGTGATGAAAAAGAATTGAGTGATTTTTTAACAAAAACAGGTGCCGTAGAAACTAAAATAGTTGAAACCAATTAATTAGATTTAACAATTAATATATTGCCTTAAAAATATAAATTACAATGAAAAACCTTTTACATATTACATCCTTAGGAGTGTTTTTATTGATCTTTGTCTCTTGTAGCGATAATAAAAAACCAACAAGTAGAGATGTTCAGTATATGGCAGACACAGATATGTATATTGCTGTTCCATACGAAACATATTCATCTAATCCTGTGTTCGAAAATGGATTAAGCTCTCAAGACCCGGTAGAGGGAACTATTGCCAGAGGTCATGTTGTTTATGAATATCCTAATAGTGAAGCAGGGTATCAGATGGCAAAGGATTCTCTTCACACATCTTTAAAAACAAATGATAAAAATTTGGAAAATGGGGCCAATCTATATGCTATCTATTGTGCAATATGTCATGGAGACCTGGGAGATGGACAAGGTACTCTTGTTAAGAATGAAAAAATTTTAGGAGTACCAAATTATAAGGATAGAGATATTACGGACGGAAGTATTTATCATGTAATTATGTATGGAAGAAACATGATGGGTTCACATGCATCTCAGTTGAATGATAAAGAACGATGGCAAGTGGTACAATATGTATCGAAATTAAGAGAAGATTTGATAAAAGAATAAATAAAATAAATACAGATATAAAAATGTATACATTTTCAGGTAATTTAAAAACGTTTTCAATTGCATTAATGATTCTCGGTGCATTAGGTATGGGATACGGATTTTTGTCGGCTCCAAAAACTACTGAAGAAGTGAAAGAGATACTGCAGCACGAAGAAGGTGCTCATGGTGATAGTCAGGCTTCATCTGATTCTCATGGTACTGCAGATTCTGAAACTCATAGTGCAGATGCAGAAAAAAAACATGTAGAACATGTAATGCATCAAATGCAAAACAGACCCTGGTCTGCATTTTTTATCGGTGCATTTTTTACATTTTTCATGTCGGTTTGTGTTTTGGCGTTTTATGCAATTCAATGGGCTGCTCAGGCTGGATGGTCAATTGTGCTTTTTAGAGTAATGGAAGGGATTACAGCCTACATTTTGCCCGGATCGATTCTGATATTTGCATTTTTGGTGATTTCAGCTCTTCATGGCAATCACATGTATGCATGGATGAGTCCGGAAGCTGCTCATGATGAGATAATACAAGGTAAAGCATGGTGGTTAAATACTTCAGGCTGGCTGATAAGAGCGTTTATTTATATTTTTGTATATAATGGATTTAGATACCTGTTGCGGAAAAATTCAATTGCTTTGGATAATAGTGGTGATATTAAGATCTATAAGAAAAATTTTAATTTGGCAGTAGCATTTATTGTGACATTTGGGATCTTTGAATTGTTTATGTCATTTGACTGGTTAATGTCTTTAGACCCACACTGGTATAGTCAATTATACCCCTTCTATGTATTTGCAAGTATGTTGGTTTCCGGAATTACCGTTATCGCCTTAGTAACAATTTACTTGCGAAGTAAAGGATTTTTACCATTTGTCAACGATAGTCATTTGCATGATTTAGCCAAGTATATGTTTGGCTTCAGTATATTCTGGGCCTACTTTTGGTTTGACCAATTTATGTTGCAATGGTATGCAAATATTCCTGAGGACACTGCATACTTCTATCCTAGGCTTATCGGGTCGTATCAGTTACCATTTATCGGTATGTTGGTGTTGAATTTTGTCCTGCCGATCACTATTTTGATGAACAGTGATTTTAAACGAGTTCCATGGTTTATTGTCTTCGTAGGTATTATTATACTTATTGGACATTATATTGACATTTTTCAATTGATTTCTCCTGCAACCGTTGGTGACAGATGGAGTTTTGGTATACCGGAAATAGCATCAATTTTGTTCTTTGCGGGGCTGTTTATTTTTACCGTCTTTAGATCAATAGGCAAAGTACCTTTGTTTGCTAAAGGGAACCCTTTTATGAAAGAAAGCGAAATTTATCATTATTAAAAAATACCGGATAAGTCGTCTAAAGTTCGATGACATATTGAATTAGAATCAAAAATAAAATTAATATTACTAAACATAATGTAGTTTAAGCTGAGCAAAAATTAGGTAAGTTATATTTTTATTTATATTTGCGGCATTATAAAAAATTACAATTAACATATTTACTATTGATGAAAGCACTTTTTTATATACTTATTTTTGTTGTAATTGCTACAGCTTTATGGCAGTTTTTTAAATTATTAGGTTTATTGAAGAAAGACCAGATAGCCTCCGAAAAAGAGAATGACATTAATGGATGGTTAATGGTAGGACTAGGAGGATTTATTTATGGGTTGATGTTATATTCAATGGTGCAAGGAAAAGTTGTCTTATTACCTATGCAGTCGGCTTCTGTTGAGGGTGAACATATTGACAACCTGTTTGTTATAACAATGGGACTTATTTTCGTTGTGCAATTTATCACTCAGTTTTTGATCTTCTACTTCACCTTTAAGTATAGAGGTGTAAAAGGAAAACAAGCCACTTTTTACGCGGATAGCCACAAATTAGAGATGTGGTGGACAATTACTCCCACGGTGGTATTATCAGTTTTAATTATTTATGGATTATGGACATGGAACATGGTCCAGGATTTGTCTACTGCGGAAAATCCTTTAATTATTGAGGTCTATGCGAAACAGTTTCAATGGGAGGCTCGTTATGCCGGAGAAGATAATCAATTGGGAATTGGTAATGTAAGATTTATTAAGGGAATAAACACAATGGGTGTGGATATGACTGATTTGAATTCGGCAGATGATATACCCGTTAGAGAGTTATACTTACCAAAAGGAAGAAAAGTAATATTTAAGTTTCGCTCTCAGGATGTTTTACATTCAGCCTATATGCCACACTTTAGGGCGCAGATCAATTGCGTTCCCGGTATGGTAACTACGTTTGGATTTACTCCTTCGGTTACAACTTTAGAAATGAGGGATGATGAAGATACAAAGGCTAAATTTGATGCGATAAACGAACTAAGAGCTGAGAGAGGAGATGAATCTGTTGAATTTGATTACTTATTATTGTGTAATAAGATCTGTGGATCTTCTCATTATAACATGCAAATGAAGGTTACGGTAGTTGAGGAAGAAGATTTCAATAGTTGGTTGAAAAATCAAAAGACTTTAGCTCAAGTAATAAATCAATAAAAAACGAATATTAAACTTTATATAGTAAAATGTCAGATCATCATCATAAAGAAACATTTGTAACAAAATATATTTTTAGTCAAGATCACAAAATGATTGCGAAACAATACCTTATTACGGGTATGTTTATGGGAGTTATTGGCGTGTTTATGTCTATGTTGTTCCGATTACAACTTGCCTATCCGGAACAGAGCTTTACCATTATTGAGGCCTTTTTAGGAAAAGGCGGTGAAGGTGGTCAAATGACTCCGGATATGTATTACGGTTTGGTTACCATCCATGGTACAATAATGGTTTTTTTCGTTTTAACTGCAGGGCTAAGTGGAACTTTTAGCAATCTGTTAATTCCACTTCAAATTGGAGCTCGCGATATGGCATCTGGATTTTTGAATATGATATCCTATTGGTTGTTTTTCTTGTCTAGTGTGATCATGTTTATCTCCATTTTTGTCCATACAGGAATGGCGTCTGCAGGTTGGACGGTATATCCTCCTTTAAGCGCACTTCCTCAAGCCATGTCTGGTTCAGGGCTTGGAATGACACTTTGGCTGGCTTCAATGGCTATTTTTATTGCATCATCTTTATTAGGATCTTTAAATTATATAGTTACGGTATTGAATTTGAGAACCAAAGGAATGAAAATGACTCGATTACCCCTTACCATATGGGCGTTTTTAATTACGGCTATTATAGGTGTGGTTTCTTTTCCTGTTTTGCTATCGGCAGCATTATTACTATTATTTGATCGTAGTTTGGGCACCTCCTTTTTTTTATCAGATATTTTTATTCAAGGAGAGGTATTACATTATAAGGGAGGTTCACCGATATTATTTGAACACTTATTTTGGTTCTTGGGTCATCCCGAAGTATATATCATTTTACTACCGGCCCTGGGAATAACATCTGAGGTGATATCAACAAATGCTAGAAAACCAATATTTGGGTATCGTGCTATGATCGGTTCTATAATGGCAATTGCTTTCTTATCAACAATTGTATGGGGGCATCATATGTTCGTTACGGGAATGAACCCATTTTTAGGATCAGTGTTCACATTTACAACCTTATTGATTGCGATTCCATCTGCGGTGAAAGCTTTTAATTATATAACTACACTATGGAAAGGTAATTTGCAGTTGAACCCTGCGATGCTATTTTCTATTGGTATGGTTTCAACATTTATTACCGGTGGATTAACTGGCTTGATTTTAGGAGATAGTGCCTTGGATATCAACGTGCACGATACAATGTTCGTTGTTGCACATTTCCATTTAGTAATGGGTATTTCTGCACTGTTTGGAATGTTTGCCGGGTGTATCATTGGTTCCCAAAAATGTACGGCAGAATGATGAGCAAGGATATGGGCTATTTACATTTTTGGATTACGGCAATTTCAGCGTATGGGGTTTTCTTCCCAATGCACTTTATAGGATTGGCAGGATTACCACGAAGATATTATTCTAATACGGCATTTCCTATGTTTGATGATCTGCTGCATATAAACAAAGTGATCACCATTTTTGCAATTATCGGCGGATTGGCCCAGTTGATATTTTTAGCGAACTTTTTCTTCAGTATAAAGAAAGGGAAGAAAACAGTTCAAAATCCTTGGAAAGGGAATACATTGGAGTGGACGGCTCCAATAAAGCACCAACATGGTAATTGGACAGGTGAAATTCCGGAAGTGCATCGATGGGCTTATGATTATAGCAAAGTAGATGACAATGGAGATCTATGGGGAGGACAGGATTTTACACCGCAGAATGTCCCAATAAGAAACGGAGAAGAAGAGTTTTAGAATTTAACAATAGAATAAAAAATGCCCCAGTTTGATTGGGGCATTTTCTATTTCCACCTACAGGTTTATATCCCCTCCTTTTGATTCGAAAAATAGAAGATCAATTCCTTTTAATGACTTATGGATCAAGACCGAAGTAATTTAACAAAATTCAATTATATTTACTGTAATAAAAAATAATCTGATGCTAAAAAAGGTCTCAAAAATACTCTTTGTCATTGTCGTTTTACTTGCTCTTGTATTCTGGTTCTATGCTCAAAAATCAAAACCAAAATATAGTGGAGAGCTCCAACTCGATAAATTACAGGATCAAGTAACCATTTATTATGATAACACGGGTGTACCTCATATTTATGCTCAAGATCAATATGATGCCTATCTGTCTCTAGGCTATGTTCACGCTCAAGACAGACTTTGGCAGATGGAACTCTTAAGAAGGATAGCGGCAGGGAGACTTTCTGAGATTTTTGGGGAAGATATGATCAAAACGGATAAGTTATTTTTGGGGTTGGGAATTCAGGCTGCTGCAGAAAGGAGTTTAAAAAACCTGGATACCACTCAGCAATCGTATAAGCTAACACAAGCCTATTTAGAGGGGATCAATCAATTTATCGAAAATGGTTCTACACCAATTGAATTCAGTTTACTTGGAATAGATAAAGAAAAATATAGCATGATAGATATTTATAATGTAGCCGGATATATGGCATTTGGATTTGCACAGGCGCATAAAACGGATCCTTTATTAACCAATATTAAGGAAGAATTGGGACAGGCCTATTTAAAGGATTTGGATATTAATATTGACGCTAGGTCAACAAGGATATACAATTATCCAAGACGGAACAAAAAATTGGCGAGTGATCTGTCTAAGTCTGTAAATGAGATCTTAACTCATTCACCAACACCATTATTTATAGGTAGTAATAGCTGGGTAATTGGACCAAAGAAAACGAAAAACAAGAAAGTAATTTTTGCCAACGATCCTCATATTGAATTTTCACAACCTGCCGTGTGGTATCAATCACATTTGATCACCCCGGATTATGAGTTATATGGTTTCAATTTAGGGCTATCACCCTTCCCTTTATTGGGTCACAATAGAGAATATGCATATGGCCTAACAATGTTCGAAAATGACGATATTGATTTTTATAGAGAGAAGGACAATCTAAAATATAGCATTCGAAAAGAAACCATTAAGGTTAAGGATGGTGATGATGTAAGTATAGAAATTAGAGAAGGAGATCACGGGCCTATAATGAATGATTTCCTCGATATACTGGATACAGAGTCAGCCATAGCCATGGATTGGATCTACACAAAAATGGACGCAGATCTGATAGATTTTTCTTATAAGATCTCACATGCAAAATCATTATCGCAATTCAAGTCCGGTATAGCCGATCTACATGCGCCAGGCTTAAATGTGATGTATGGCGATGCCAAGAATAATATTGCCTGGTTTGCAGTTGGAAAGTTATATACACGTTCAAATAATGTTAATTCAAAGTTTATTTTAGATGGTGCAAACGGGCAAGATGATCAATTAAATTTTTTGAATTTTTCGCAAAATCCGCAAGCAATAAATCCTTCATGGAATTATGTTTATTCTGCTAATAATCAACCGGATTCTATTGCAGGTGTGCTCTATCCGGGATATTATGTTCCTGAGGACAGGGCAAAAAGAATTGTGGAGATCCTTAAACCAAAAAATGATTTTACTATAGAAGACATACAAATTATGATCAATGATGTAGAATCATCTGTTGTTCCGGATTTACTTCCAATAATAATAGATAATATATCAAAAGTCAATTTAAGTAACATTGAAAAGGAGGCAATTGATATTTTGAAGGGCTGGAAGGGAGAGTTTAAAACTGATGAAATAGCACCCACTATTTATATTAAATTTATTTATCATTTATTGCATAACACTTTTGCCGATGAAATGGGAGAAGAAGGATTTGAGCAATTTCTGAAAACACATCTTTATAAACGTCAGATAGCCAAACAAATTAAATTGCGAAAGTCAATTTGGTGGGATGATATTAACACTAAAGACATAAAGGAACTTAAAGATGAAATAATTACTAGATCCTTTCATCAAACAATATCTGAGTTAGAAATGCAATTTGGAGATGAACCGGATGAATGGACGTGGGATAAGGCATTGACCGTAACACATAAACATGTATTTGATAAAGTGTCAATTTTAAGAAACTTTTTTAATGTTGGGCCATTCAAAACCAATGGAACTTTTGCTGTTTTGAACAATCAAGGATTTTTAATTAATGGAAATGGCGTTTATAGTGTAAACAGTGGGCCATCTACTCGTAGAATAATAGATTTTAGTGATGTAGAAAATGGTGTTGCTATAATTCCGACAGGACAATCAGGCAATGTTTTTAGCAAATACTACAAGAACCAGTCAAAGAAGTATTTAAATGGCGAGTTTGTTAAGATGATGTTGAATGAAGAAGAGATTAAAAGATCAAAAGATAAGCTGATCTTTAAACCTCTGAATTAGATTTCACATTAATATAATTGGGGAATGTGACTAGAAAGGAATTGAATTAATAAGATATACCATATGAAATTATTTAAGTACTATCCCTTAGGAGTGCTCTTATTAGTTTTGAGTATAGGATGTAAAGAGGAGCCTCAGAAGAATAAGCGACCAAATATTCTCTTTGCAATTAGTGACGATCAATCGTATGCACATACCAGTTTTCTTGGAAGTAAGTTTGTTAATACCGTAGCTTTTGATAAAATAGCCCGTGAGGGAATATATTTTTCAAATTGTTATGCGGGTTCTCCAGGTTGTGCTCCTTCTAGAAGTTCTTTAGTTACAGGACGTTACCACTGGCAAAATGAACAGTCCGGGCAGCATGCTTCTTCCTGGTTAAATAAGCACATACCGTTTATTGACCTTCTGAATAAAAATGGGTACGTAACTGGGAGGACAGGTAAAGGGGTTGGCCCGTTTCAATATGCTCGTAACGAAAACGATTCTCTGTGGCGTAGAACGAATGCCGGAGGAATTGCTCATAGTAGCATTAAATATAAAGAGGGGAGTGATAATGATGACCGTTTTGGAAATGGAATCAGTAGTTGGAACTATTTTGAAAATTTCAAATATTTTATGGAAAATGTCAGAGGAGAAAAACCATTTTTCTTTTGGTATGGTGGTCTAGAACCACATAGAAGGTATGAAAAAGGATCATGGAAAGGTATGGGTAAAAAATTGGAAGATGTGGAAGTGCCAGGTTTTTTTCCTGACAGCGATGAGATCCGGGGGGATATGTTAGATTATGCCGTGGAGATCGAGTGGTTCGATCTGCACCTGCAACGAATATTGGAGTATCTTAAGGAAACAGGAGAGTTGGAGAATACAATTGTTATAGTGACTGCTGACAATGGAATGCCTTTTCCACGTGCCAAGGCCAATAGCTTTGAATATGGGGTTCATGTTCCCCTGGCTATTTCTTTTCCAAAATGGTTCCCGGGGGGTAGAATTGTTGAAGATCCTATTAGTTTTATTGATCTGGCACCAACAATTTTAGAAATTACCAATACAAGTTCAAAAGGAATGTTACCTATTTCAGGAAGGAGTATATTAAATACTCTTAAATCAAAGGAACAAGGAGTTGTTGATAAGACTAAAAAATATGTACTGGCAGGTCGAGAGCGACACTCTTCATCAAGGTACTTAAACAGAGGTTACCCACAAAGAGCAATTCGAAATAAGAATTTTGTGTACATCTGGAATATAAAGGCAGATCGATGGCCGGCAGGAGCTCCTCAAAAGTTTAACCCGAAAGATTCTACAGAATTATTACCAATGTTTGGGTTAAACGAAGACGGTAAATATATTCCGGATGCTGCTTTTATGGATATAGACGATTGTCCCACCAAAACCTATCTTATAGAGAATTATGAAAATGCTGATATTCGTCCGTATTTTGATCTGGCTCATGCAAAAAGACCTGAATTTGAGCTTTATGATGTAGTTCATGATCCTTTCTGTTTAGAAAATCTATCCGGGAAACCTGAATTTGGGGATATTGAAAATGAACTTAAAACGGAATTAATGATCGAATTGAAAAGATCAGAAGATCCTCGAGTAGCGGCTGTAAATACTGAAATATTTGATAGTTATAAAAGATATTCCCGAATGAGAAAGTTTCCAAAACCTGAATAGATCAATTCATTTTTTCATCATTTGGATTTTTAATTCAGTAAAGGGAGGATCCTGAAAATTACTATTATTTAAAATGTTTATTGAGCATGTTAAACAAATGGATTTGATTTCTTAATCCTGTTTGTTGATCAGGTCCATAGACCGAATATAATTAACTTTGAAAAAATCAACTTTATCCAGAATAATGTTATAAGTATTGGTCAATATCAATTGCCAATTAGTAAAAGCAGGAAAAAGGAATTAATGGATATCATTAATTTGAAGTTGCTTTGAGTTGAAGGATGCTATAGGCAGGATAAATTATTATTATTCCAATATCCTATGGTTTAGGTCGTTAAAAAGATTATTCAAAATTAAATAAAATTCACTGTTTATTCTTAGAGAATTTAAAGTGCTCATTGAGGATGTAAATAATTATAATCTGTAGAACGTAAATAATGATATCGAAAACACTTTAATTTTCAATTTTCAGTTTCAATTTAGTCTCGGGATTATGATATACAAAAGAATTTTTTGGAACTGATTTTGTTAGCCATACATTTCCGCCAATGGTACTATTAGCACCTATAGTTGTCTCTCCACCTAATATCGTTGCATTTGCATATATTATTACATTTTCTTCCACAGTGGGATGCCGTTTGGTATCTTCCAGGCTCTTCAGCACCTGCAAAGCACCCAGAGTTACTCCCTGGTAAATTTTTACATTTTCTTTGATGACACATGTTTCACCAATAACAATACCGGTAGCATGGTCAATAAAAAAGGAATCGCCTATGGTTGCCCCGGGATGTATATCAACACCGGTCAGTCGATGTGCATATTCACTCATTAATCTCGGAATTAGAGGAACATTAAGTAAATATAATTCGTGGCTGAATCGAAAGATAGAAATGGCATAAAAACCGGGATAAGCTATATATACCTCCTCCAGGCTTTTACATGCAGGATCGAAATTGACACAGGAGATGGCATCTAAATTTAGTTTTTCTAAAAGAGCGGGAAACTTGTTTAAAAATTGTTCCCAGATATCATGGCATGGTTTCGTTTCATCATAACAGGCTAAAGTGTAAATATTGGTAAATTTTGCTTCCAAATTATCGATATTATCTCTAATGGAAGTTTTGGCATCAAAAAGCGTATAAAACAAATCATCCGTAAAAATTTCGGTTTTTGTTTTTAAACTGAAATCTAATCTATGCTTTTTCTTATTAGCCTGGATGCTTTTTATGACGTTATCTATGGACATGGTATATATAATTAAAAAGTAAAAATAGTGGAAATAATTCACTAACGAATCTTATATAAACAACAAACTTTTGGTTTCCCCTTCAAAAGCAGTAGCTCACAGGAGAATTATTAGGATAAATGGTTTTTTATTGTTGACACTTAGACGAAGGAGAGGATAATATTTACAAATTAGGAGTTTATTTATTATTTCACTTTGCAATAACCTATATTTGAGAAAAACAGGTAATGTGGTTTAGCCAGGAAGATTTTTATACTATCGTTTATATATGGATCGCAATTGCAATAATTGTTTTTCCTGTTGCATTATTTGTAACCGCTCCCTATGGCAGGCATACCAAAGAAATAGGCAAAATGATTCCCAATAAGTTGGGGTGGATCTTAATGGAAATCCCCTCTCCAGTATTATGTATTTATTTCTTCGTGACCGGTACTGCAGATAAAACCATGTTTCATTACTTATTTGTTTCCTTGTTCGTTTTTCATTATTTGAATAGAACTTTTATTTGGCCAATTAGAACTAAAACAAAAGGAAAGCAAATGCCATTGGTCATTGCTTCCTCTGCGGTGTTTTTCAATTTGATAAATGGATCTATTAATGGATATTACTTAGGAAATTTCGCCACATATGAATTATCATGGTTATACAACCCAAGATTTATCATAGGAATGATCTTATTTTTTATTGGAGCCTATATCAATGTAAGTTCAGACAATATTTTGTTGAAATTAAGAAAACCCGGTGAACTAGGATATAAAATACCCCATGGAGGATTGTTTAAATATGTGTCCGCCCCTAATTTATTCGGAGAAGTTATCGAATGGACCGGCTATGCCATTGCTACCTGGTCCCTGCCAACGGCTTCATTTGCAATATGGACCTTTGCGAATTTGATACCACGTGGAATGGACCACCATAAATGGTATATCCGAAATTTTAAAGATTACCCGAAAGAGCGAAAAGCGATTATCCCAAAGATCTGGTAAGTGTGTCTTTGTTTGAGTTTTTCAAAATCAACATTTTGATTTGTAGTTTGTTAGTATTCAATTGTTGGTGAAAAACCTGTCTACCGGACAGGCATCAACAATGCTATAAATATTTACACCCGTTGAACTATTCCCACCTCTTATAAACTTCTTTAAAAGGTATTCTAAAACGTTCTCCAAAAATACCTTCGGGTATTTGAATTCCACAAGAGATAACCATGTTTATTTCCGAACCATAAGGTAAGTTTAAAGCTTTTTTAATTCTCAAAGTATCGATGCCTTCCATAGGGCAGGTATCATAACCAACATTTGTCATAGCCAGCATAAAGGTCTGGGCTGCTAACCCTGCACTTTTGTGCGCCACAATTCGCATATCACTATCTCTCGCCTGGCGGTATATGGGTCGGAAAAGCCCTATCATCCAGTATATGATGTATTTTATCCAGCCAAAAATTCCTAAAAAATCAAAATAAGTGATAGGCATAAGTTTAGTGTAATATGTATTCGCAAATTTTTCACGCCTGTTATAATCCTTCGGATCTTTTCCTCCTGCAATTTTAATGATATGCGTTAAATTTGCTTTGGCTCTTTTGCGCCATAGATCTTTTCTAACAACTACTACTACAAGTTGTTGTGCGGTTTCCGCCGAACTTTGATCAAAACAATATTTTGATATTTTTTTTAATAATTCTGGATTTGTCACATGATGAAATTCCCATAGTTGCATATTGCTGCTATTGGGTGCGAGTACCGCTTGTTCAATACATCGTTCTACAAGATTTGCAT
>PVMK01114555.1_pt1 | contig 49746 bp, 51 predicted proteins | sample 1853481 | NCBI WGS metagenome assembly PVMK01 (sample SAMN08533507, study PRJNA380276) | Marine sediment metagenome, whole genome shotgun sequencing project.
ACCGCTGACGATGGGGATCTGCGGGATCTCTCCGATGCTGATGTTGCTGCCCTTGATGGCGTTGACCTTTCGCAGGTCCGTCAACGACACGCCGTAAATTCCGGCGATACGGCAGAGGGTGTCGCCCCGGGCGATGATGTGGCTGCGGGCGGCCAAGCGCGTGCCTGGAGGGGCGTTGTGCTGGAAGTAGCCGCGCACGCCGGTCATCATGGCGCGGGCGAGCTTGCGCTGATGGGAGCGGCTGCGCAGGCGCTTCTCCTCTTTCGGATTGGACAGAAAGGCCGTCTCCACCAGGATCGACGGAACGTCCGGTGACTTGAGCACCATGAAACCCGCCCTCTGGACCCGGCGCTTGTGGGTCTTGCCGAGGGTGCCGAGCTGCTTCAGCACGTTGGTGCCCAACGTCGGTGCTGGCGCTGAGGGTGGCGGTCTGGGACAGATCCAGGAGCACCGAGGCCAGCAGATCGTCCTTGTCGTCCAGGGACACGCCGCCCACGAGATCCGCGGCATTCTCCTGCTCGGCGAGCCAGCGGGATGCTTCGCTGCTGGCGCCGTTGCGCGACAACACGTACACCGACGAGCCCCGCACCCGCGGATCCTTGAACGAGTCCGCATGGATGGAGACGAACAGATCGGGCGCGTTGCTCTCTGGCGATTTTCATCCGCCGGCGCAAGCCGATGTAGTAATCACCCCGTCGCACCAGCACCGGGCGCATGCCGTGCTCGTTCTTGACCTGGCGACTGAGCTCTTTGGCGATGGCGAGCACCACGTCTTTCTCCCGCGTGCCCTTGCGCCCGATGGTGCCGGGATCCTCGCCGCCGTGACCGGCATCGATGGCGATGATCAGATTTCTGAGCTTGCTGGGATCGCGGGGTGCCGCGCGTTTGATGCTTTCCTTCAGGGACTGTTTGGCATCGCCCTTGTCGTACAGATCCACCACCAGGCGATAGCCGTACTTCTTGTTGGGCTTGAGAAGAAAGCTGCGCGGGCGCACGGGTTTGCGCAGATCGAACACCACGCGCAGATCCCGGTGATTGCGTTGCGCATAACGAATACGTCGCAGCAGTTTGCCGGATTCCTTCGGCCGGTCGATATCGCTCTTCAACGCGGTGTCGCGGAGATCCACCACCACCCGTGCCGGGTTGTTCAACACGAACAGGGTGTGCTCCAGCGGGCCGTTCACATCGAAGACGATGCGCGTGCGATCCGGTGCCGGCCACATGCGCACGCTCTTGACGGCGGCCTGCCCGGCAAGGCAAGTGAACGCGACCGTCGACAGGATCAGGGCGGTTATGATGCGCATTGTAGAGACACGGTGACGACTGCAGTACCTGTAAATATCTAGGACATTCCGTAGGTTATTGCAAGTATCTTACTTAAATTATCATTAGATCTCCAATCCATTGAGACCCTCGGCGCGGCTATCTATTTGATTCTAGCAACCATTCACGAGGACCGGCCGCGCTGGAAGATCGCCAGTAGTTTCTCGCCCCTGTCGGTACCGGCGCCGACCCGGGCATCCCGCCCGCTGCCGGCAACGCTCAAACGCACCTGCAGATCCGCTTCCGGCAGCCAGCCCTCGGCACGCTCGGGCCACTCGATGACCAGCACGTCGGCTTCCGCGAAGGCATCCCGCAGGCCCAGGTACTCGAGCTCGTCGCCGTCCCCATCTCCATCCCCGTCTCCATGGCCATGACCCTGGCCAAGCCGATACAAATCAAGGTGATAGAGCTTGATGGCGCCGTCGAGGTAAGGCTCGACCAGAGTATAGGTGGGACTCTTGATGGGGCCTTCGATACCGAGAGCGCGCGCCATCCCGCGCACCAGGGTGGTCTTTCCCGCCCCCAGCTCACCGTGCAGATGGATGCTGACGGCAGATCTTTGGCTGCCTGCCTCAGGCTCCTCCAGGAGCGCTGCCGCGAGGCGCGCACCCAGGGCTTCGGTATCGAAGGCTTCGGGCAGAAGCATGGCTCACAGAGTATTCACCAGGGTGCGCAAGGGTGACATCAGATCGCCGGCCAGCAGTCCGCGCTCGCCGTCGGCGGCGGCCAGATCGGCAGCCGCTGCATGCAGCAGCACGCCGGCCCTGGCAGCCACCCCGGGCGCCAACCCCTGGGCCACCAGGCCCGCGATGACGCCGCTCAGCACATCGCCCATGCCGCCGGAAGCCATGCCGGGATTGCCGCCTTCGCAGACGTGAATATCTTGATTGCATTCGCACACCAGGGTGCCCGCGCCCTTGAGCACCACCGTCGCCCGGTAGCGCTGGGCGATCTCACCCGCGGCGGCGAAGCGATCCTCTTCGATGTGCTGGGACGAGCACTGCAGCAGGCGCCCGGCTTCGCCGGGATGGGGCGTCATGATCCGGGCTTGGGCGCTGCCGTGGGCGTCCGGCGCCGACTCGGCCAGCAGATTCAACCCGTCCGCGTCCACGATGAGAGGTTGCGAAGCAGCCAGCGCTGCGCTCAGCATCGCCCTGCCCCACTCGCTGCGCCCAAGCCCCAGGGCCCCACCGCCACCACCGTGGCGCGTTCCAACAAGGGCGCCAAGGCGTGTGCGTCTTCGACGCCGTGGCACATGAGCTCCGGGCGCTGGCTCGCCAGCACACCGGCGTGGGCGGCACGGGTCGCAATACTGGTAAGGCCTGCACCCACCCGCGCCGCGGCTTCACCGGCCATGCGCGCGGCGCCGGCGAAGCCCGTGTCGCCGCCGATGATCAGCACATGGCCGAAGCTGCCCTTGTGTTGGCTGCGCCGGCGCGTGCCGAGGATGCCGCCAATGGTGGCCATCTCGGCCCGCTGGGCGCTGGCCGGTATGCGCTCGTAGAGTGCCGGCGGCACGCCCAGGTCGTCGAATACCACGCGCCCGCAGTGATCGCGCGCTTCGCCGGTGAACATCCCCTGCTTGAGACCGATGAAGGTCACGCTGAGCGCCGCGCAGACGCTTGTGCCGAGCACCCGTCCCGTGTCGGCATGCAATCCCGACGGAATATCCATGGCGAGCACCGGTGCGGGGCTCGCGTTCATGTGCACGATGCACTCGCCCCAGGCGCCCTCCACCTGGCGATCCAGGCCGGTGCCGAAGAGCGCATCGACGATCACATGGGCATGGTCGAGGATGTCGGCGCTGTAGCTGTGTGCTTCGATGCCGGCATCGCGCATGCGTTGGTGGGCGCCGAGGGCGTCACCGCGAAGGCGCGCAGGATCACCCAGCAGACCGACCCGGACCGTCAGGCCCGCGGCGGCGGCGTGACGGGCGAGCACGAAGCCGTCACCGCCATTATTGCCCGGCCCGCAGACGATGCTCAAACGGCGCGCCGCGGGAAAGGCGCGCCGCAGTGTCTCGAAGGCCGCGATGCCAGCGCGTTCCATGAGCGTCGCGCCGGGGATGGCAAACTCTTCGATGGCCAGGCGATCGAGCTCGCGCACCTGCTCGGCGCGGTAGAGGGCTGCGGGAAGTGCGCTGGCGGAAGAATTGGACACTGTGGTCACTCCCTCACGCGCAGCGGATGAAATGCTCGCGGTAGTGCTTGAGCTCTTCGATGGAACCGCGGATGTCATCCAGGGCACGGTGATTGCTGTTCTTGGTGAAGGCCGCCGCCACCTCCGGCGCCCAGCGCTGGCTCAGCTCCTTCAGGGTGCTGACATCCAGATTGCGGTAGTGAAAGAACGCTTCCAGCTCCGGCATCCAGCGCGACAGAAAGCGCCGGTCCTGACAGATGCTGTTACCGCACATGGGCGAGACGCTGAACGGCACGAAACTCTCGAGAAACTCCAGTGTCAGGCGCTGGGCATCGGATTCGTCGTAGGTGCTACTGCGCACGCGCTCCACCAGGCCCGAGGCCGTGTGGTGGGATGTGTTCCACTCGTCCATGGCAGCGAGCACGTGGTCGGCCTGGTGCACCACCAGCTCCGGGCCTTCCGCCACCACTCGTAACGATCCGTCGGTCACGATGGTGGCAATCTCGATGATATAATCCCGGCCGGGATCGAGACCCGTCATCTCCAGATCGATCCAAATCAAATTCTGCGGGTCTTGTGGCATGTCATGACTTCCTGGTAAACCTTCGGGGATTCTAGCAAACGCGGTCAAAGGGTTATTCCATGGGCAATATCCGAAGTCGGTATCTGCGGGAGAAAGATTGAACACTTTCACACTGGTATTCCTGCTGGCGCTGGCGGCCGGCACCCTGCTCAAGTGGTGGCTCGCCGGTCGGCAACTCAACTGCGTTTCCGCGCACCGGGACCGGGTGCCCGAAGCGTTCAGCGATTCCATCCCCCTGGCGACCCATCAGCACGCCGCCGACTACACCGCCACCAGAACGCGAATGGGGATGCTCGAGACCGGTGTCGCCGGGCTCTTGCTTCTGGTCTGGACCCTGGGTGGCGGTGTCGACTGGCTCAACGGCGCCTGGACGGCGTCGGGGACTCTCGCCGCTGCTGGCCGGCACCGGATTGCTGTTGAGCGCCTTTCTCATCATGGGCATTCTGGACATGCCCTTCGATGTCTATCGCACCTTCGTCATCGAAGAACGCTTCGGATTCAATCGCACCACGCCGCGCCTGTTCATCACCGACGCCGTCAAGCAGACGGTGCTGATGATTGCCCTGGGCGCGCCGATCATTCTGCTGGTGCTGTGGATCATGACCCACGCAGGCCCGCGCTGGTGGCTCTACGTATGGATCGTATGGATGGGCTTCAGCCTGCTGCTCGCCTGGGCCTACCCGGCCCTCATCGCGCCCTGGTTCAACAAGTTCGTGCCGTTGGATGACGGCGAGTTGAAGACGCGTATCGAATCGTTGCTGGAGAGAAACGGATTCACCAGTCAGGGAATTTACGTGGTCGACGGATCCAAGCGTTCCGGCCACGGCAACGCCTACTTCACCGGACTCGGCAGCAACAAGCGCATCGTGTTCTTCGACACCCTGCTGCGCCAACTCGACGAGGAAGAGATCGAGGCGGTGCTGGCCCACGAGGTCGGTCATTTCAAACGCAAGCACATCGCCAAGCGCATCGCGTTGATGGCGTTGCTGAGCCTCCTGGGGTTGGCGCTCCTCGGTTGGCTTATCGACACACCCTGGTTCTACGCGGGCCTGGGCGTGACCCAGCCATCGTTGGCGGCGGCCCTGCTGCTGTTCCTGCTGGTGGTGCCCACCTTTACGGTCTTCGTGCAACCGCTGCTTTCCGCTTTGTCGCGACGCCACGAATTCGAGGCCGACGCCTTCGCCGCCCGCCAGGCGGACGCCGGCAAGCTGGTGGAGGCGCTGGTGAAGCTCTACCGGGAAAATGCCAACACCTTGACGCCGGACCCCCTGTACTCGGCGTTTCATGATTCGCATCCGCCGGCGCCGGTGCGAATCGCCAACCTGCGCGCCAGGCAGGCTACTGCCGGATGAGGCCGAATGAGGAACGATCATGACTGAATTGACCGCCAAGCGATGCGTACCCTGCGAGGGCGGCGTTGCGCCCATGGATGCCGGTGAAGCCCGTGACATGCTCGGTCAATTGAACGACTGGCAGCTGGATGAATCGGCAAAGGAAATTTCGCGCAGCTTCGCGTTCAAGAACTATTACCAGACGATAGCCTTCGTCAACGCGCTGGCGTGGATTGTCCACCAGGAGGACCACCATCCGGATCTGCAGGTGGGTTACAACCGCGTGCAGGTGCGATTCAGCACCCATTCCATCGGCGGCTTGTCGCAGAACGATTTTATCTGCGCGGCGAAGATCGACGCCCTGTCGAACTGATCAGTCCATGATCTGGCGTTCGCCGATGGCGTGATCCAGGGTGCTGCTGTCGACGAACTCGAGCTCTCCGCCCAGGGGCACGCCCTGGGCGATGCGGCTGACGCGGATGCCCTTGTCGTGCACCAGCTCGCTCAGATAGTGGGCGGTGGCCTGACCTTCCACGGTGGCACCCGTGGCCAGGATGACCTCGCTCACCTGGCCTTCTGAAAGACGCCTCTCCAGCAGCTCCACGCCGATCTCCTCGGGCCCCACGCCGTCCAGGGGCGACAGGTGTCCGCCAAGCACGAAGAACTGCCCGCGGTAACTGGTGCCGTGCTCGATGGCCGCCATGTCGGCGGGGCTTTCCACCACGCAAAGCTGCGAGCTGTCGCGCTTGGGGTTGTCACAGATGGCGCACACCTCTTTTTCGCTCAAGGTGCGGCAGCGCCGGCAGTTGCCGACCTTGCTCATGGCTTCCACCAGGGACTGGGCCAGATGGCGGCCCCCCGGCCGATCCCGCTGCAGCAGAAAAAAGGTCATGCGTTGAGCCGACTTCGGCCCGACTCCCGGAAGACAGCGAAACGCGGTGATGAGTTGCTGGATGAGGGAGTGTTTACGCATGGATGCTCAAATTAAATGGGGACCGTTTTTAAGGGGCCGGGGCCGATAAATTTAAAAACGTTTAATCCTCCGAACATATCGGCCCCGGCCCCTTAAAAACGTTTAATCCTCAGAACGGCAGCTTGACGCCCGCCGGTAGATTCAGGCCAGAGGTGAACTTCGACATTCGCTCCTGGCTCTCCGCCTCGATACGGTGCACGGCGTCGTTAACCGCCGCCGCGATCAGATCTTCCAGCATTTCCTTGTCGTCGCCGATCAGCGTGTCGTCGATCTCCACCCGGCGCACGTCGTGACGCCCGGTCATGGTCACGCGGACCATGCCGCCGCCGGATGCGCCGGTGACCTCCAGATTGGCGAGCTCGGCCTGAGCCTTCTGCAGATCCGCCTGCATCTGCTGCGCCTGTTTCATGAGGTTTCCGATACCGCCCTTCATTGTTTCCTCCTGGTTCGATTTCGCGGTGGGCAAGGCGCGCGTTCAGTCCACCGGACGCACGCGCTCCGAGTCGATTACCGCACCGAATGTGTCACAAATCGCCTGCACGCCGCTGTCGTTCTCGATGGCCTGCACCGCGGCCTGCTGGCGCAAGTCGATCTGCCGTTGTTTGGCCAGGGCCGGCGTCTCACCGTCGGGTTTGGCGATGTCGATGTCCAGCCGCAGCCGGCGCCCGCAATAGCGCGCAAGAGCGTGCTCGAGCTTCTCTTTGACTCGGGGTGCGGTGAGTTGCTCATGGCCGGGGTCGAGGCGCAGTCGCATGGCACTCTGGGTGGACTCCACCACCTGGCAGTTGCAGGCCAACTCCCGGGTAAGCCCCACCAGGCCCATGGCGTCGATTTCCGCCGCCCACTCCTCGGCTTTGATGGTGCGCTCGGTGGTCTGACCCGGCCCATGGGCGGGTGGTGCGGCCTCGGCCGGCGGCACTTTAGCGGGTGGCGCGGTCTCGGCCGGCGGCACTTTGGCCGGTGGCGCCTCGGCGCCGGTGGGCGCTGTCCGGGCCGCCGAAGAACGGGATGATCCCCGGGGCGCCGGTGCTTGCGCGGCACCCGTGCCGGCCCCGCCGGTGCTACCAGCGGCCGCCGGCCGGAAAGCGAGCATGCGCAGAAGGGCCATCTCGAAGCCGCTGCGCGGATCCGGCGCCAGGCTCAGATCCCGGCCGCTCATGATTCCCATCTGATAGTAGAGCTGCACATCCTCGGCGCTGAGCTTGTCCGCCAAAAGCTGGCGCGCGGCGGCGCTCTCGTCGTCGGTGGATGCGGCATCGGGCACCACCTGGAGCACGGCGATGCGCTGCAGCTCCGAGGTGAGCTCCGCCAGAGCCTCGGAATAGTCCGCCACCTCGCTGGACATGTTCTCGATACAGGCCATCAACGCCTGTCCGTCGCCGGCCGCCAACGCTTCCAGCAAGCCGTAGACGTGGCTGCGATCCAGGGTTCCCAGCATGGCACGCACGTCCGTCTCCACCAGCTTGCCGCTGCCATAGGAAACCGCCTGATCCAGCAGGCTCAGGGCGTCGCGCATGCTGCCGTCGGCGGCGGCGGCGATCAGGCGCACAGCGGGCGCTTCCGCCTCCACCTTCTCGTCCACCAGAATGCTGTCGAGATAGTCCGCGATCTGATCCTTGGGCAGGCGTTTCAAATTGAACTGCAGGCAGCGGGACAGCACCGTCACCGGCAGCTTTTGCGGGTCGGTGGTGGCGAACAGAAACTTCACGTGGGGCGGCGGCTCTTCGAGGGTCTTCAGCAGCGCGTTGAAGCTCTTCTCGGAGAACATGTGGACCTCGTCGATGAGATACACCTTGTAACGCCCCCGGGCAGGCGCGAACTGCACGTTGTCCATGAGCTCGCGGGTCTCTTCCACCTTGGAGCGCGAGGCCGCGTCCACCTCGATGAGATCCATGAAGCGGCCTTCGTCGATCTCGGTGCAGGCACTGCACTCGCCGCAGGGCTTGGAGCTGACACCCTGCTCGCAGTTCAGGCACTTGGCGAGGATCCGCGCGATGGTGGTCTTACCGACACCGCGGGTGCCGGCGAACAGGAAGGCATGGTGCAGGCGATCCGCATCCAGCGCATTGCTGAGCGCGCGCACCACGTGGGCCTGGCCCACGATCTGCTGGAAGTTACGCGGGCGCCATTTGCGCGCCAGTACCTGATAGCTCATGGGGAAGGATTCGGCAGATGCATCTCAGGGGTGGATTATACGTGGGCGGGCGGGGCACGGCGATAAGGGTGAATTAAATGGGCTATTTTAAGGTGCCGGGGCCGATATATTTGGGGCCGGCACCTTAAAATATAAAAAAGCCATGCTGTCGCGCGGCGGCAGCAGGGTTAAATAGATCTGTCCCCATTTAATTCGCCCAGGGCGGCGGCTTCCTCTTCCGTGTCGATGTCCAGGGCCAGGGACAGGCCCTCCATCACCGGCATCAGCAGCCGGCGCTCGGGATAGCGGCTGCGGTGGCGGGCGGTGACGAAAACCCGGCGAAACGCGTCTTCCAGTTGCGCCCGGGTGACGGTTCCGGCTTTCAGCGCCCGTACCGCGGATAATCCCGAATGCAGCACCGTCCAGGTGAGGTTCGGCAGGCGCAGGCCCAGCAGGTGGCGGAGATCCTGGTACAGCAACTCGAGAATGATCCCGGGCAGCATGACCCGGCGCCGGTAGGCGATGGGGCGATTGCGGGTACGGTAGATGAGCCGTACGAAGCGGTAGATGAAATCCATGCGCAACGCCTCCACGTCCAGCACCGCCAGATGGCAGGGAAGCACTTTGACCGCCGGGCTGCCGATCTCCGGCACCACCCGATAGGTGGGCTTGTAGCCCGACGCGCCAAGGGCCGTGTCGTCTTCCGGCGCGCGGATCATCGGCAGAAAAGCATCGCAGGGGGCCGAACGCCGGTAGAGGGCCATCAGCCGCGCCAGGGTCTCCACATCCGGTAACACGTCGCAGGTGGCAAGCGCCAGCGGCACGCCCAGCGTGCCTGCGGCTGGCCTCCTCCACGCCCCGCCGAATGGTCTCGTCGATGGAGCCGGTCACGTCGATGACGGTGGCGCTGCGCCGGTGATCCCTATAGACCGACTGGGGGCCGGCGATGTAGATGGGCGCGAACAAGCCACTCTGCTCCAGACGCTCCACCACCCAGTCGATCATCGCGCGCCCGTCGATGCGCACCGCGACGCCCTTGTAACCGGCCAGCGCGTGCTTGCCGTGTACCCCCGCCGGCATGGCGCTGGCCCGGGCGTCGCGACCACCGAGGACGATGATGGGCGTGGATGCCGGGGGCCGGGCACTCGTCATCAGTGCTCTTCCAGATGATCCAGGGGCAGCGCCGTCTTGTACTTGACCTGCTTCAAGGCAAAGCTGGACTTGATGCTGGCGATGCCCTCGATGCGGGTCAGGTGATCGAGCAGAAAAGCCTGGTAGGCGGCGATGTCCGGCACCACCACCCGCAACAGGTAATCGGATTCACCGGTCATCAGGTAGCACTCCATCACTTCCGGGCGGGCGACGATGGCGTTTTCGAAGTGTTCCAGGCGCCGCTCCACCTGCTCGTCCAGAGTCACGTGCACCCACACGTTCACCGGCAGGCCGATGGCCTCCGGCGTCACCAGGGTCACGTAACGGCTGATGACGCCGCGCTCCTCCAGGGCCCGCACCCGCCGCCAGCAGGGCGAGGGCGACAAGCCGATCTGTGCCGCCAGGTCGGCGTTGGAAATGCGCGCGTCCTCCTGGATCACCTCGAGGATCCGCCTGTCCAGACGATTTCCGGCACTTTGAGGCATATTCTGTCTCCAATTTCTAATTGGCCGCTATAACATTGCCATAATACCTCGTATTCAGGGTAAATTGATAAACACCTTTCCGGCCGCCGGCAGTACAATTCTGCCAATCTCCCCGTCATCGTTGATAGGTCCAGATGTCCACCGCCCTGCGCGACGCCAGCATCCCCGCCCGGGCCGCCGCGGCCAGTCGCCACGCCATCCTGGGGGAGCTGGAGAAGAAGGTGCTGTGGCTGGCCAGCTGGACCATCCACAATGCCAATCATCTGCGCCCCAAGGTGGACGGGCTCAAGGTGGGCGGCCACCAGGCTTCCTGCGCGTCCATGGCGACCCTCATGACCGCGCTCTATTTCGACGTGCTGCGTCCCGAGGACCGGGTTGCGGTCAAGCCCCACGCGAGTCCCGTGTTCCACGCCATCCAGTACCTGCTCGGGCATCAGAGCCGCGAGAACCTGGAGGGATTCCGCGCCATGGGCGGCGCGCAATCCTATCCATCCCGGACCAAGGACGCCGACGACGTGGATTTCTCCACCGGTTCGGTGGGCCTGGGGCGTCGCCATGACCAGCTTCGCGAGCCTGGTGCAGGACTACGTCCAGGGGCGGGACTGGCACCGGGGTCCGAGCGCCCGAGGTCGCATGGTAGCGCTGGTGGGCGACGCGGAGCTCGACGAGGGCAACGTGTTCGAGGCGCTCCTGGAGGGCTGGAAACACGATATCCGCAATCTCTGGTGGGTGGTGGACTACAACCGCCAGAGCCTGGACGCAGTGGTCAGCGATCGCTTGTTCGGGCGCTTCGATCAGCTGTTCTCGAACATGGGCTGGCGGGTGCAGACCCTCAAGTACGGCAAGCGCCTGGAGGCGGCCTTCCAGCAGCCCGGTGGCGAACGCCTCAGGGACTGGATCGACGCCTGCCCGAACTCCCTCTACTCGGCGCTGGTATTCAAGGGCGGCGCCGCCTGGCGCGAGCACCTGGTGCGGGACATGGGCACAAGCGCCGGCGTCAAAGGGCTGCTGGACGACTACGACGACGACGCCCTGGCAGCGCTGATGACCAATCTCGGTGGCCACGACATGGAAAGCGTGCTGGAAGCCTTTCATGGTGTGGACGACGATCAGCCCACCTGCTTCATTGCTTACACCATCAAGGGCTTCGGCCTGCCCTTCGCCGGCCACAAGGATAACCACGCCGGTCTCATGAGCGTCGCGCAGATGCAGGCCCTGCGGGAACGGCACCGGGTGCCCGAGGGCGCGGAGTGGGATCCTTTTGCCGGGCTCGATGTGGCGCCGGAGGTGATGAGCGAATTCCTCGCGCGCGTGCCCTTCGCCGACAGCCCCGAGCGCCGCTACAGCGCGGCCCGCATCCCGGTACCGGCGACCATTCCGCCACCTGCCGGCGACACCCTCTCCACCCAGGAAAGCTTCGGCAGAATGCTCGCCACCCTGGCCCGGGACGGTGGCGCGCTGGCCGAGCGCATCGTCACCGCGTCCCCGGACGTCACCGTGTCCACCGGCCTCGGCGGCTGGGTGAACCGGCGCGGGATCTTTTCCCGCAAGGTGCAGGAAGACACCTTCAACGCGGAGAACGTCGCCTCCTTCCAGCGCTGGGCGGCATCGCCCAAGGGCCAGCATATCGAGCTCGGCATCGCGGAGAACAATCTCTTTATCCTGCTGGCGGCCCTGGGGCTTTCCCATTCGCTCTTCGGCACCCGCCTGCTGCCCATCGGCACGCTCTACGATCCCTTCATCGAACGCGGCCTGGATGCGCTCAACTATGCCTGCTATCAGGATGCGCGCTTCTTAGTCGTGGCAACGCCGTCGGGCATTACGCTTGCGCCGGAAGGCGGCGCTCACCAGTCCATCGCAACCCCCATGATCGGCATGGCCCAGGACGGCCTGGCGAGCTTCGAGCCCGCCTTCGCCGACGAGTTGGGCGTCATCTTGGGCTGGACCTTCGACTATATGCAGCGCGATGGAGCCGTGGATGGCGAATCCCCCGGCGGCGACTGGCTCGACGACGCCGCCGGCGGCTCGGTGTACCTGCGCCTGAGCACCCGTGCAATCGCGCAACCCGCGCGCGCCATGGAGCAACCGCTTGCCGAGGATATCGTCGCCGGTGGTTACTGGCTCAAAGCCCCGGCCGCCGGCGCGCGCCTGGCTATTGCTTACACCGGCGCGGTGGCCAGTGAAGCCATCGACGCCCACGCCCAACTGCTGGAAGATCTGCCGGGCGCCGGACTGCTGGCCGTGACCTCGGCGGACCGGCTGGCCAGGGGTTGGCACGCCATCAATGGCGCGCGCCGCCAGAGAGCCACGGATGGCCAATGCCATGTGGAGAAGTTGCTGGCGCCCCTGGCCGCCGACGCCCATCTCGTTACCGTCGTCGACGGCCATCCGGCAACCCTCGGTTGGCTGGGATCGGTGCACGGACAACGGGTGCGCGCCCTGGGTGTCACGCGCTTCGGCCAATCGGGCAGCATCGGGGATCTCTACCGCCACCACGGCATCGACACCCATGCCATACTCGACGCCTGTGCCGCCGCCTGCCTGCAACCATGAGCACCGACATCTGCCTGCCACGGGTATCACCGGACGACGCCGCCGTCACCCTGGTCAAGTGGCACGTGGCGGTGGGGTGCAGCGTCAAACCCGGTGATGTCATCGCCGAGATCGAGAGCGACAAGGCGGTGGTGGAGCTCGAGGCCGAGCAAGCCGGCACCATCACCGCGATCTGCGTGCCCGAGGGCGACGACGACGTGCACGCGGACCAGGTGCTGGCGGTGATCGACGACAGCGCCGAGGGATTGGATCAGACGGCGTCCGTTGTCGACGCATCGGATCGAACCGCGCCCATTGTCGACGCATCGGATCGAACCGCGCCCATTGTCGACGCATCGGATCAAACCGCGCCCGCCGTCGACGCGTCGGATCAAACCGTACCCGATGTCGACGCACTTAATGAAACGACGCCCGCTGTAGGAGCGAGCTTGCTCGCGAACAACGCGGCACCGGAGGTTAGAGCGGTATCCGAAGATTCGCGAGCACGTCTACCCCCGCCAGGGGGCTCGCTCCTACAGGAAGACGTGGCTGGCGGCGACGGCGCATCACCGCTGGCCGCGCGCATGGCACGCCAGGCGGGCATCAACCTGCAGAGCGTCACCGGATCGGGACGTGATGGCCGCATTCTCGCCGACGACATCCGCGCCGCCCTGGGCCCGGCACCCGGCGTGCTCAGCGCGCGCCTGCCGGGACATGTGTCCGCCGACGGCGACGCCGATCTGCACGGAGGATTCGAACCCGAATTCGACATACAGACGCCGGACAATATGCGCCGGATCATCGCCGAGCGCCTGGCCAAGTCCAAACGCGAAGCGCCGCACTTCTACATGTCCCTGGCTTGCGGTGCCGACGCGTTGTTGGATCTCAAAAAAACCCTGACCGACGGCGGCGCGCAAGTGTCTCTCAACGATCTGATCCTGAAAATTACGGCCACCACCTTGAAGCGCGTGCCCGCTTTGAACGCCGCCTGGAGCGACGCGGGTATCCGCACCTTTCGCAGCGTGGACCTGGCGGTGGCGGTTGCCATCGAGGGCGGCCTCATTACGCCCGTCATCCGCGCAGCGGACAGCAAACGCATCGCGGAGATCGCCGCCGAGATGCGCGATCTGGTGACCCGTGCACGGACCGGCCAACTATCCCGGGAGGAGTATCAGGGCGGCACTTTCACCGTATCGAATATGGGCATGTACGGCGTCAGCCGTTTCACCGCCGTCATCAATCCACCCCAGGCCGCAATCCTCGCGGTGGGCGCCATCAGCGAGCGACCGGTGGCGGAAAACGGCGTCGTGTCCACGGCCAGGATGATGACCTGCACCCTGTCGGTGGACCACCGGGTCACCGACGGTGTGGCCGCCGCCGAGTTTCTGCAGACATTCAAGCAGCTGGCCGAAGACCCGAGGTTGCTGCTGCTGTAGGAGACCTGTCGGAAAGGTTGACCATCTCGCGTGAAATCTCTGAAAGTGACGTAGCTGGCTGATCCACCTGACAAATTCCTCCCTGTTATCCGTCACCAGATGGCCTTGCCGGGGCAAATAGTACCGAGCTTCTTGGGATTGCGTCGAAATCCCTTACCCCCTCCGCTGCCCGCTCACCTAACTAACTGAAAAACACGGAGAAAATGATCCTGGCGTGCATCTTGCTGTGGTAAATGGGAGCGCTCATGGAAGCGCGGAAAATGTGGCAACACACAACAGGCCCACGGCAGTGAAAATTTACTTCGTCGCCAAAACCGTCAACTCCACACAGGCCAAAGCGACCCAGGGAATCGTCGAACGGAAACATTGGGTAACGCTCAAGAAAGAGCTTGCCGCCGATGGCTTCGTGATCACGTACTGGAACTCGGTCAGTGACACCGTCTGGGATGACGTAGCAGCCTGACGGCAGCGCAACCCGACGCCCGGCCCGCCCATGGCGAACGCCGGTGCTCGCGCGTCGAATGTTTCCAAGGCGCGTGGCGAAGTATGTCCCGGTGACCTGATCGATGTGGATGCCGCCGACCACGAGGACGCACACTATGTTCAACAAGACACACCGGAAGACGACATCCGACGAAGCAGCGCACGGAACGCAGCCCGCCAGTCCCGCTTCTATCATGCGCAACCAGGACGCTACTCCCATCGGACCATCGGTTCACATCAGCGGCCACATCCGCGCCAACGAAGATCTCATCGTGCACGGTCACGTGGAAGGGATCCATCCACTTAGGTGATGGCTTGCTGATCGTGACCCGGGAAGGACGGGTCGATGCCGACGTGACCGCGAGGGTCATCAACGTCGAGGGCCGCATCGACGGCAATCTGCGCGCCACCGAGCAGATTATCGTACGCCGATCCGGGCGGGTTCACGGCAGCATCAGCGCCCCGCGCATCGCGCTGGATTTTGGATGCAGCTTCAGTGGCGCCATCGATACGGATACCGCGAAAGACTCGGCACCGGCAACCGGGGACGACCGGGTCGCGGACTTCAAAGCGGCCATATCCAGCACCGGCGGCGCGTCCGTCAAGTCGGCCATGGGGAAAAGCTCGGCGCGCTAGTACCCCGCCCCAGGGAGCGAACGTATCGGCCCGCCAGCGTTTCCACGAAGTTGACGATACTCGCCGCTCCGGGTTTCAATGGGTCATCAGTCCCGACGCCAGGGAGGCACCATGACAAACAGGGAATTTTTCAAAGCGCTCGCTCCGTGGACGATGCTCGCCGCGCTGGCGTTGCCGGCTTTCTCGGCAACTGCCGCGGAACCGCTGCCCGACGACCTGACCAAGTCCATGGAATGGAAGACCTCGGACGGCACTTTTCCTTCCATGGCGTGTCAGCTTGCCAGTCAGACTAGCATGCGAGAATGTCTCCCGAATTCGGACTATTACCAAAATCCGTGTACGCGCTCGGGCCCGATTACCGACACCATGCGCTCACCCCAACGGTTTGCTTGTCACACGCCCGAGAGTTAAGGTGCTTAATCTACGACTGTGAATCATGAACCGCATAACCTCTTTTCTCCTGGTGCTACTTGGCCCGATCGCGGTCAGCGTAGCTGACCCCATCCACGACGCGGCCAGAAACGGAAATACCGAGCAGGTCCGGAAGCTATTGGACGGCGGTGCCGGAATCGAGTCGAAGGGAGCCAACGAGGAAACACCCTTGATTGTGGCATCCCTGAATGGCCAGGCAGGCACCGTAGAGCTTTTGATCGCTCGCGGGGCCGATATCCGCACCCGGAATACGGGTGGCCTGACTCCCCTGCACGCGGCGGCATATGGCGGCCATCAGAAAACCGTAGAGGTTCTTCTTGCTAAAGGCGCCGACATCAACGATCAGAAAAATCGATTCGGCATCACACCGCTGCACGCTGCTGCGGAAGAAAACCACATCCCCGTCGCAGGCTGTTGCTCGACAAGGGCGCGGATGTGAACTTGCTCGAAGCGTACGGTCCCTATACGCCGCTCACCAGGGCCGGCTACCGGGAACACTGGGAGATCGTTTCGCTGTTGATTAAAAAACGGCGCTGGCTGTCAATCGATGGAGATAGTGGGAGACTGGCTTGCCGAGGAGTGCGCCAAGCGTCTGAACTGAATCGCCGAAACACGCGAAACCTGTGGAGGGTGACCAAAATGAACACAATGGTCCAGGTAGTTCAAGGAAAGTGGTCTGCGTTTCTCGTCGGAATTTTCATCGGCCTTGTTGCCAGCCCCGCGCTGGCGGGCGAAATCAACACCGGTTACTTTGGCGATGTCGCCATCAAAGGCTACGACCCGGTGGCATACTTCACGGTGAGTAAGGCTGTAAAAGGCTCCGAGAAATACTCCCACCGTTGGCTCGGTGCGAAATGGCATTTTTCCTCGCCGGAGAATCAGAAGAGTTTTCAAGCCACGCCGGCCAGATATGCGCCGCAGTATGGTGGTTACTGTTCCGACGGCGTCGCCTATGGCCAGGCTACAGCCAATATCGACCCGGAAGCCTGGCGAATTATCGGCGGCAAGCTCTATCTGAACTTTGATCCCGGGTCCGCCCAGGAGCTGGAGGAATTGGAGGGCCAGCTCGAAAAGGCCGAAGCCAACTGGCCGGCGATCAAGAAAACGCTTGCGGCCAATTAAGCGTCAGTCAGGGGCGCTGAATTTCATCAGCGAGTACGCGTTGACATAGACATACTCGTCGTTGTTCTCGGCAGCGCCCTGGGGATTTCGATAGATAAAGCCACATTGGTCCAGTCCGAGGGAGGTCACTTCGGTCCGTATACAGAGCATCCCGTCGTCGATGAACGCCTCGCCTGTGAAAAAGCTGTTCGCGCTACGGTATGCCATGGTCCCGTGCTCGTCGATCTCTTGAATAAACGGCGTTCCCTGGTTCACCCGGCCGCTCCAGGTACGGCCGAATGCAATTTCTTTGACGGCGTGCGCGTTCAGGCGATCTTCGGGCCGGCCCTCGAAGCCAAAGGGCCACTCGTGCACGCCCGCCTCTTGTAACGCATCCAGAACATACTCGAGGTCTTCAGAACGCTTGAAATAGCTGTAATCGTCCCGCCGAGAATTGATGCTGAGCGGAGGGAAAACTGCCAAAACTTTCGCCATTTCCCTGGCTGCATCCTCGCGACGACCAAGCTTAGCATAGGACATTGCCAGCAGCTCACCGAGTACTTCGTTTTCCGGCATTTCGAGCCGCGCGCGCTCAAAGGCGTCGAGTGCCCTTTCATACTGGCGGTCCATGAACCAGATGAACCCCGCTATGCTCAACATTCTTGGCGACAACCGGGGCTCGAGGCGCCGGACCGTATCCACGGTCTCGAGGGCCTCACTGACGAGCCCTGCGTATGTCAGAATCAGGCCAAGAGTGAGATGGGCGTCGGCGCTGCTGGGACCGCGCAAAACAGCACGACGCGCCGATGCGATCGCCTGCTTGTGCTCGCCGTCCACCATCTGCAACAATCCAAGTACGGAATAGGCACGAGGATGTTCAGGCTCCAGCCGTAAGGCTTGGGATGCCGACTCGTATGCGAGCTTCTTCGCTATCGGATTCGAAAGATATTGATCGTAGCTCAAGCGCCAAACGTCCACCGCCGCGCGTGCGTAACTAGCATACGCATGCGCAAACTCAGGATCGAGCTGAATTGCCTTTTTGTACAGCTGCATGGCGATCGGAACGCCGTGTATTCCGGCGTTTGAATACTGCTCGGCCCGCAGGTAATTGTCGTAGGCCTCCAGATTGGTCGTGGGAACGCGCGTTAGCACTTGCTGCTCGGTGGCCGTGAGCCGAACGGCCATCGCTTTTACGATCTTTTCGATGACTTCATCCTGAACTGTAAATATGTCCGAGTATTCCCGATCATAGCGCTCGGCCCACAAGTGATGACCTGTCTCGACGACAATCAGCTGCGCGTTGATTCGAATGCGCCCACCGGCTCGCCGCACGCTCCCTTCCAGAACGTACCGCACACCCAGTTGTCTTCCGACATCAGGAATATTCACGGCCTTGCCTTTGAATGCGAACACGGAATTGCGCGCAATCACGAGCAAGCCGGAAATCTTCGACAAGTCGGTAATGAGATCATCGGTCATGCCGTCCGCAAAATATTCTTCCGCCTCGTTACCGCTCATGTTGGTGAACGGAAGCACGGCGATCGATGGCTTGTCGAGCGTCGCGATAGATTTTTCGCCAAGCGCATCGGTATAAATCGCCCAGGGCCGAGTCCACGCGATCAGAGCAACAGCCACCGCAAGAAGCGCCAGACCAGCCACAACCAGGTTTCTTCTGGATCTCTTTTTGGCCGGCGCGCCAAACGAAGCTGGTGATGGCGGCTTCTCTCCGGCTTTCAATCGCAAGTGGAAGGCACGGACCGGTTCCGAAATATTTTTGACAGACTGAAGCCCCAGGGACTCGAGCTCTACTGGCGCACGGCTGCCAAGCGCAACACGCACAGCATCGGAGACACAAATGCCCCCGGGCTCAGCAAGACCCTCCAGCCTTGCCGCCACGTTAACGCCATCGCCATAGATGTCATCACGATCGATAATGACATCACCGAGATTGATGCCGATTCGGAACTGAATCCGCCGGTCCTCAGGGATCTCTGTATTTCGTGATTTGATGTCTTCCTGAACGGCGGTAGAACAACTCACCGCGTCAGTAACGGTCCGAAACTCCGCAAGGATCGCGTCGCCTGCGAAATGAACGACTTTGCCGCCGTAAGTTTCGATCAACCCGGTGAACGCATCCAGATAGGTGCTCAGAGCTTTGTGGGTACCAGCCTCATCGAGCCCTGTCAGCCGACTGTAACCAGCTACGTCGGCGTAGAGGATGGCCTCGAGTCGTCGTTCGTACTGATCGGTAGACACCGCAATGGAAATCCTGAATCAGGAGGGGTTTGACAAGACCCGGATAGCGCCCGTCCCGTAATAATACTAAGCCCTGGAGACAAAATCAGTGGCTTGGAAGCTGACAAATGAATTGAAGTCTTACGTCTAAATCTGGCCGTCGTCGTTCACGCCGGCGAATTGCGCCAGGTACGCAGGGTCCTGGTAACGTTCCAGAGAGAAAGCCGGGGCGTAGTGTGGCAGCTCGGTGCCCGTAACATGGGCCGCGAGCAGCTCACCGGCAGCGCACGCCATCATGATCCCGAACCCCGAGAAAGCGACCGTCATGTATGCGCCCTCCACCGGCAGCGGCCCGATGAGGGGGCGATTCTCCTCGGTCTTGGCGTAGTAGCCGCCGTCCACGAAGGGCTGCGGCAGGTGCTGGAAGTAGGCGCTGAGGGCCGGCACCGCCACCGACATGCCGCGCAATAAAATCTCAGGAATCGCGGGATCCCAGGTCTGCGGATAGACGGGTTCGACACGCTTGGTATCGAGGGTCCAATACAGAAGCGTGCCGTCGCCGCCGAAGGGCCGGCCGTGGACGCCCGCGGGAAATTCCCGGAGAAGAGCGCGGCCTTCCGGCTCGCCTGCCAGCGCCTCGCGTTCCTCCTCCGACCAGGGCAGGCGCAGGGGGTCGTTCCATATGATCAGCGGCGCATCTCGGGGCAGCGCAGCACGTGGATCGTGAAACGCGAGCTTGACGTGGGACTCGCCGAATAGCGGCAACTCGATGCCCAGCAATTCGCCCACGTGCTTGGCGAAAGGCCCTGCGGCATTGACGAATGTGTTGGTTGCGATGGCCTGCGTGCCCTCGCTGCCTGCCACCTCCACGCTGCGCACGCGACCGCCGCTGACGTCGATACTCTGCAGCCGCGCCCGCAGCAGCCGCGCGCCGCATTCCCGGGCTTTTTCCAGCATAACCATGCCGAGCTGCTGGGCACTCAACCAACCACAGCGGCGCGCGTGCAGCACGGCACACGTATCATCGCTGAGATATGGGAAGTGACGGCGGATGAGCGATCGATCGCAGATCAGATCCGCGCCGTCCGGAAGATCCTCGAAACCGCTGCCGGGCGCCGGCCGGTATTCCCCGCCGCCGGCTCCGGCCCCGTGCTCGCGGAGCTCACCGGCACCCAGGGCGCACGTTTCGCGCGCGCCTTCGCGCATGGCGTCGATGCGGCTCTCGTCGGCGGTGGCGAACAGATAGCCCCGGCGATTGAGCAGAAAACCATTGCCGCTCTCCCGGGCGAGCCGCTCCATGATGTCGATGCTGCGATTGCTCATGGCCACCATGGCGTCGCCGGGGCCCGGCCACCAATTGCGATAGCACTCGGTGGACTTGTCGCTGGTGAGTGACAGCGGTGGCAGCTCGTCGACGATGACCACGTCGCGCACGCCGCTGTGCACGCTCAGATGGTAGGCGGCGGCGATGCCGGCGATGCCAGCGCCGCAGATGACGACTTCGGCGTTCATAAGAATACGGAAGATTGCTTATTCCACCGTATAGCCGAACTCCTCGGCGCCGCGCCTGAGCCACTCCCACAGGCTCGCGCCGAAGCTGCGGAACACATACACGTCGGCGCTGTCCTCGGCCACGCAGTGAATGACCACGGTGAAGTGGCTGAGCAGGCTGGCGACACAGTCGCCGGGCGCCATGGCGTCGATGTCCGCCGGGCAGCCCTTGGCGAGAAGATCCTTCCACGCCGGGCCGCTCACCCGCAGCACCGTGCGCGCGTGGCTGAGATCGCTGACCGTCGCGTCGCTGGCGGAAAGCCGTTGCTCGAGCTCGGCCAGCAACCCGTCGGCGCCCGCAGAGTCGGACACCGCAAGCCATTGCCCGGGGCCCGTCCACAGCAGGGATGGTGTCGCCGTCGGTCAGCGACCCGAGTGGCGCGGGCCCGCCCTGGTCGGGAGCGCCGTTGACCTGCGCCATGGCGAGATCCCGGCGTTCCCGCAGCGCCAGCGCCGGCCCATGGGCACCGGTGGCGCCGAAGTCACCCTGTTGATAGTGCTTCTCCAGCGCCGAGCGCCGTTCGCTGTCAGCCACGGGGACGCTCTCCTTGCGGATCGATGAACACCGAGTGGCCGACACGCACGGGCACGTGGCTGCTGGTCAGCGGCGATGAGGCGTACAGCAGCTTGCCCCTGTAGGCATCGGCGTCGTCGAGCAGCGCCAGCGCGATGTAGTTGTCGAGATTGGGGCTGAAGCAGGTGGAGCTCACATGCCCGAGCATTTCCACGGGCTTGGTGGCCGTGGGATTCCAGACGATTTGCGCGCCGCGGGGGATCGGCCGCCCGTCATCGGAGGTGAGACCGACGATGTGCTGGCGCGGCCCGTAGGCGAGGGCCGGACGCTCCAGGGATCGCTTGCCGATGAAATCCACGTCCTTCTTCTGCATGCGTTCGAATCCGAAGTCCGCGGGCGTCGTGCGTCCGTCGAGCTCCGCCCCCACCACGTGGCCCTTTTCGATGCGCAGCACCGCCATGGCCTCGGTGCCGTAGGGCGTGATGCCGAATTCCTGGCCCGCCGCCATCAGCGTTTCCCACACCTGCGTGCCGTAGTCCGATGGCGTGTGCACCTCGTAAGCCATTTCGCCGGAGAAGGTCATGCGGAACAAGCGAACCGGTAGTCCGGCGATCGCGCATTCCAGATAGCCCATGAACGGCAGCGCCTCGTTGCCCACATCGCTGCCTTCGCAGGCCCGTGCCAGAACTTCCCGCGCCCGCGGCCCGGCGATGGCCATGCCGGCCCATTGATCGGTTACCGAGGTGAAGTGCACGTGCAGCTCCGGCCACACGGTCTGGGCGTAGTACTCCAGGTGCGCCATCACCGGGCCCGCCTGGGCGGTGGTGGTGGTCATGTAATAGCTGTTCTCGCCGATGCGCGTGGTGGTGCCGTCGTCCAGGATGAAGCCGTCCTCGCGCAGCATGAAACCGTAGCGGCAACGTCCCACCTTGAGATTCGTCCAGCGATTGATGTAAACGCGCTCCAGGAACTGCGCGGCATCGCGGCCCTGGATAGCGATCTTGCCCAGGGTCGACACGTCCACCATGCCCACCGCGTTGCGCACCGCCAGCGCCTCGCGGTTGATGGCGTCCATCATTGCTTCGCCCCGGCGGGCGTAGTACTGGGCGCGCAGCCACAGCCCCACGGTAACGAAGTTCGCACCCACCTGCGCATGCCAGTCGTGCATGGGACTCAAGCGCAGCGGTGCCAGATCGGCGCCCACCTCCCGGCCCGCCACGGCGCCCAGGGTCACAGGGGTGAACGGTGGTCTGAAGGTGGTGGTGCCGACCTTGGGAATATCCGTGCCCTGCAATCCGGCCAGCAGCGCCAGGCCGATGACGTTGCTGGTGCGGCCCTGATCGGTGCCCATGCCCGAGGGTGGTATAACGTTTCAGATGCTCCACCGAGTGATAGCCCTCCCGTTGGGCGAGGGCGAGATCCTCGGCGGTGACGTCGTTCTGCAGATCGACGAAGCGCTTGGCGTGGCGTCGCCCGGGGAGCGGCACCGCCCACAGCGCTTCCAACGGCGCCTCGGCGAGCTCGTCACAGCGCCCGGCGCCGGCACCGGCGGGCGGTGTGAAGCCCGTCATGCGCGCCGCTTGCGCGCCGGCCGCCTGGCCCTCGCTCAGGCAATCGCCCAGCGCAAAGCTGCCCCGGGCGGCGCCCACGGAGCGCTCCGCCTGACGGGACTGATCGGGCACGAAGCTCGCGATACCCGCGTCGTAGCGGAGCTTTCCCTGGGACTGGGAGAACAGATGCACCGTCGGGTTCCAGCCGCCGGACACGCACAATAGATCGCAGTCCATTCGCCGTGGCTTACCGCTAACCCGGTTACCACCATCGGCGAGGGTCATTATCTCGACGCCGGTGAGGCTCTTCTTGCCCAACGCGTTCACCACCACGGATCCGCTCAGGAGCTCGACGCCGGCAGAACCCACTATTTCCCTGGCGGCATCACCAGGCCCCGCCGAGCGCGCATCCACCACCGCCGACACCGGAACGCCACCGCCCATGAGCGCGGCGACGCAAGCGTAAGCGCTGTCGTTGTTGGCGAACACCACGGCGCGCCGCCCGCACTTGACGGCGTATTGCTGCTGAAAGGTGCGCACCGCGGAGGCGAGCATGACGCCGGGCAGGTCGTTGTTGGCAAACACAATCGGACGCTCGATGGCGCCGGTGGCGAGCACCACGCGTTGGGCGCGCACCCACCACAGGCGTTGCCGGGGCTGGTGGGGCGGCGGCATCGCCAGGTGATCGCTGATGCGTTCGCACACCGCCAGCAAATTCTGATCGTAGTAGCCGAAGGCAGTGGCGCGGCGAAGAACGCGCACATTGGCCAGCGACGCAAGCTCGCCGGTCACCTGGTCCACCCAGGCAAGCGCGGGGATGTCGTCTATATTGGCCGGCCAGCCCCGCAGACTCCCGCCCAGCGCCGCGCCATCATCCACCAGGATAACGCGGGCGCCGCTGCGCCCGGCCGCCAGGGCCGCGCTCAAGCCGCTGGGTCCGGCACCCACCACCAGCACGTCGCAGTGGGCGAAGCGACGTTCGTAGTAATCCGGATCGCCGAGGGTCGGCGCCTTGCCGAGACCGGCGGCGGCGCGAATGATGCGCTCGTAGAACATCCACGCGTTGCCCGGCCACATGAACGTCTTGTAGTAAAAGCCTGCGGGCAGGAAACGCGAAAAGATATTGTTGATGCCGCCCACGTCGAAATCCAGAGACGGCCAACGATTTTGACTGGCCGCCGTGAGCCCGTCGAAGAGCTCGATGGCGGTGGCACGTAGATTGGGTTCCTCGCGATCGCCCTCGCGCAACGCAATGAGCGCGTTGGGCTCCTCGACGCCGGCACCGAAAATGCCGCGACGGCGGTGGTACTTGAAGCTGCGTCCCACCACCTTGACGCCGTTGGCCAGCAACGCCGACGCCAGGGTGTCGCCGGTATAGCCCGTGTAAGCACGGCCGTCGAAACGAAAAGTGAGAGGCCGGTCGCGATCGATGAGGCCGCCTTCGAGTCGCCTGAAAGGCTGGCTGCTCACCGCGCGCCCTCCTCCACCTCTTGTCCCGGCGGCGCCGAGCCGAGCACTTCGTGGCTGAGAGTGTCGCGGCGCACCTGAAACCAACGGCGGCAGCCGGCGGAGTGATACCACCACTCCAGATGCGGGCCGCGGGGATTGTCGCGCAGGTACACGTAGTCCAGCCACGCCTGCCGGGTGACTTGCTCCGGAACCGGTGGCCGTTCCACGGTGGCGTCGCCGCCGTAGGTGAATTCGGTTTGCGCCCGCGGGCCGCACCAGGGACAGGGGATGAGTAGCATCAGTGCCTCACGCTCAATGGGCGCCGGGAGTCGCGCCGGCGCCTTTTTCGTCCAACAGATAACCCGTATTGAAGCGATCCAGGTTGAAGGCCTCGTTCAGGGGATGGGGGCGGTCGTGGGCGATGGTGTGGGCAAACACCCAACCGGAGCCGGGGGTCGCTTTGAATCCCCCGTAGCACCAGCCGCCATTCAAATAAAGACCCTTCACCGGCAGCTTGCCGATGATGGGGCTGCCGTCCATGCTCATATCCATGACCCCGCCCCAGGTGCGCATCAGGCGCAGGCGGCTCAAGAACGGAAACATGCTGATGGCGCCGGCGGCCAGATGCTCGATGAGCGGCAGGTTGCCCCGTTGCGCGTAGGAATTGTAGCCGTCCAGATCCCCGCCGATGAGTATCTCGCCCTTGTCGGTCTGACTGATATAAAGATGGGTGGCGCCGGAGGTGATGACCGTATCGAGCACCGGCTTCAAAGGCTCGGTGACCATGGCCTGGAGCACGTGGGACTCGATGGGCAGGCGCACGTCCGCCATGGCGGCGAGACGGCTGGAATTGCCGGCAACGACGATACCGATCTTATGGGCGCCGATGGTGCCGCGTGTGGTCTCCACACCCACGACTCGGTCACCGTCCCGGCGGATGCCGGTGACCTCGCAGTTCTGGATGATGTCCACACCGCGGGCGTCGGCGGCGCGCGCGTAACCCCAGGCGACGGCGTCGTGGCGCGCGACACCACCGCGGGGCTGCAGCACCGCCCCCATGATGGGATAACGCGCCGTCGGCGAGCAGTCGAGCAACGGCACTAATCGCGCCACCTCCTGGCGGCTCAACATCACGGCATCGATACCGTTCAGGCGCATGGCGTTGCCGCGGCGGTTGAAGGCATCCAATTGAGAATCGCTGTGGGCCAGGTTGATGACGCCGCGCTGGCCGACCATGATATTGAAATTGAGATCCTGGGAAAGTCCCTCCCAGAGTTTCAATGAGTGATCGTAGAAATGCGCGTTGGCTTCCAGCATGTAGTTGGAGCGCACGATGGTGGTGTTGCGCCCCGTGTGCCGCCGCGAGCCAGCCCTTTCTCCAGCACCGCCACGTTGCTGATGCCGTGTTCCTTGGCCAGGTAGTAAGCGGTCGCGAGGCCGTGCCCGCCGCCACCGATGACCAAGACGTCGTAGTGGGGACGGGGATCGGGGCTGCGCCACGCCTGCCCCCAGCGCTCGATGGTTGCTGACCGCGTTGCGGACCAGACTGAATACCGAATAGCGCACCCTCGCCCCTCTTGAAAATGGCGCCGCGACGAACAGCGTCGCCTACAGGATTTGGCTCAGGAACTCCTTTGGTCCTCGGGGTCCTTGGCATCGTCGAAGAAGGTCTTCGGGCGAACCGTGCTCGACGATGACGCCCCGGTCGGTGAAATAGATGTGGTTGGCAACCTCGCGGGCAAAGCCCATCTCGTGGGTGACCAGGATACAGGTCATGCCTTCCTCGGCCAGGTCCTGGATGGTGACCAGCACTTCCTTGACCGTTTCCGGATCCAGCGCCGACGTCACCTCGTCGAACAGCATCACGTCCGGGGTCATGGCGAGAGACCGGGCAATCGCGACACGCTGCTGCTGGCCACCGGAAAGCTCGCCCGGGTAGTTGTCCTCCTTGCCTTCCAGGCGCACCTTCTTGATCAATAAGCGGGCCCGTTCTTCCACCTCCTTTTCATCCTGCTTGAGGACGTGGATGGGTGCCATCATGATGTTCTGGATCGCCGTCTTGTGGGGAAACAAGTTGTATTGCTGGAACACCATGCCGACCTTCTTGCGCAGTTCCAGCTTGTTCAGACCGGGATCGTTAACCTCCAGACCTTCCACCAGGATCGAGCCCTTTTGAATGTCGTTCAAGGCGTTGATGCACCGGATCAGGGTCGACTTGCCGGAACCGGACGGCCCGATAATGCAGATACATTCACCCTTCATGACATCCATGGAAACGCCGCTCAGCACCTCCAGATCGCCAAAGGACTTATGCACGTCCCTGACCGAAACCATGGGTTGATCGGGTGTCCAATTCACGCTTGCGGCCGCTTGATTCATGAAGAATCCTCCCTAAGTTTTAACCGCGAATCGCTTCTCGAGCCGGATTGACCAGCGCGCGATCGGATAGGTGTAAATGAAGTGGATGACGAGCAGGAACGAATAGAAGATAGGGATCAATTCCGGACGGTCGCCCTCGGCATTCAAGGCCTGGTTGGTGTAGGTCACGGATTCCTCGACGCCCATGATCGAAGCGATGGGCGTTGCCATTGCCAGGATGCAATACCAGTTGATCCAGGGCGGGATCATCCGCTTGACGCATTGCGGCAGAATGATCATCCACATGGTCTGGCGCCGCGTGAACGCGAGGCTCTCGGCCGATTCCCACTGGCCCGAGGGCAACGAGATGACGGCGCCACGCACGACTTCCGAGATATTCGCCATCACCGGCAGGGAAAATCCGATCACCGCCTTCATCCAGTCGGGCACCGGGATGATCAGGTCGATACCGATGGGATTGAGATCGATCTCGAACGGGAACAGCAGCATGATGGTGAACAGCAACACCAGCCACGGCGAATTACGGAAAAACTGGGTGACGAACCACGATCCCTGGCGCACGGGCAGCAGCAACGACACCTGCATCAGGCCCAGGGCGGCGCCGGCGACGGTGCCGAACAGCATGGCGAAAAAGCTGATGATCAGGTTCAGCGAGAAGCCCGTAAGCTCACCCTCGGGTCCCCACAGGATAAATGGCGCCCATTTCCAGATCGCCTCCCAGGGGCCGATCAATCCCTCCGGGGTGGCGGCCTGAGCGGCAACGCCGGCGGCGACGAAGAGCACCGCCACCCAGACGATATGGTGCCGTTGCATGTTGAGACGATAGGTGCCTTCGCGACGCTCGATCAATGCTGCTCGCCGAACTTGCGCGGCCACCGGTAACAGCACCGGCAAATCCGTTCCCTGCGCGCCATGCACACCGGACAGTGCGTTGCTGAGCATGCCTTTATCCGTGTCCATCAGCCGTACCCCGGGATTTTCATGCTCTTTTCCCACTTGTGCATGCCGTAGACGAGCACCGCCACCAAGCCGACGTAGAATACGAACAACACGATCATCATCTCCACGACATTGACGTTGTCGGACCAGATCTGGTTGGCCGTGTACATCATTTCCGGCACGGCGATGCCGTAGGCGAGGGTCGTGGTCTTCAGGAGATTGACCAGATTGTTGTTCAGGGCCGGCAGGCAGACCCGGAAGGCCAGCGGGAAAATAATATATATGTACGACATGAACCGCGTGTAACCCAAAGCCTCGGCGGCCTCGCGGGTCGATTCCGGCACCGCCTCGATGCCCGAGCGGAAAATCTCCGTGTTGAAGGCGCCGGCGAAAAATCCCAGGGAAATCACTGCCCAGCCGAAGCTGTCGATATAGCCTTCCTGGTAGCCGCCGGCATCATAAGTAGGCACCAAGTTTCCGAGCACGAAATAGAAGAACAGGATCTGCACGAACGGCGGCGTATTGCGGAACAGCTGAATATATCCCGCTACTCCATAGCGGATGATTTTGGAATTTGCCCCCTGCGCCCAGGCGCCGATGAAGCCAACCACGAGACTGAAGATCAGGCTCGCGACGATCAGCTTGACCGACACCCACATGCCTTCCAGGATCCGGTCGTATTCATACTGCTCGTAGAGAAATATGAAATTCCAGCCGGTGTTCTCGTAAAGCTCTTGGAAAAAGTCTGCGAACAGTTCCACGGGATCCCCCCTTTCCGCGGTTACCGAAAAGCGCTATCTATGGACTTGGAGGAACGGGCGCGGCTCCGGCAGGATCCGCGCCCGGCTCCAACGGCTTAGTTCGCTTCGTAGGGCTCGAACCTCTTGTTCATATCAGTAACGAACTGGGTGGTCTGGATACCCCACTTCTTTTCCAGCTCGATCAGCCGGCCCGAGCTGTGCCAGTTGTAGATCATGCCGGACATGAAGTTGCCCCAGATACCATCCAACTCATCCAACGGCACGGCCAGTGCCCAGGGATTGTCGTCTTCGGTCATCATGGGCATTTCGTAGTCGTCGTACTGGCCGGATGCGAGATCGGCCATGATCGAGGAGTCGTCATAAACCCAGGCGACGCACTTGCCGTCGCGCAGCGCCTGCTTGGCTTCCGCGTTTCCGACAAAGGCAATAATCTTGGCGCCGTACTTTTTCGAGACCTGCTTGTTGTAGAAGGCGCCCTGCTTGCCGCAGACGGGCTTGCCCTTGAGATCCGACCAACTGCTAACCACGCCCTTCTTGGCCAGTACGTTGGTGCCCGACGTGTAGTAGTTCGGTTGCGGAATACCCACCACCTTGCGGCGGTTGGCCTTGTCGGACATGGTGGCGATCATCAGATCGATTTTTCCCTGCTGCAGGAACTGCATGCGGTTGGACGACTGCACCGGCACCAGCTCGAGGGAGACGCCGAGTGCATCGGCCACGTCCTGGGCCATGTCGATTTCCATGCCCACCAGCTTGCCGCTGGAATCACGGAATCCCCAGGGCTTGTAATCGGCCTTGACGCCAACCACCAGCTTGCCGCGGTCCAGAACCTTCTTGAAACGGTCGTTGGCGGCATTGGCCTGGGTCGCCGCCAGGGTGAAGCTGGCCAGAATGACGGCACTGAGCGCCGTGCGTGTCAGTGACTTGATCATTATCGGATCCTCCGGGTTATTCGAATTGTTGATATCCAAACCCTCTATTCCCGGGAGCCGGACCTGAAAAGCCCGATCACGCGCCAGGCGCGGAAATTCGGTCTCCCGGATGACTAGAGGATTCTCGGCCTGTTTCTGCGCCAGACCTGGAATCTCGGCCGTTATAGCACAAATGAGTCATCTGTCAAAGCAAATACTTCATATGTTTCATAATGACTTCCGCCGGCGCAGTTGTGCCGCCAGGGATTCATTCTGATGCGGATTCGTCCCAGCAAATATCGGCGTCATGGCGGAACCGTTCCACATCGGCGATCTTAGCCACCGTGCGCTTGTCGCCGCCGGAGACGATGAATGCCGCCAGGGTTTCCAGGACCGCCACCACCGCCGCATAGGACGGGAAGAACTGGGGGCTCTGGGTGGGCGTCAACAACAGGCAGTCGGCGCCCCTGGACAGGGGCGAGCTGCGGCTGTCGGTGATGGCGATCACCCGGGCGCCGCGGTCGCGGGCGAAGGCGGCGGCGCGCACCGTGGCCGAGCTGTAGGGCCGCATGGCCACGGCCACGATGGCATCCGACGCCTGCAGATCCACCAGATCGTCGATCAGCGAGCCGCTGTCCACCGAGGCCATGCGCAAGTTCGGCAGCGCCATCCGCCCCACGTAGTGGAAGTAGTGGGCGAAACCGTAGGCGCCGCCGGTGCCAACGACAAACGCCTGGCGGGCGCTGCGGATCCGTTTGGCGGCCCTGACAAAGGTTTTCGGCTCGTTGGACTGAAAGGCGCTTTCCACATTGGCGATGTCGGCCCGGGCCATGCTGCTCAGCAGCGCACCGCTGTCGGAACGCTCGGCCAGTTGCTGCAGCCATTTGGCGCGGCTGCCAAAGCCATTGCCCGCGATCCCGCATGGCTTCCTGGAAGGGTTTACGGAAGATCTCGTAGCTGGCGTAGCCAATAGCCTTGGCCAGCCGCAGCATGGTGCTGGGCGCGACGCCGGCCTCTGCCGCCACCCGCCGCATGGACTTGATGGCGACCTCCGTGGGCGTATCGAGAACGAACCTGGCAGCCTGGCGCAACTGCGGACTGAGGTCCGGGTAGGCGGCCGTCAGCCGATCGATCAATGACTGTAAGTCCGACACGGATTGCGAGTTTCTCTGCATCCTGTTCAGCGGCTGACTCGAAGGCCAGGGTAAGTTAGCACAAATGTTCGACTGAAATGCACTGTAGACACATTTGTTTCCCGGTGCTACAACAGGCCGCTACCGGGGACGGTATTCATTGTCATTCTGGAAGGGGACCGCCATGAAAGACTCAATGGCTTGCAGCACGGCCCCCGTCATCGCCCATTGCGGTAAGTTCACGCACAACCTCTCCATCGACGACGTTCCCCCTGCCGCCCTGCACGAGGCCAAGCGCTGCATCCTCGACACCATCGGCGTCATCATCGCCGGTGGCCGCTCGCCGTTGACCGACACGGTCCGCCGCCATGCCCTCGGCGCTTATGGTTCGGGTCGGGCAGTGCTGTTGGCAAGCGGCGAAACGGTGCATCCCATGGGGGCGGCGATGGTCAACGCCACCGCCGGCCACGCCTTCGACTTCGACGACACCAGCTATGCCGGCATCATGCACGGCTCCGTGGTCGCTTGCCCGGCGGCCCTTGCAGTCGTCCAGGACGCCGGCGACGGCGGCGCGCGCCTGCGGGAAGCGTTCATCGCCGCGGTGGAAGTGGAGTACGCCCTGGCCCTGGCCTGCACCGACCACATCTATTTCAAAGGCTGGTGGACCACCGGTCTCTACGGAACCATAGGGGCAGCGGCGGCCACTGCCAAGGGCACGGCAGCTCGACGAGACGGCGACGGTCAATGGGCTGGCCGTAGCAGCCGCGGAGACGACGGGTATGAAAGCGATCTTCGGCACCGACGCCAAGCCCTATCAGGCGGGCCGGGCTGCCGCCGCCGGCATCCAGTGTGGGCTTTTAGCCGCACAGGGCATGAACGGTCCGCTAGGGGTATTCGAGGACGAGCGTGGTTTCGCCAAGCTCCTCAACGACGGCATCGCCGAGCCCGAGCATCTCGCCAAGCTCGGACGCGTGTGGCGGCTTCTGGAGCCAGGCATTCTGTTCAAACGCTATCCCCTGTGCTCGGCGGCGGCGGCGAGCGCGGAGCTTACCGGCCGCCTGATGAGCGACAACGGCATCGCCTTGGACGACGTCGTCGCTGTGACTTGCCAGGTGCCGCCGCTGGTTGCCCTGAGCCTGGTCCACGACGATCCGGCGACGCCCCGGGAAGCCCAGTTCAGTATGCCGTTCGCGGTGGGTTGCATGCTCGCCTTCGGTAATGTCTCGCTGGATCACCTGAATGCGGCAACTCTGTCCGATGAACGCCTGCGCTCAGCCATGGACAAGGTGCAGATGCGCATCTCGGAGGAGCTCGCCAATGACCGGACGGTGGCGGAACGCTGCCCGGAGGGCGCTTATGTCACGATCGAGCTCGCCGATGGTCGGCGATTGCGGGATTTCCTGCCGCGGCCCACAGGGATGCCGGGGAACCCGGTTTCCGACCAAGCTCTGGAGGACAAGTTCCGCAACTGTTTCCGCTATGGCGGGTTCTCCGAGGAACGGGCCCGGCGGGTGGCGAAAAGGCTCTGGCGGCTTGAAACCATGGACGACCTGTCCGGCCTCCTGGACTGAATTTTATGATCCGGGTGTCTACGCCAGAGGCGTAAATTTTCCAGCTTCCCAATCATAAGAAGAGAGTTCAGGCGCAGCGATGTCGATGTACCAGCCGTGCAGCTGGAGATCGCCGCTTTGCACCCGCGCCCTGCACCCACGGAAAGGTGGTCAGGTTCTCCAGGGACACCAGAACCGCATTCTGCTCGCAGGCTCGCGTGCGCGCCTCGTCGCTGGCTTGCGCCATGGTTGCCAGCACGCGCCGGTGGGCGGCGGCAAGCATGGATACCCAGGAGGGGCACGAAGGTGAAGGTGTTGTCGCCTTGATCGGGCACCATCATCGCCTTGATGCCGCCGCAGTGCGCATGACCGAGCACCAACAGGTGCTTCACGCCCAGGCCCAGCACCGCGAATTCCAGTGCCGCGCTGGTGCCGTGAAAAGTGCCTTCCTGTTCCATGGGCGGAACCAGGTTGGCAACGTTGCGGATGACGAACAGATCGCCCGGATCCGCTTGAAACAGAATCGCCGGATCGACGCGGGAATCGGAGCACGCCACCACCGCCACCTCCGGATGCTGGCCACGGGCGACCAGATCCTCGATGAGCGACCGGCTCTGCTCATAGGGCCCGTCGCGGAACTGCCGGTAACCCTTCAGCAGTTTGTCGACACCGGTGTTCATAGTTGTAAGGTCAGAAACAGATGGGCGGCGCCGTACACGAAGAGTGGCGGCGCCCCGTACCAGCCACACCCCGGCACTCGCGTCGGCTACTACCGCTGCTCCCTTCCGGGTCTGACGGGGTTTGCAACTTTGCGATGCGAGGGGACCGATACGGGTCGCCATAAAGGGGGCAATTTTGCCCGACGAGAAGATACAGGGAAAGCCGGCGTTTGTCAGGGCGCAGCCGTCACGCGACGGATGGCGTCGGCGCGCCGGTCCAGCTCCGGTAGCAGTGAAAGGCCCAGGCCAGGGCCCGGCGGGGGTCGAATAAAACCGTTCGCCAGGGGTGGCGGCGTATCCACCAGCTCGTGGTACCAGCCATGGTAGAAGGCGCGGGTGATCTCCTGCTCGATCACATTGGGGCAGGCAAGCGCCAGGTGCGTCGAGCTCGCCAGGGTCACCGGGCCCGAGCAGTCGTGAAAAGCGATGGTTTTGCCGGCGGCTTGCGCCAGCGCCGCCGCTTGCCCGGCGAAGGTAATACCGCCGCCCCAGGTCACATCGACGATGGCGGTCGCCACCTGGCCCAACGTCAGCAGCTCGTGGATCTGCCCGCTGCCGCCCAGGGTCTCGCCGGCGGCGACAGGCGTGGTGGCGCTTCGCGAGAGCTCACCCAGATCGGAGAGGCGATCCATCCACACGGGATCCTCGATCCAATCCAGCCCCAGCGGCGCCAGCGCCGACGCTATCTTCTTCGCCGCCGCCAGGCTCCACAGACCCGTGCAGCTCGGCCTTGAGACGCATGCTGTCGCCGTGGACTTTGCGCACCTTCTCGAAGGGCTCCAGAGCCGTCGCGATCTCGGACGCGGAAATATCCAGGCCATCCGCGGCCCCGTGGACGAAATCGAAGGGCCAGATTTTCATGGAGTGAATGCCCATCTCCAGGAGCTCGGCCGCGACCTGGTCGGCGCGGTTCATGAATCCGTCCAGGTCCTCGTGGACGCGGCTCTCGCGCCCCGCCCCGGGAAGTCCGAAATTACCCGGCCGCACATCGCCTGTCTTCGAGACATAGTCCGGCCCGGCGCAGGTGTTGTACACGGGAATGCGATCGCGCAGCGCTCCGCCCAGCAGATCGTGGATGGGCTTGCCGGCCACCTTTCCGGCGATGTCCCACAAAGCCACATCCACCGCGGAGCATGCACGCATCTCGGCACCGCTACCGAACGCGCCTACATAGGGACGCAGCCTGCGGGCCAGCGCATCGATGGGTCCCGGATCCTGACCGAGCAACAAAGGTGCGATGCGCTCGTGCACATCCGCTTCCACCGTCGCGCTGCCGAACCAGGATTCACCCAGCCCGGTGATTCCTTCGTCGGTGCGCAACCGCACCCACACGAGATTCGGACGAAGGGCGATGCGCAGGGTTTCGACGGCTGTGATCTTCATCTCATGGAGTCACCCGCAGCAACCGTGCCAGGGGTTTTTATCGGCTGCAGCGCTGCGGTCAGAATCAGACCCAGCAGGCAGAAACCCGTGAGTATCAGGAACACCGTCTCGTAGCTGCCTGTGGTGTCGAACAGCGTGCCGGCTAGAAGGGGACCTGCCGCGCCACCGATGGTGCCGCAGAACAAGACGACGCCGAAAATGACGCCGTGGGATCCAGTGCCGAAAAACTCCGCCAGGGTCGGCGACATGACGGTGAAAAACCCGCCGTGGGCGAAGCCATAGACCAGGGCGAAAAGGAACAGCATCCACGTGGATTCGGCAAATTGCAGTAACCCGAAGCTGCTCAGCAGGATCAAGAAACACACTGCCAACGATCGTCTGCCCCCCAGGCGATCGGCGAGCATGCCGATGGTCAAGCGGCCCGCAATACTGGCCCCACCGATGGTGGAGAGGATCGTTGCGGCCACCGCCGGCGCGACGCCGAGATCCGTGGCGTGGGGCACGATGTGAATCATGACCGTCAACAGGCAGAAGAAGATCGTCAGCTGTGCCGCGCACAGAATCCAGAATTGCCGCGTGCCGGCAGCCGCGGCGACGCTCATTCCGGTTTCCTCCGCACCCGCGGGGGCAGGCGCACCCTCGGCCGCGACGCCGTCCGGGTGCTGGCCCTGGCTGCGCGGATCCCGGCGCATCAGTTGTGCAACTGCCACGAGAATCACCATGGACGCCATGCCGATGATGAAGGCTGCATTTCTCCAACCGAAGGCCGCGATGAGAGCCGCCGCGATCACAGGCACCAGGAGCTGACCGACGCCGGTCCCCACCTTGACGACGCCGGTCATGGCGCCGCGCCGGCGCACGAACCAGCGGGTGATGGTGGACAGCGTAACCACGTCGTGGGTGCTGTAGCCGATTCCCGCCAGCAGACCGTAGAAAAGAAACAGCTCCCAGGGAGCTTCCAGGCGCGACATGGCGGCGTAGCCGACGCCGAAGCACAACGCGGAAGCGGTGATGAGGATCCGCGGACCGATCTGGTCGTTCAGTTTGCCGGCAGCGATGGCCAGCATGCCCATGATGACGAAGGAAAGAGACGAGGCGCCGGAGATCATGGTCCGCGACCAGCCGAACTCGGCCTCCAGTTCGCGAAAGAAAACACCGTAGGCGAACATCGCACCGATGACGACGCCCTGAATGACGAAGCTGGCGGCTACGATTCTGTAACCATCGAAACGTTCGGTTGTCACTTCAACGACTCAGTAGATGGTCTTTTTCAAGCGCTCCGGATAGTCGCGATCGTATTGTTCACCGTCGATAACGTTCTCCGAGAGCGCTTGGAGAATCTTCCCGGTGCTCGGCAACTCGGACCTGGCAATCTGTGCCTCGGCGTCCCACAGACGGGAGCGCACGAGTGCTTTCTGGCACTGAAAGTAAATCCGCTCGACGGTAACCACCAGAATACTTCTCGGCAGTTTTCCCTGCATCGCGAACGACTCGCACAAGTCTGGATCGGCAACGATCTCGGCGCGGCCGTTGATGCGCAGTGTTTCATTGACGCCGGGAATGAGAAACAGCAGTGAGATGCGCGCATCGCGAACCAGATTCCGCATACTGTCCATGCGATTGTTGCCGCGCCGATCGGGGATCATCAGGGTCTTCTCGTCGACCACGCGCACGAAGCCCGGCGGATCACCCCGAGGCGAGCAATCGAGCCCTTCGGGGCCACAGGTGGCGACAGTAACGAACGGCGCCTTCTCGATGAAGGCGCGGTAGTGTTCGGAGATGTGGTCGATCTCCTTGACGAGAGAGCTGGAGGCAGGCGTCCCGTAGATGGATTCCAACTGCTCGATGCTCGTGATCCGGTGGCAACGGGAAATTTCGGCGGCTGACTGCTTCATTGAACTGTGAATCGCGGTTCCGAACAAGGCCGGAGACCATAGCACACCTGTGCCGACCGAGAGATTATCGCTGCTACCCGGATGAGGTAGACTGCAACGTGCATGCTCTGCTACTCGACCGGGGGAGAGATGACGATGTCAGGCATTGCGATAGCGACCAATAAAAACTCCAGCGCGGCCATCGATCAGGAAACCATCGACGCTCTCAGGGCCGATTTGCGCGGCCACCTTTTACTGCCCACTGACCCGGACTATGACGAGGCGCGCAGAGTCTGGAACGGCATGATCGATCGACGGCCGGCGTTGATCGTGCGCTGCGCCGGCGCGGCCGATGTGATGGCGGCAGTCAAGCTCGCCAAAGCGCATGATTTGGTCGTTGCAGTCAAAGGAGGTGGGCACAACATTGCGGGCAATGCAGTCTGTCAGGATGGCCTCATGATCGATTTGTCGGCCATGCGCAGCGTGTACGTCGATCAAGAAGCGAAGATCGCACGCGCCGAGGGCGGCGCCACCTGGGGGGACTTCGACGCCGAGACCCAGGCCTTCGGTCTCGCCACCACCGGCGGCCTGATCAGCAGCACGGGTGTCGGCGGGCTGACGCTCGGCGGCGGCATCGGTTGGTTGATGGGCTCCTACGGGCTCGCCTGTGACAACCTGTTGTCGCTGGACGTGGTCACCGCCGACGGCGAGCGGGTCACGGCCAGCGCAGAGCACAATCCCGAGCTCTTCTGGGGTCTCAAGGGCGGCGGTGGCAATTTCGGCGTTGTCACCTCCTTCGAATTTCGACTGTTCCCGGTTGCTCCTCTGCTCGCGGGCATGCTGCTGCATCCCCTCGATGGCGCGACCGAAGCGCTTGCCCACTTCCGGGTGTTTATCGAGGATGCTCCCGATGAAGTCGGCGCCCTGGCGGGCTTCGTGACCGGGCCGGACGGGAATCAAGTGTTCGCGCTGATCTTGGTCTACAACGGTCCGGTGGAAGATGGCGAGCGTGTCTTCCAGCCATTGCGGGAGTTCGGCCCGCCGATTCTCGACAACCTCGCACCCACGCCCTATCGCGTGATACAGACGCTGTTTGACGCCGGCGCACCACCGGGGTTGCGCAACTACTGGAAATCGAGCTTCCTCGAGGATCTGCCACGCGATGCCATGGAGATCCTGGTGGAGCGATTTCGAAAAGCACCGTCACCGCTCTGTAAGATATTCGTCGAATGCCTCGGCGGCGAGGCCAGGCGCATCGCCCGCGACGACGCGGTCTTCGATCACCGACACTCAGCATTCAATCTGCTGATTCTCGGTGGCTGGGAACTCGCTTCCGCGGATGAAGAGAACATCGCCTGGACGCGTGAGACCTGGAAAGCGATGCAGCCCTATTCTTCGGATGCAGTCTATGTGAACTACCTCAACGAGGAAGCCGATGAAGGGAGCGAGCGTATTAAAGCGGCGTACGGACCGGAAAAGTTCGCGCGACTGGCCGAGCTCAAAGCCAAGTACGATCCCGGAAACCTGTTCAGGATGAACCAGAACGTACGCCCGGCCGGATAGATCCAGCGCCGCAGTCGCTCGATAACGGTGTCGGGCGTGCCGAAGACCAGTGCTTCGCGTAACGCGGCCGGTGCGTACATGGACATGTCTTTTAAAGGTGTCTTTTAAAGGGGCCGGGGCCGATATATTGATATATTTTGCCCCGCTACTTCGTTTCCTCGCCTCTTCGCTTCCGTGGCCGACCAGGCCGACCAGGCCCCAATCGCCGTTGAAGCATCTTCTCAATCTCACTGCGAAAACGGTCATTGCCGAGCACATGATTATGTGCCAATGCAGTTTCGATACGATGCACCACTTCCGCATCCAAATCGTTTGCGCATAAGGCACGGTAGGCCTGCAGGCGCCCCTTCAACGACTGACCGAGACTCTGATATGTCACGTGCGGAGTAACCAGGTCATCTGTCTCGCCCAACGCATTGCGGCGATAGCTAGACCACTCGTAGGCGGACGGTTCGGGCACCATTTTAGCCATCACTGGATTGAGCTCGATGTACCGATAGCAGGCAAATAAGTACTCGTCTGTATCCACCAGGCAGGCTTCGTAGCGATCCTCCCACAGCGACCCGGTTCGCCGATACTTACGGTTGATGTAGCCAACATAGTGCCGGCCCAGATAGGCAAATAACTTCGGTAGCGCGCCTGACCGCGAAGGCGTTACCAGAAGATGGGTGTGGTTCGTCATCAGACACCAGGCGTGCACCGCGACACCGTAGCGCTGAGTCCCTTTACCCAGCCACTTCAGATAGTTTCGATAGTCCGGTCGGTCGAAGAATACCGCCTGATGATCGTTGCCGAGTTGCATGACATGGCATGGAATGCCGGGCAGATCGAAGCGAGGTGGGCGAGGCACGGGCAACTCCTTTTGCCAGATATTGCGCAATGCCGAGAATATTCTATCGAATCAACCCCAACATATCGGTCCCGGCACCTTTCCGGGTGGGAGAATTACACACACGACATATGGGCCCCGGCACCTATTACACAGGGCAGATCGAAGCGACGTGTACTAAAAGGGCCCCGGCACCTTTAAGAGAATTGGATGCGAGTGACCTTCACTTCATGATGGTGGCGGGGTCACCGAGTAGGTTGTAGATGTCCAGCAGGTAGCGGTCGCGGCCGGCGCGGGCGTAGTGGGCTTGTGCTTGCAGGATGGCTTCGCCAAGCACCAGTTCACCGTTATCGAAGGTGGCGCGGTAGAAGCCCTCGCTGAGACGCCTGGCAAGCGGGTTGAGAGACAGGCCGCTGGGCGCCCAGGTCGCGATCGCGCCGCCGCCGGGGGCGATGACCATGGTTTCGCCCAGGGATTCCTGTCCGGGGAAGCCGAACTGGCCGATGAGGCAGGTAAAGGCGGTGAGTACCGGCAATCGATCCTGGTTGCTGAACCCGGCGGCGTCCGCGGCGGTGAGCAAGCGTGCGTTGCCCAGGCTCAAGAATCCGGAATGGCCAAGGAAGTTGATAAAGGCGCGCCCGGCGTTGACCCCGGACAGCATCGCGGTACGCGCCTCGTCAGGGGTTGTTTCATCCAGGTAGATACGCTCCACCGTGTACTCGCCGGGCAGATGCGCGGCGATGGTCTCGCTGACGCGCGGGAAATCTCCGCCCAGATCCGGCGCATCGGCGGCGAATATGACCTGACTCTCCCAGGCGCCGCCGGCGTTCTCGTAAGCAATCAATTTTCCGATCAGCGCCTGAAGCTCCTGCGCGTCGATGACCGGCAACCGCCCGATGGCCATCTCCGCCAGCCAGTCGTTGCCGATGACGTCGGCGTAGAGGTTGTCGGACGGGAACAAGCCGTTCGGCGTCGGTGTCAGCAGCGTGGGGATGATGCTGTCCCCGTGCCCGAGATAATTCTTGTAATCGAAAGAGCCTTCCCCGGCGAGCACCACATAGCGCGGGGAGGTTCGCCATTTCGTATACGCATGGTGCAGGAAGCGCCAGATGGCATCCGGATGGGCGACCCCATGGTTGAACTCGTCGTACACGTCTTCGATGTCGACCACCAGAGTTCGCAGGGCCTGGGTTGCGGCGCGAAAGTCGGCGAGAACTTGCGCCGTCTCGACCATGTCCGATGAGGTTATGATCAGATAGTCGACCCGGTGCCCGCGTTTGGCGAGGGTCGACGGGCGATCCCCGATGATGCGACTGGGTGACAGCGCCGCGGCCAGGTCCAGCACCAGAAAGCGGGATTCGCTCTTGCCCGCGCGGAAGCTCACACGATAGTCATCCTCGCCGCCGTCCATGGTGAGGTCCGTCAAGCGCCGGGGCCGGACAGGGTCTTGGAGATCGAACACTTCCACATCCGGGGACCGGAATCCCGAGACGGTGAGCACCCGACGCCCGTCACCGGGGACCATCAGAACATCGCCGAGAGCCACGGCCCTGCGCGAATAGGTGATGGCGAGATCGTTCAAATAGAAGCTGCTGGGCTTGTTCGGGTTACCGGACGCGCTGCCCAGAAGCTCGACGTCGTTGTCGCCGTCATTAATCAACGAGGCGTCGAATGCGAATGTTGCCGTGTGGGGCACAAGTCCCTGGAAGGAGGTGGCGCCGAGCACGGTACCGTTGAGCACCAGAGTCGCCGTGTGCCTGGCGTCGCTGCCCCCGTGGAGCCGAACGGTGAGGATCCCGCGCCTGTCACTGCCTCCGTCGCGTCCCGGGGTGGGGACATTGAAAATATCCTGGTACATGGGGAAATCCAGATTCTCGTAACGGAAGTCCCACATCCAGTAGTCGCCGTCGGGATCGTCGAACAGATGGGTGATGAAATAGCGGTTCCCTTCGGCCCGGGCGGTGTGCTCGAAGACCAAGCCCGGCGCGGGCGATGGGTGCTTTGCCCGCCGGCTGCCCATGGCGACGCCCTTGCCTTCGCTGATCCAGTACACGTTGTCCGCGGCAAACACGCCCTCGGGGCCCTGGCCGTAAAAATAGAGCGCGTCATTGTCTTCCGCGGCCAAGGTGGCCACCCTTTTTCCCGCCGTCGTCAGGCGAAATCGGTTCTCGCGGATAAGTCTTTCGACTTCTGACACCGACTTGTCGAGCACCCTCGCCAGGCGGTCGGCGTCCAGTCGGTACAGTCCACTGCGCGGCACATGGATCTTGGCCGACGGCCCGCGCCTTTTCTTCTTTTCGGCGTCGGCGGCCTTGCGCGCCCTGCGCTTGGCCGCGCGGCGCGCTTGCTGAACCGCCGAGAGCGCGCGTTCGACCCGTTGGAAGGCCGAAGCGCTGGTCGACTCTTCGGCTCCCACGGCGAATGCATCGACAAAGTCGTTTACCGGCTCTACGCCGGTGGCGATGCCGGGCGTCGCGTTGGCAGGCTGATAGTCGGTTTCCCAGGCGTTGGCGGCCACGGTGACGGGATAAGGACCGTGCACCAGTTCCCCGCCGGTGGCTTCGAGCTCCACCAGGCGGTAACGGATCGCCTGACCTTGCCGCACACCCAGATCGGTGAATCGGTAGAGGCCGCCGTTGCGCGCATGGAGCAGCCCCGGCAGCAGCTTCATGTTCACCCGGACATACTTGCCTGCGGCCGGGTCGAATCTTTCCAGATGGAAGCCCAAGGTACCGCGCTCGGATGCCGTTTCCCATTCCACGATGGCGCCTTTGACCGCCGAAGCGTAGGCGCGGAATCCGTCCACCACGGCACGGGTCGTGGCGGTGAAGGCACAGGCCAACGCTTCGTAGTCTGTGCCTTCGGTGAGTGCACCGACGTCGGTGGCATCCGCATCTGTCTTGTCGATGCTCCAGAGCCGGTTGCGCTGCCCCGGGGCGCCGGAGTTACCGGTGCTGCCGTAAAGCTGTCCGGACTCATCGAAACCCAGACCCTCGATGTCCACCGGCACCGTGCCGCCTTCGGTGCGGGTCACGGTTCCCACCGAAGTGGCACTCCAGGTGGCTGAGCTGTTGCTGCGCGCAACCGTGAACAGCTCGTCACCGTCGGCGATGACATAGATGGTGCCGTCGGTAGGATCGATGGCGATGTCGTCGATAGCCCCGGTGCCGGTGATCTCCACGTAGTCCGCGTCGCCGCTTCCGCTACCGGTGGTATCGAATGCGTTGTCGATGTGGGCGCCGGTCTCCTCGTCGATGATGAGCAGGTAGTTCGCGCCCCCTGTCCGATGCACACCATAGAGGACCGGGCTGCTGGCGCCCCGCTCGAAGGCAAGACCTTGCACCGCAGTGAAGTTGATATTGCCGTTCGCCCCGGAGCCGGTACCGAAGAACTCGGTCAAGCGGTAAAACTGACCGGTGCTCTGATCGAGTCGCCCGAGTATGTCCTGGTCGGCGCCGTACAGATCACCTTGGTTGAAATCGTAGGCAATCGCCTCGACGCTGGTTCCGTAATCTCTATCCGGCGACTCGGTGCTGCCGATGAGCGTCTCGTTGCCGTTGGTGGTGTCGATGGTGACCAGCTCGTTGCCGCCATCGGCTACGGAAAAGCAAAGATTGCTGCCCGGCGCCGCCCGCTTACCATCGACCTTGATGCGCAGAATGGCCGCCGCGTCGGGCTCGCCGTTGTGGGATTCGGCGGTGCGCTCGCCGTTGCCGTTGACGATGTACACCATGGCATTGCCGCTGGCCCAGCCGCCGCGATCCACAATCTCCTGCACGATGCCGGATATATCCGGGCTGCGATGATGCTCGCTGGTGGTGTTCCAGGCCGGGACGTTGTTCCAGGCGGTGGACGCGGTGGTGGTGGTGCGATTCGAGATATTGCTGTTGCTGCTGGTAAAGGTGCCCGGATTGTCCGCATCCTCGCCCCGGAAGGTGAGATTGGTGGTGCCGCTGTCCGTTTCGTCGGTCTCGAACTCCAGAAATGCCTCCAGAATCGTGGCGCCGTTGGCGACCACCACATTCAGAAAACGCATACCCACGAGCTGGCGGTTGGAGGACGATCCGCCTTCGTCCACCATCTGGAGATCGCTGCTGGTGAGATTCATGTTGCCGGAGCTGACGCGCTCTTCGCCATCATCGGAATCCGCCGAAACCTGAACGTCCAGCCAGGCCGCATGACCCGGTAGCGTGTACAGAAGAAGGCCGAGCAACAGGATCAGGTAGGTGGCAAGCCGCCGCGTGGCCCGCGCTCGATGTCCGTCGTCCGATAGAGAATGCAGGTCGTGCCTGGCCATTGCCCATATCACCGTCAGTGGCGGGTCCCGCGCCGGGACGAATCCGCAGATCGGTGGAAATACGTAGCAAAGACCGGGCCAAAATGGCTTTGTTTTCCGTCGCTTAGGCTGGAAAGCTCGACTCTCATGACGGCATTCTACGGATGTAGTGCCGAAGTGTGATGAGGGCCGCATTCAGGGAGCGACAGCACAGACCGATTCTGACGGCGGTCAGCACCACCGATCCGCGTTTCCCGTCGAGGGCTCGACAGGGCGATGAAAAATCGACGCTGCGGGCCTGCCCCCGAGCTAAGCGAACGCCGGCATTACCTTGTCGATAAAAAGCTGCAACGACTCTCGCTTGGCTTCGAATGACATGCCGTTGTCGATCCAGAGACTGTACTGGTCATAGCCCAACGCTTCATAGCGCCGGAGGCGCTCGATAACGGTGTCGGGCGTGCCGATGACCAATGCTTCGCGCACTACGTCGGGAGCGTACATGGACATGGCTGCCAGCTCCTCATCGTCGGGCGCTTCGATGAATCCCTGGCGAACCGGCTTCTCGTTTCTGAACCAGGTGGCGAACAGCCCGTAGAAGCGGCTCAAATCACGACTCGCCTGCTCGACTTGCGTCTCGCTCGCGGCAACGTGGGTGTGCATGAGCAACATGATTCTGGGTCGGGGAACATCCGGATTAGCCGCGCAGGCGTCGTTGAAGCGACCCATGAGGCTTTCCACTTCATCGTCCCCGCTCCACAAGGGCGTCACCTGCACGTTACAGCCGTTGGCTACCGCGAACGCGTGGGAGTGGGGATCCCTCGCCGCGATCCACAGGGGCGGATAGGGCTTTTGCAGCGGGCGCGGCGTGCAGGTGGTGGCGGGGAAATTCCAGTACTCACCTTCGTGGGCGTAGTCTCCGTCCCAGAGTTTCCGCAGCGTCGGCACCAGCTCGCGCAGCTTCGCGCCGGCCGCCATCGCGTCGATGCCATCGGCAAGGCGCGCGTATTCGAAACTATAGGCGCCACGGGCCACGCCGATATCGAGCCGCCCGCCGGTGATGATGTCGGTCATGGCGGCTTCCCCGGCGAGCTTGATGGGATGCCAGAACGGCGCCACCACGGTGCCCGTGCCGAGCCGGATGCGCTCGGTCCTCGCCGCCAGGTAGGCGATGTTGATGAAGGGATTGGGTGCGATGGTGAACTCCATGCCATGATGCTCACCGATCCAGGCCGTTTCGAAACCACCCTCCTCCGCGATCTTCACCAACGACGTCAGCTGCTCGAAAAGCTGGCGGTGCGAAGTCGACGGCTGGTAACGTTCCATGTGGGCGAACAGTGAAAACTTCATGGACTCAATCACTCCCTGCCAGTGGTTTCACGCGGCCCGCTGTGGCGTCGCCCACGTAAACGCCGAAAGAATTTTCCTCGCGTTCGCGCACGTAACGCTCGAGCATGGAGCGCACCGCCGTGTCACGGATGTTACTCCATGGAATATCCCGAAACGGCACCAGGGACGCCTTCGCATGTTCGTCGACGGCACGCGCCTCGCCTCGATAGACGATACTGTGGACACCGCTCCGAGGATCTTCGTAGACCGCGAACAGAAACGACAGCTCGGCGTCAACGCCGGCCGCCTTGACCTTGCTCAACAAACTTCCAGAGTCTTGCGCAGTTCCGATCCGTGACGCGGTGGGCAGGGACAGCGCGCCGTCGCCGGCATCGCGCTCGAACAGGATCGCTTCCTCGTGCTCGATGAGCGCGAGCAGGCGCGTGGCGTCGTCCTCCTCCGCGGCACGCACCGCCTCCGGGCGAGGCCGAAGGAGACGTAAGCGCCCGGCAAAACCCCAACGGACTCGAAGCCGCGTAGTCGTAATCCACGATGCGGCCGATCAGGATGCAATGATCGCCGGCGTCGATCACATCGTGCATGCGGCAGTCGAGCCAGGCGACGACGCCCGCGATGATGGGAGAACCGGTAGCGCGGGTGGACCATTCGACGGTGGCGAAACGATCGGCGGTGCGCGAGCTGAAGGCAGCGGAAACATCCTTTTGCTCTTCGCTGAGAATGTTGACGGCGTAACTTTTCGAGGCGCGAAAAACCGGGCAGCTGGCTGCGGTCTTTGCCAGGCACACGAGCACCAGCGGCGGATCCAGCGAAACGGACGCGAAGGAGTTGGCGGTGAAGCCCCTGGGCGTGCCGTCGGCGTCCATGGTCGTCACTACGGTGACGCCGGTGGCAAAGGTGCCCGAGCGCGCGGCGCAACGTCTGTGCATCGATGGGACGATCGCTCATGCTTTGTGCTCTTCGAGGAACGCGCGCAGTCTCGCATTGACGGGCTCGGGAGATACGAACGGTACGAGGTGGCGCGCGTTGGACGAGACCGCGGCCTCACCCCGGGGCGTCTCCGCGGCCATGCGCCTGGCCATGGCCGGAGTCGAATTGGGATCGTGCTCGGCGGCGAGAAACAACGCCGGCATGGCGAGCCCGCCCAACCGGCCGACGATGGCTTCATCGCAAGACACGAACACCCGGTAAGCGCGCCCGTAGCCGGTGGGGATCGGCGTCGGCCAGCCAGGCTCTGAGAGCGGCAGCCTTATCGCGGGCCCGCAAGCTCTGATCGTCTCCGAACCAACGCGCCAGGGTCGCGTCCAGACCTGCCCCGGGGCCTGCGGTGGCAAGCGTCTGCGCCCGTGCCAGGGCCGCGGCACGACTCTCGGGGCTGCGATCATAGACGGGGACACAGCGCCGCCAGGGCAGCCACGCGCCCGGGATTGGCGATGGCGAAAGCGGTAGTAATGAGAGCGCCCATGGAATGCCCGATGAGCACGGCGCAGGCGACGCCCAAGGCATCCAGGAGCCCTTCGAGCTGCGCCACATAGACGCCCAACCCGGCCGATTCCGGCGGCAGACCGCTGCCGCCGTGGCCCAGGGTGTCGTACACGATAACCCGGTGGCTGGTGGAGAATGCCGCTACCTGGGGGGCCCAGACGTCACCTCTGAGGCCGACCCCGTGCACCAGCACCATGGCCGGTCCGGCTCCGTGGGTCTCATAAGCCGTTTTCAGGCCGCCTGTTGTCGTTTCCATTGCCGGCGCATCGCTGTGACCTGCCGGAAAACTACAGGGAATTCAATCAAGGAGAAAGGTTGGCGCCTGCGCGTCGTTGGCAACCGCTGATTTACTCCCAGGACGCGGTCAGGCCCAGGCCCGGCCCGAAAGCGGTGTCGCTGGTTCTGCGCTGAGCCGCGTTCCAGGCGGCGATACCAACAAGAAGCTCCGTGCGAATAAAGTCGCTATCCAGGCCCAGATAACGGGACATGGTTTCGATGGACACGGATGCCTGGTGGCAGGCCACCAGGAAAACACGCATCTCATCCGGGTGCCTGGTCTGCCCCGCGAGACGATGATCGGACGCACGCGCTGCCAGCCGAAGCTTGTTCACACCGCCGGACTCCTCCGTGGAGAGATCCCGCGGATAACCGGCAACACGACTATCCAGATGCCCTGCTTCGCATTCGTAACCCATGTCTCGAACCCTCCTGCGTCCTGTTGATCCCACTGATGGTTCAGCATACCGGCCGGCCCATGGATTGCAGTGTGAAAAAGCACAGGGTGGAGAGATCCCCTGCCGACTGGAATTTCTGGCGTTTAAGGGGCGGCGTGCTCAGTCGGCCACCAACACGATGGATGAGAAGGAGGTTTCCGCGCAAGCTTCGGGTTGGCGTGAAGAAGTGGGCGACTTTTCCGCCGTCAGATCGCACAGCTTCTGGCGGGCGCGAAACAAACGCGTGTTTACGGTGGATCGCGGTAATCCCAGCGCCTGGGAAATTTCCAAGCCACTGCAACCGAAAATGACCTGCAACACCAACGGTTCGCGCAGTCTCTCGGGCAACCTGGCGATGGCGCGGCGCAAATCCCACGACTCCCACTGGTTACCGGTTCTCACACGGGGGTCGGCAAGCTGCTCAGGCTCGATCTCCACGAACTCCGGACGGTAGCGCTCGTACAGCCGCGCATGCTCGCGGCGCAGCGTGGTGATCAGCCAGGCCTTCACCTTGCCCTTGTCCTCGAGGCTGTCACGAAATCGCCAGGCCCGCAGAAAAGTCTCCTGGACCAGGTCCTCGGCCATGCTGCGATCACGGCACAGCCAGAACGCATAGCGAAACATTCCCGGGCCGTGAGCATTCACGACTGCCTCGAAGTCTCTCCTGGAGTCATCCATGTCTCGGTCGCGCCTGTCCACGTGCCAGCGAGTGGGCCATCAATGTAGACAGTCAAGTTTCGTGCCAGATGCAGCGGATGCTGGGGAATGCGACACAAGGCCCTGAAAAGGTGGAGATTTCAGGAAGCCGCCAGCTGCGTCCGGAAGTCTGCGGGCAACGCTGATTCACGGAATATCGTGAATCAGATCGTGAAATCGGGAGCCCGGCCGCCGTCGATCTAGGAGCGCCGCCGATCCCGCACCAGGCCCAGTCTGGCCATGCGCGATTCCAGCGTGGTCGGTCTCAGCCCGAGAAGCTCGGCGGCGCCACCCTTGCCACTGACCTTCCATGCCGTGCTTTCCAGGGTAGCGAGGATGTGCCGGCGCTCCATGTCCCGCAGCGTGCTGACCGCTCCCACATGGGCGTTCTGGCCGCCGTCGCCGAGAAGCAGATGTCGCTCCTCGATGGTCCCACCTTCGCTGAGAATGAGTGCGCGCTCGATGACGTTTTCCAACTCCCGTACATTTCCCGGCCAGGAGTAGTCGCACAGACATTCGACGGCGGAGTCGCTGAACTCGCCGGGCACGCGCCCATAGCGCGCACTGATGCGATGGACGAAATAACGGGCAAGAAGCGGGACATCTTCGCGCCGCTCACGCAGGGCGGGAAGGCGGATGGGAAATACGTTCAGACGGTAATAGAGATCATCGCGAAATTCGCCGTTCCTGACCCGCTCTTCGAGGTTGCGATGGGTGGCGGCGATCAGCCGCGTGTCGACGCGATAGGTGCGGGTACCGCCAACGCGCTCGAACTCTTGCTCCTGGAGCAACCTCAACAGCTTCGGTTGGGTCTCCAGCGAGATGTCTCCGATCTCATCCAGGAAGATCGTGCCCTCGTGGGCGAGCTCGAATCGCCCGCGCTTCTGCGCAACGGCCCCGGTGAAGGCGCCTTTCTCGTGACCGAAGAGCTCGCTTTCCACCAGCCCGGAGGGTATTGCGGCGCAGTTGAGTTTCACCAGTGGTTTGCTGTTTCGCCGGCTCTGGTGATGAATCGCACGGCAGATGAGCTCCTTGCCGGTACCGGTCTCGCCATGAATGAGCACAGACGCATCGGTGGCGGCCACCTGTCGAACTTTTTCCAGGACTTCCCCGAGCAGCGCACTCTTGCCGATGATTTCTTCGAAGTCATACTGACTTTTCACCTCGTCGCGCAGGGCCTGCTCCACGGCCTTCTGTGCCAGGGTCTCGATGACGATGACACGAACCAGCTTCTGTCCCTGCTGATCGTGCACCAGGGTCGCGAGAATTCGCACCGGCAGGCTGCGTCCTTCCGCGGTCAGGCAGTTGAGCTCATCTGTGTGGGCGGAGCCATCCCGGTAGACCTGTGCTCTGAGCTCCAGAAACTGGTGCATCTCATCGGGATGAATGTCGCTGAGCCGCACCCGGCGAAGGAGCTCATCGCGACCATACCCCAGCAGCCTGCAGGCGGCGGCATTGGCGTCGACGATTCGATCGCGTCGCGGGTCGACGGTGAAAACGGATTGGGGATTTGGCCTAAAAGAAATTCGTACTGGGACTGGTAATAAGTGGCCCGGGCTTTCGCCTCCTCCAATTCCCCGTGCCCATCTGAGGTCATGACAACGAATGAGACAATTCGGTTCCTGGAAAGGCCCGTGGAAAGGCGATTGTGCCAGTTGCACAAGCGCCGCATTGCCCATCCTGCCGTGGAATGTCACCGGCGTTGCAGTATCATGGCCTGCTGCCACCTATGGCAATTGGAGGATGTCCAGATGAAAAGTACGACAGCCCTAGCCGGCCTGTTGGCTGCAATTCTCATGGCGCCGGCAGCCAGCCAGGCATGCAGCGCGCTTGGACCCAATAAGCATGTGGGGACGGTGATTGGTCTCGACGCCGGCGCTCAAACCATCACGGTGCTCGATGCGCAAACGCGCCAACCCGTCACCTTTCTCGCCAACGAAGAGCTCCTGAACCAAGCGAAGAACGCGAAGGGCCAGATCATCGTGGATTACGAGACCGAGGGCACCCGGTTGAGAGCAATCAGCATTGAATGAGGAACTTCGCCGGATTCGTCGAGTCTGAAGCTTGATCTACACTGTTAACTGATTTTCGTATGAAACGGGGATAGCCACATCGTGGCACCAGGGACTCCACAACCACGGATCGTCCGGCCGAATCGGCTGGTGAGCCTTTTGTGGGCCGCCCTGTTGCTGGCGGTGTCGGGCGACCTCGGTTTCGGCATGGCCCCGGCGACGACCGGGGCCGGGCACGGCATCGAATCGACGCTGGCCATGGCAAGCGACCTCGTCGAGGTCGGGAACACCCGGCTTAACGACGAGGACTGTGGCCGCGATCACAAATATGCCGAATGCGCGCCTTGTGCATCCTGTTCCGGCGCCCTGCCCTCCGCGGCAGCAGGAAACTCTCAAGCTACTCTGCTTGTCCGAACGCCGCTTCTTCAATCGCATTATGACGAGGTGGTACAGCGCGGCATCCGCCGACCCCCAAGGCTCTCCTGATCCAAATAGTCACCCTTCCCTGATCGGGATATGGCGGCCTTTGGGCCGTCGCTTCGCAAGTGGCCCCGCTCGCTGCCGAACCAATCGAGATGCAGCCTATAACTCACAAGTCAGGTGATTTCATGAAACAACTATTGATGGTGCTCGCCGTCTTATTCGCATTACTCAGCACGACAGCACCGGCGTTGGCTGAATCCGACGTGCAAGCATTAAAACGCAAGATCGCGGAGCGTCTCCCCGGTGTCACCGTAGATCACGTCGCGACGTCACCCATAAAGGGGATCTACGAGGTCGGCGTAGATGGGGGAGATGTCGTCTACGTGTCGGCGGACGGGCGATATTTGCTCAGCGGGGTGATGATCGATCTGCTGACCCAGGAGAATCTCACCGAACGTGTGCTTGCCGTACAACGCATAAAAACGCTCGACGGCGTCCCGGAAAATTCCATGATTATCTACGAACCCGACGGTGAGGTGAAACACACGATCACGACCTTCACCGATATCGATTGCCCGTATTGCCGAAAAATGCACAGAGAAATGCCTCTGCTGAATCGCATGGGAATTCGCGTCCGGTACATGCTTTTTCCGCGCGCAGGCGTCACCTCAAAATCCTACGAAAAAGCTGTATCCGTATGGTGTTCCGACGACCCGC
>PVMK01124165.1_pt1 | contig 49735 bp, 44 predicted proteins | sample 1853481 | NCBI WGS metagenome assembly PVMK01 (sample SAMN08533507, study PRJNA380276) | Marine sediment metagenome, whole genome shotgun sequencing project.
TGATTTTGATATCGAACACTGCGAAAAGGCCGGCTTATTGATGTCAGAGTTGACGCGAAATACCCAAAGCAGGAACAGGAACAACTTAAGTACCAGGCGGAAAGGCACTCGGTAGCTCTTTCCCGTAACACCTCAGAACCATACCATTCGGTCCCTGCCTGCCGGACGTACTGCCGTGAACTGACCGAAATCAGGGAGAAACGAAATGACCGATAAAACAGGACTCTCGCTGAACATTGACGTCAGCTCTAACAGCAGTTTTAAACCCATACCGGACCGGGTTGCTTTTGACCTCTGCAAAGCCTATCCGACACCTGACCGGACCGTGTTATTACACAATACACGGACCGGCAAACGTGCCGTGGTCATGCCCGAGGTTTATGCATCATTGTTAAGTTGCAGCCAGTTTCAGACCCTCGATCAGCACGTTGACAATATCATTGAGCGCAACCCCGGTATGCAGGGCCAGCAAGACGACATCCGCAACGTGCTTCAGGGCATGCTCAACAGCGGCATGATGGTATCGGCAAAGAAAACCTGCGACAGGCTCACACGTAAACCTGAATCACCAGCTGAAGAAAAGCAAACCGACTTGCCGGTTGTTGCCATCATTACCTGGGAGCGTCCCAAAGCCCTTGAGCGCCTGCTCAAATCCATCGCTGCCAATTGCAATATTAAAAAGCTTCATCGCCTGTATGTAATAGATGACTCCCGCAAACCTGAAAACATTACTCAGAACCGGGAACTGGTTGGCAGATTTGCAATGGAAGCCAAAATCGCGCTTCAGTACTTTGGCCAGGTTGAACAGCAATCGTTGCTTGATGAATTAACCAAAAACCTACCGGAACATGAAAGCGCTATTCGATTCCTGGCTGACCAATCCCGGTGGCACGATCACTGGACCAGTGGCCTGGCCCGTAACCTGGCGTTGTTACTTTCCTGCGGTCGCCGCCTGGTTATGATGGATGATGACAGTGTTTGTGATGTTTACAATCCGGGACAGCCAAAGCCTGATATCTCTTTTTCCGACGATGCCCGCGAAGCGGAGTTCTTTGCCAATGAGCAAGGCTGGGCGTCACGGCACCAGGAATTAAACCCTGATCCTGTCGACCGCCACATGCAATGCCTGGGCCTGTCGTTTTCAGAGGCGCTGGATGTGCTGGGTCAAAACCATCTGAAACCAGCCAGTTTAACTAATGCTACCGCCCTGCAGACCAGTGAGTTACATCCGGATTCACCGATATTAATGACGGAGTGCGGCTCTTTAGGCTGTCCGGGTACAGACCGGAATACCTGGCTACCGGATATGGCCCCTGATTCACTTAAACGAATGTTGAAATCTGAGCAAAAAACCAATAATGCCCTCAACAGTCGCCTGGTTTGGAGTGGCCGCAACCACCCGCATTTTGCACCACGGCCCAACATGTCGCAGATAACCGGTTTTGACAACCGCCAGATGTTACCGCCCTATTTGCCGATTGAACGTGGTGAGGACCGCCTGTTTGGCAGTATGCTGGATTTTATTTTTCCATCCGCCATCACGCTGGACTATCCATGGGCCATACCCCATTTACCGATTCCGCAGCGGCAATGGCGCCCTGAAGATCGGGATTTTACAAAGGGCGATTCGTTCCCCATGTTCTTTATGGGGGCTGTGCTGGCACAAAAATCAGCCTGCCTCGCCGGCTTGCCGACCGAACGCTTGAAAGCCCTGTCCGCCTGGTTTGACGATCTGGCTGCCGCACCCGCCGACTCGTTGGCAGCCATGTACCGCGATACCCGGTTGCAAAACACTTCCGAGTTGCTAAAACACTTAAACGGTTTGCTGGCAGACAGTGACTCCACCCCGGCTGAATGGCAGGACTATCTTAAAACCGGAATCAAGCAATTAAACGTTGATATGGATCTGGCCAGCCGCGAAGACTTCCCGGTCAAGGGCTTGCCTGCCTCGATGGAAGGTGCCGAATTAATCGCATTCTGGCAGGAGACCTGGGCTGGTTTTGCAACTGCTTTGAATGCCTGGCCGAAGATTCGCAAGGCTGCTGCTGAAATTGTTGGAGTCTAACCAGCCCCCGTCATTCCAACTTTAAGCCGGAAGAAGGTGAGAGAAGGTGAGAGAAGGTGAGACCGGGAACCGGTCGAGAGACTGGCCTGGGCCATCCATTTTTTACCTCTACCCGGCGAACAAGGTGGCCCCCGGACCACGTCCGGGGCGACAGACTCCTATAATCTAGCCTGACGCGCCTCGCTGGGTGCGGTTCCTGTCCAGCTTTTGAATGCTCTTGAGAAAGAGCTGGATTCGGAGAACCCAAGTAGCAGCGAAATTTCCGTTAGCGTCAGGCTGTTGTCCAGGATGTACTGCTCGGCCAGGTCGCGGCGCAATTCAACCAACAGGGTTCTGAAATTATTGTTCTCTTCCGTCAACTTTCGATGCATCGTACGTACTGACATGTGCAAGGCATTGGCCACAGCATCATCGCTTATGTTCCCATGTGGCAACAGGTCCATCAGGGTCGCTTGCACCCGCGCAATGATATCTTCGCGATCGATAAGTGCCAGGCGGCGCGTGACAACCTTGTCGTTGAGTATTGCCAGTTCCGGGTTGGCACCAGTCAGCATTTCATCGGCTAATGCCAAAGGTATCAAGAGCTGGTTGTCTGCCTGGTTAAAATTCAGCTGACAACCAAAGTACTCAAAATAAGGTTTGATGTCTTTTGGCTCTGCGTGCCTGAAATTAACCGCCTGCAAACGAAAATGCTCTCCGCTAACCAATCGACACATCCTGGTTATCAGTGCCAGCGCACCATCATCACGTGCGAATTCACACTTACTGTCCACGTTTACTTTAAACGTAACGACCATGCTGGCATCCCGGTCCTCGATATAAACCTCGGCTTTGTCATTTACAATGCGGACAAACCGCTCCAGCCTCTGGAAGGCTTTTCTCAAGGTCAGGCTTGCCTGCCAGGCATAACCCAGGGCCCCAAGCTGTGAGGGTAAATAAACTGAAGCCGACCTGAGACCAAATGCCTCGTCACCACACAACTTCTCAACCTTTGCCCGAAGCTGATCAACCTTTGCATACGGCAGTCGCACACACGGGTCGATAGGTAATTTGATCTTGATATCTTCAGCCGCGAACAGAGGAGCCGGGTCAATCCCGTAGGATTCAATGGATTTCCACAAATTAACCAAGCTGGGTGCGAACACTGACATTCTGGCTTTACCTGTATTTGTAATGGACTTTCATTACTTCATTCTCATTCACCATCCAACTTCGGTCAACTAATTGTCCACGTTGGTCAAGCGGAGCACATCCATTATCCCTAAAGTACACCCATCGCAAATGCATAACGGACACAGCAGCATGCAAACAGAAGAAAACATGTTGCAGGCGGAAATTGAGTTTTGGCGCTACATGATAAAGAGCCGGAGAGGAACAGTTTCTGAACAGACAACCGAGCGCATGCAGAGCGCATGTGAACTGGCAGAAAGAAAGTTAATGCTGATGGGTGATGAGTTTTCAACCATCGAAACAAGGCAATAAACAGGAGCACGAAGATGAGACAGTCAATTTTGAAAAACATCATGCGCCTGGTGGTTGCCAGTTCAGTCGTCGCCATCGCCGTCAATATCCTGATGGTGTTTGGATAAGGTTAAATAACAGTATTAATAGTTTTTGGGGTTTTTGGTAGCACACGCCCGCTACCACCTTATTGTCCCGGTTTCGTTATACCCTGGTGGATTATTCCCCCCCTTCACCAGGACTGAAGTCGGGGCATCTTTTATTTGGGGAGCGCCAGAAGCCAGGGAGTTGGCGCCATATGGCTTTAACCAGATGGATCTGGTACCAGGATGGATTGCAAGGCACAGTACTTGCGCCAAAAGTCCCCGGCTCAAATGATGTTGGTGTTTATGTCCTCCTTCACCACTCAATGAGTCGGGGCAACCTGTTTTGCGGATTTTGCACTTGGCCTCTCGGCTGGCTCTCTAAGCACCATGCTCCCCGTACCGCGCCGCTCCTGCGCTTCCTGCGCCCGCGGCATACCGTTCATCCTGAACATAAAAAAGCTCCGGTATTACCCGGAGCCCAAACCTCAGTCAAACACAAACCCCCACTTGTTCTATATAACAACTACCGGGGGAAAAGGTTGGTACAAAGCTGAAATGTTTTTACTCTTCCAGCAAATAATTACGTAACAAGCCATAATCCGCCGGCATCACACTGCTCAGGACTTCTTTATCAGCCACGTTTTCCAGCTCGGCGGGCAGTGACACGGGGCGTTTCATGATGTCCTCGATCGTCTCCCTGAATTTGGCGGGGTGTGCGGTACACAAAAACACACCTGTCTCATTGTCTTCAAGACTATCGTTCAGTGCTTTCCAGGCCAGCGCGCTATGCGGGTCGGCCAGGTAACCAATGTTATCAAGCGCACGTACCGCGTCCCGGGTTTCCGCATCACCTATTGCAAACGATGTCAGCAGGTCTTTCAAGGGCAGGCCATGACGCTCTTCCAACTCCAGGACCCGGGGAAAGTTATTTGGCAGGGAGATGTCCATGGCATTGGTCAGTGTTGCCACCGTTGGCTTCGGTTCCCACTTGCCGGTATCCAGAAACCTGGGCACCGTATCATTGCGGTTGGTTGCTGCGATCATCCGCTTCATCGGCAGGCCGATGGCGTGAGCCAGCAAGCCGGCCGTCACATTACCAAAATTACCACTGGGGATACTAAAAACAGGTTTGGTTCCGGTTGGCAGCTCTGCAACCGCTTCAAAGTAATAACAAACCTGCGCCAGGAGGCGGGCTACGTTAATCGAGTTGGCAGAGTTCAGTCCTATCGCTTTAACCAGTTGTTGGTCATCAAATGACTGTTTGACCAATTTTTGGCAGGCATCGAAATTATCCTCAATGGCAATCGTTCGAATATTCCCGCCCAGGGTACAAAACAACTTTTCCTGCAGGGAGTGTAACCTTACCCTTTGGATATAACACCACGACATCAATGCCTGGTTGACCGTAAAACGCCAGCGCAACCGCGGCACCGGTATCACCGGAAGTCGCGGTCAGTATGGTCGTACGCTGACTTGTGCTGAAACTGGCCAGGCATTGCGCCATAAAGCGGGCGCCGAAATCTTTGAACGCAAGCGACGGGCCATGGAATAGCTCGAGTGCAAAAACATCTTCAGAAACAGCCTCAATCCTCAGCGGAAAATTAAATGCCTTTTCGACACAATCCTGCAAGACATCTTCATCCATCGCATCACCCACCAGGTGCTGCAATATAATCTTGCTGCGGCTGACAAAATCCATTTTCAGTAAGCCCTGGATATCATCCAGCGGTTTAAGCTTCTCGGGAAAGAACAAGCCCTGGCCCTTGCCAAGCCCGGTAACCACGGCCTGTGGAAAAGTCACTTTTTGTTCCGGGTGACTTATATTGATGTACTGCATAATTCTAATGTCCTGAATCAAACTTCCCTGGCGCCAGCCAGATCGGCCCGACATATGCGCACAAAGCCACTTTCATTTTGCAGGTAGTTCTGTCGCAACCATTTTGCAGCGGTCTCCGCCACGCGGCTATCATCCACAATGCAAAAAACGGTTGGCCCGGAACCGGAAATACCCGTCGCCAGCGCACCCATTTTTGCCAGTTCAGCCCGGGCTTCTTCAAATCCCGGCAACAGGGACTTGCGATAGGGTTCAGCCAGCAAATCGACCAGGCAATCTGCCGCCGCCACCGCCTCTCCCTGGTAGAGTTGATGCACAAACAAGGCAAACTGCGCACCATGGGCAACCACTGTTTTGCGCTCATAACTTGTCGGTAAAACCTCCCGTGCGGGCCGGGTTTCCAGCCGGGTTCCCGGCCAGGCGACTACCGACTGCCAATGACCTGGCCATGGCAGGCCATACTGACGCGCTCCATCAGGCATACATAAACGCAATCCGCCCAGCAGACAGGGGGCAATATTATCCAGGTGAACTTCACCACTGATGTTACCTTCCATCTCTGCCATCAGTCTTAGCAGTGCAGGGCGATCCAGCGGGCGGTTAAAATAATGATTAAGCGCCACCAGGGTGGCGACAATGGAGCTGGCGCTTGAGCCCAGGCCACTGCCCACCGGCAGTCGTTTGTCCAGGGTGATGTTCAATGGACAAACATCCACACCCAGCGCACGGGCCGCCTGTTCAAACCGCCGGCAGGAGGTGATGACAATATTCTGCTCCTGATCCTGTGGCAAAGCATGCGCAAACGGGCCGTCAATACACAACATCCAGTCATCAGGAGTGCCCGGCAATATACTGACGCAATCACCCAGCAAGCTGCCATCCATGGGCGCCAGCGCCAGGCCCAGCGCATCGAAACCTACGGAAACGTTACCGGAAGATGCCGGCGCGTAGACGGTTAAGGTTCTGTCATTCATAGGTCTAATGGTCTCCAGGCCGTGCGCAACAGGTCGCCAAATACACCTGCCGCAGTTACATCCGCACCGGCACCATAACCGCGCAGTACCAATGGGATGGGCTGATAATAACGAGTGAGGATTACCAGGGCATTTTCACCATCACGAATTGAACCCAGAGGTTTATCCTTCGGCACGGCGTCCACGGACACGTTACAACGGCCATTTTCAATCCGGCCGACATAACGTAATACACAGCCCTCCGCTTTTGCTGCAGCAACCCGTTCGGCAAAAGTTTCATCCAGCTCTTTCAACCTGGTAACAAGTTCGGTGTTATCGGCATCGGCGGCAAAACCGCTTTCAATCACCGGTTCGACCTCGATATCATCAAGCTCCAGCTCCAGGCCTACTTCACGCGCAACGATCAACAGTTTACGTGCCACGTCCATACCGGACAGGTCATCTCTTGGGTCCGGTTCGGTGAACCCCAGTTGCATGGCTTTTTCAACGGCTTCGGAAAACGCTACACCGTCCTCGAGCATGCCAAAAATCATCGACAAAGAGCCCGATAAAATGCCACCAAACGACCGTAGTTCATCACCGGAACGGATCAGTGATTGCAGCGTATCAATAAATGGCAGGCCAGCACCCACATTGGTTTCATACATAAACTTGCGAAAATGGCGGGCAGCGGTAGCACGCATTTCACCATAGTAGGCCAGGCTGGCGGTATTGGCCTTTTTATTGGCCGCCACAACGTTAAATCCATTGGCCAGAAAATTCGCGTACTGACCGGCAAGCTCTTCATCCGACGTGCAATCAATGATTGTCGGGTTCAGCAGGCCCAGTTCCTTACGGATGGCGATGATGTCATCAACCGACCAGGTAACGCCCTTATCTTCAAGATCCTGCTGCCAACTGCTGAGCTCAACCGTATCATGACCAACCAGCAGCTTGCGGCTGTTGGCAATGGCCCGGACATGCAATGCCTTGTGGTCGGCGGCCAGCGAACCGCCATACTTCTGGAACTGTGCCAACAAGGCAGAGCCGACATTGCCGCACCCAAGCAAGATAACATCCATATGGCTTGTATGGCTGAAAAACGCAGTATGGCAAGCCCTTAGCGCACCTTTAGCCGCCTGTTTTTCCACCACCACGGCGATAGCACATTCGTTGGCGCCCTGGGCAATGACCTCGACATTGACCCCGGCGGCAGATATCGCGCTCAAAAACCGTGCCGCTATACCCCGGTAGTGATTCATTCCATCACCGACCAGCGTGATCACCGAGCGTTGATCCCTTACCGAGATGCCACTGATAAGGCCATGCAACAGCTCAAAATGAAAGGTCTCTTTCAGTGCCGCGCGCGCACGTTCCGCTTCACTGCTGCGCACACACAAGGTAATGCTGTATTCCGAAGAAGACTGCACGATCAGCAGTACTGAAATGGACTCGTTGGCCAGCGCTTCCATCACCCGGCGCGCCACACCTACACGACCACGCATACCACCACCCTGCAAGGTGATGCTGGCCACATCATCCAGGTGTGAAATGCCCCTGACCACAGTTGGCTTTTCGGTATTGGCATGGATCAGGGTACCGGCCATATCGGGGTGATAGGTATTCTTGATCTCGCAGGGAATACCTGCGCTCATTAACGGTGTTAATGCCTTGGCGCTGATAACCTTGGCACCAAAAAATGACAATTCCATGGCCTCTTCATAACTGACCTCGTCCAGGCATTTCGCGCTGGCAACGATACGGGGGTCAGCGGTAAAAAAGCCGTCAACGTCCTTCCATATCTCGCAACTGCGCGCCTGCAATGCGGCGGCGGCGCATGCTGCAGAATAATCTGAGCCATTACGGCCCATCAATTGCGGCTTGCCACTGACATTGACACCATAAAAGCCCGGCAGGATCAAAATATTGTGGTCCCCGTGAATGGCCTGTTGTAACAGGGGTGCTGCGGCCTCGATGTCCACCAGGCTATCGGTGTAACTGTCATTTGCCGGTGGCAAAACATCGGTGTCTGACCAATGGGCCGGATGGCCCTGTGCCTGCAACAAGTCGCTCATCAGGCGGGAGCTAAAGCCTTCTCCGGTTGAAAGGATTTCTGCGTGCACCTCCGGAGGACATTGCTCAAGCAGTGCCACGCCTTCCAGGCGTGATCCCAGGCGCTGTATTTTTACCTGTAAAAATTCCGCCGCCACGGGACAGGCCCAACCTGAAGACTGCATTTCCTGCAGAATCCCCTGCTCTTTGTTGTTAATGCTTTCCAGAACCATTCTGAAATCATCACCGGCGATGGCCGCTCTGACCGCACTTTCCAGCAAATCCGTTACGCCATACATGGCCGAGAGCACCACTACGACTTTCTCGTCGCGTGCTGCATTGCTGATAATACCGGCAGCGGCAACAAAACCGTCCAGGCCTGCCAGTGATGAACCCCCAAACTTTTGAATCAGCATATTTTGTATCCCCGGGCACAAGCCTTCATTTTTTTACAACCTTCAATGTCATCAATATGCTTCCTGATGCACCGAACGAACCGCACGGCCGGATGGATCATCCAGTTCCTGCAAACTTTTGTCCCATAGCACTGCCTCAGGCGTACTGCAGGCCACCGATGGCCCACCGGGTACGCATTCAGCAGCACTGGCCAGCGGAAAGTGATTCTCAAACAAGCGGCGGAAAAGGTAGGCCTCTTCCGTGGCGGGTGTATTGTAAGGGAACCGCTTGGCGGCATGTGCCATCTGTTTAACGCTGACCTGGGTCTTCGCATAGTCACGAATACCGTCAATCCAGCTATAACCCACGCCGTCGGAGAATTGCTCTTTTTGCCGCCATGCAATTTCCTCAGGCAACATATCACTGAAAGCCTCTCGCAAAATCTGTTTTTCCATCTTGCCTTTGGTAATCATCTTGTCTTTCGGGTTCAGGGACATGGCCACATCCAGAAATTCACGATCAAGGAATGGCACGCGGGCCTCAACACCCCAGGCCGACATGGCCTTATTGGCGCGCAGACAGTCATAACTGTGCAGACGGGAGAGTTTACGTACCGTCTCTTCATGGAAAGACCGTGCATCGGGCGCTTTATGGAAATACAGATAACCACCGAATATCTCATCGGCACCCTCGCCTGAAAGCACCATTTTTATACCCATGGCGTGGATTTTTCGCGCCAGTAAATACATTGGTGTGGCCGCGCGTATGGTTGTTACATCGTAGGTTTCAAGGTGATAAACCACCTCATCCAGCGCATCGATACCTTCCTGCAGAGTGAATTCAAAACCGTGGTGAACAGTACCGATATGTGCGGCTGCTTTTTCTGCGGCGGCGAGATCCGGCGAACCTTTCAGCCCGACAGCAAAGGAATGCAGACGCGGCCACCAGGCCGGGCTTTGTTCCTGGTCTTCCACGCGCATACTGGCATGACGCTGGGTGACTGCGGCAATAATGGATGAATCCAGGCCACCGGAGAGCAGGACACCATATGGAACATCTGTCATCAGGTGGCTGATAACTGACGCCTCCAGCGCATCAGCCACGGCTTTAACACTGGTTTCGGCATTTTCTACTGCTGAAAACTCCTGCCATGGACGCTGGTAATACTGTTTTGGCTGCTCATCTCCGCTCATCCAGTAATGCCCGGCGGGAAACTCCATCACCACATTGCACACATCCATCAGTGCTTTCATTTCCGAGGCCACATACAATTGATGTTCATCATCAAAACCGTAATACAAAGGGATGATGCCAATTGGATCGCGGGCAATCAGGTAGCGGTCGGTGGTTTCGTCGTAAAGCACAAACGCGAACATACCGCGCAGATCATTCAAGAATTCGCTGCCTTTTTCCAGGTACAGCGGCAGGATGACCTCACAATCTGACTCGGTGGCAAATGCATAAGGCTGTTTTAAAGATTTACGTAAATCCCGATGGTTATAAATTTCACCATTGACCGCCAGTGACTGCTTGCCGTCGGCAGAGAGTAACGGCTGTGCACCGGTATTTACGTCAACGATAGCCAGGCGCTCATGGGCCAGCACCGCGCCCTTTGCAGGTGTGAATACCACTCCAGTCCGGTCCACGGTGGCGCATCAAACGGGATTGACGCAATGCAAGCTGGCGCAAAGCCTGCAAATCGCCGTTGATATCCAGTACAGCAAAAATAGAACACATAAAAAAACCCTTAGATGTATAAATCCAATTCCTGACTTGCATGATACGTTCAGATTGCGTGGCATGGAACTACCTTTTTCCCGATTGCGTAATGAAAGATGCGTGCGGGGCCTGGGCGGGTTTATACCTTCCGGGACACGCTGCAAGTACGTCCGTGTAAGCTCATCGCCAACATCCCTGTTGGCGAAGGTCCCGGAAGGTATAAACCCGCCCAGGCCTTCGAACAACGGCGCATAAACCCAACCGTCAAAAGTCAGAACCCGTTATGCTAGAAGTGTATGAAGAAACTCTTTAAATGGCTGTTGCTTCTGACGGCCGCACTGGCGGTCGGCGTAACCGTACTGCTTTACAATCCCGGTTTGCTCAAAGGCCCGTTGGAGCGGCACTTAAGCGAGCTGGCCGGTTATCGGATCAGCCTTGAAGGTGAGCTGAAAATTGATCCTGGTCGCTTAAGCGTATTAACCGCTAAAAACATCCATATCTCAGCACCGGCCTGGGCCGATAACCGGGACCTGATATCTGTTGGTTACCTTATGCTGGCCCTTGATACAGGATCACTTTTTAAAGACATCGTAATCATCGATTCTCTACAAGTAGACAACTTGCAACTGAATCTTGAGATAGACGCTAATGGTATGGGCAGCTGGGTAAGCGCCGATGCACAACCTCCGGAAGATAGCGGGCGCTCTAAAACGGGCAGGGACCCGTTCGTTGTTTTTAACAACGTACAGATTAACAACGCCGGCTTGCGCTATAAAAACGCCCAAAAGGGCACTGAACATGTATTACATATTGCATCCCTCGATCAATATCAACAGCCGGATGGAATGCTGCAGATAAGCCTGGATGGAAATTTCAATGACAGGCTGGTTGAACTAACCACCTCCATTGGCCCATATATGAACCTGTTGGGTGGCCAGGACATTACTTTTACGGGCAACGGTCATTTTGGTGAGCTGAGTTTTTCTGGCAACGGGTTGATTGATGACCTGGTGGCACCCCGTCGGCCCCGATTCGTCATTGAGATGAAAGGCCCGAATATCGATGAAATCACAGACATGCTGGGTGTCGATGACCTCGGTGCCGGCGGGTTTTCCCTGCGCGCCCGGGGTGATGAGATCGATGGTCACTATGAGACGGATATCCATGGTGAAATCGGTGATATCGCACTGAGCGTTTCTGCGGAAGTATCCGATCTCTCAGAGCTGAAGGAAATTGACCTGAACATGTCAGTCAGCGGCCCGAGCCTGGGTTCGTTTACGCGGGTTTTTGGAATTGAAAACTGGCCGGATAAGCCGTTCCGTCTTAAAGCTGATGTAGATCGAATTGGTGGCACGCTGAATGTCTCCAACCTGACCCTGGGTATCGGCAGTTCTGAGTTGGTACTGGATGCCTTGCTAACCAACTTCCCCCATCTCAATGCCAGCCGGATCAAGCTTTCAATATCGGGTGATGATGTTACGCAGTTCCGCGACCTGCTGGGTATTTCCGGTATCGCCACCGGGCCATTTTCAATACACGGCAAGCTCGATGTTTCGCCGGATGAGGTAGAGTTGCTCAGTGTTGAAGTAAATACTTCTCTGGGTCGCGCCATTCTTTCAGGCAGCCTGGGTGCGGCGCCTTCCTATGTTGGCAGTAAGCTCCACCTGCACCTTGAGGGCCACAACGCGCACACAATGATGTCCGTTTTCAATATTGACGCGTTACCCGAAAAGTCTTTCAGGCTGGACACACGCATTGAAACGGTAGAAAACGGTATGCTTATTGAGCGCGGCGTGCTGGTGACCATAGAAGATGAGCAGTTGGAATTAGGCGGGTTTCTTGCCTTTAGCCCCGGCAGTAAAGGCACCGATGTTGAGGTGAGGTTTAGCGGGCAGCACCTGAACCGGGTGCTGCAACGCATTGTGGGTGATACCGAGGTTCCCGATCAGCCATATAATCTGAGTGGTCGCATTCGCGTGGTGGAAGAGGGCTTTCAACTGGAAAATGTGAAGGCTGAACTTAACGATATCAAGCTGGCAGCAACGGGCCTGATACGCCCCGGTGATCAGTTCCTGGGTACCGGCATCGACTTTCAACTCAGCGGGGATGATTTTTCCGCTTTAGGCAGCTTTGCCGTCATAGGTGATTCACTGGATATCTTTGTTCCCGGTCAGTCTTACCAGGCCACGGGGAATTTTAAGATTGAAAATAACGGTTGGCTTCTCAATGGCATCAGCGGCCGGATTGGTAAAACAGACCTTAATTTCAACAGCCTGATCAGCAATCAGCCAGAATGGGCCGGGTCAAATATTCGTTTTTCGATAAAAGGGCCAGAGTTACATGGACTGCTGACTGAACAGGATGAATCTGGCCTGCCCCTCGGGGCATTTGAAGCCAGCGGTCGGGTCCTGTTGTCTGCCGATACGCTGAGTATCAATGATTTCAGCTTCGAGACTGCCATGGCCCACGGAAAACTTGACCTTGATCTCGGCTGGCCCGTCGGTAGCGACATTAATGCCGGTTTTGATGTGAATATCTGGGGTGACGACATTCGCCATTTGGTTCCTTCAAAAGCTGCCTTTAAGCCGGTCAAAGCGGCCTACAAAATCACAGCTGTCGGTCGAAAGCAGGGCAAGCTGATTTCCATCAAGCAATTTGATGCTGATATCGGTAATTTACAGGTGAAGGCCAAAGGTGTGGTAGACGATGACCCATTTGATGAAAACGTCGACATCACTTTTAGCGCGACATCAGCAGACCTCTCCGCCCTGGGACGTCTAAACGGTGACCGCCTGCCTGCCATGGCGTTGGATTTCAAGACAGATTTCAAAGGTAATGCCGCACGATTTGTGCTCAACAATCTCAGCGCTACGCTGGGAGAAAGTCACGTTGCCGGCATGCTGGATGTGTCACTGGAAGGATCAAAGCCAGATCATCAAACTTACGGCAAATTCGAATTACATTGATATACGCCCCTTTCTTGAAATTGATGATTCCGAAGACGAGATCGTTGACGCGAAGAGCCAGGATAGATTAATTCCAGCTACACCATTGCCCCTGGATGCTTTGGCTGCTGCCGATGTGGTAATCAAGCTTAATATTGCTGAGCTGAGACACCAGGGAGATAGCATCAAGAACCTGGTTCTGGAATCTGAGCTACACGGCGGGCACCTTAAAATTCCGCACCTTTCGCTCGAAGGCCCGAGAGGCTCGCTCACATCCTCACTATCTATTGCCCCCACGGGCGACAAAAGGGCCGATGTAAAAGTCGATTTGAGTGCCAAAAATATCGTTTTTAACTTTAGCGGTCAACCAAAGGAAAAGCTTCATCTGTCACCCGCAGCTGACATATATTTTCGTGCCGAAGGAAATGGTGCCAACTTACGTGAAGTGGCTGGTTCAACCAATGGTTCGTTGTTCCTGGGAAGCGAAGGTGGCACGCTAGAGGGTGTTAACCTGAGCATACTGGACACCTTCATTTTGGAAGAAATCTTCAGCCTCATCATGCCAAAAACTGACAATGAAGATGATTTGGATCTCACCTGTGCAGCCGCTGTTTTGGAGATTACCAATGGTCTCGTGAAAACCCAACCCGCAGTCGCTTTTACAACCGGTCGAATTACGATGATTTCCAAGGGCACATTGGATTTGAAAACAGAGAAAATGAAACTCAATTTCAATGCTATCCCGAATAAAGCATTAAACATCAGTGCCAGTGAAATATTTAATCCCTATATCCTGGTAAGTGGCACAATAAGCAACCCCGAAGTTGGGCTCGACCCCGCTAAAGCCCTGTTGCATGGTAGTGTTGCTATTGGCACCGCCGGTATTTCAATATTAGCCAAGGGTGTGTTTGACCGGGTGAGTAATACTGTCCCCCTCTGCGAACAAATGCTAAAACAGGTTCAGCAAAAAAATTAGTTCAGGGGATTTGCTCGCTGTGAACCAAGGCTGATAACAACAAAACACACGTTAACAGTTGGTATTCCCGCGCTTTAACGCATGCGGCTCTGCAGTTTCGCCAGGGCCTCGCTACCCGGCACCAGCTTGTCAAACTCGAGGTCTTTCATCGGTGTTTCAGAAGTACGGTAAATACGGTGCATTTCTGGCAATTCTGCATTGATGTATAACAATCCGGTGACAACTTCACCCTGGGCGCGTTTTTCCTCCAGGTAACGCATCACCCTGCTGCGGTTGGTTGCGTCATAACCACTATCGGTTTTCTTCAGTAGCAATTTTGAGCCATCGTGTAATTCCACGACCGTGCTCTCGCCTTCTGCATAACGCACATTGATCTCACTGGCCGGCGGGACAAAGTCCATTTGCGAGGCCGGATGATAATGATCACGCGTATAGGCGTAACTCTTGGTTGAGCCCGTGTGGTTGTTGAAGGTAACACATGGGGAAACCACATCCAGAACAGCGCAACCGGGATGCATGATGCCGGCCTTGATCAGGGTGACCAGTTGCTCGCGGTCGCCTGAAAAACTTCTTGCTACAAAACTGCCGCCCATTGAAATCGCGGTGGATACGCCATCAATATTCTTCCATTGATTGATATCACCTCCCTTTGACTTGCTGCCCTTATCAGCAGCGGCAGAGAACTGACCTTTTGTCAGGCCATAAACACCATTGTTTTCAATGATATATAACATGTTAATGTTACGCCGGACGGCATGGCCAAACTGTCCGAAGCCGATAGACAGTGAATCGCCATCGCCGGAAACGCCAATACAAATCAGATCCCGGTTGCCCGCTTGCGCTCCTGTCGCCACCGACGGCATACGCCCATGAACCGAGTTGAAACCATGCGCTCCCGAAAGAAAATATGCCGGTGTTTTTGAAGAACAGCCGATGCCGGATAATTTGATCACTTTCTCCGGCGGTATCGACAGCTCCCAGAACGCCTGGACAATGGCCGCGGTAATGGAATCATGCCCGCAACCGGCGCACAGGGTTGATAAAACACCCTCATAATCACGTCTGAGCAAGCCAACATCATTGGTTCTCTGACCGGGCAAATCAATTTTCGGCTTGGTGATAAAAGTCATGCTACATCCTCCACACACAAATGCTCGCACAGCCCTTTTACAACACACTCACTTGGAATGGGCATGCCGTTATAGTGCAGCACCGGCACCAGCTTGCGGGCATCGGTATTGGTTTCCAGAATTAACAAGGTGCGCAGTTGCGCGTCACGATTCTGCTCCACGACAAATACGGTTTCATGCTTTTCAACAAATTCGGTGACTTCACCGTTGAACGGAAATGCGAGTACACGCATATAGTCCGCGTGTATGCCCCTGGCCGCCAGGTGATCGAGCGCTTCAATCACCGCGCCATCAGAGCTGCCATAGGCAATAATGCCAATGTTGGTTTCTTCCTGTGCCCGTTTCAATACCGGCTTGGGTACCAGCGTCTTGGCGGTTTTCCACTTGACCAAAAGGCGATCAACCAGCTCCTTGTATTCGCTGGAACTCTCGGTATAGAAACCATGCTTGTTGTGCCCGGAACCACGCACAAAATAAGCGCCTTTGGCATTTTCGCCGGGCAGGGTCCGGGCGGCAATACCGTCACCATCTGTATCGAGGTAACGATAGAATTTCTCAAGTTTATCAACATCATCCGAACTCAAAACTTTGCCGCGGTCAGGCTGGTAACTGTCATCCCACTCGAGCTCCGGGATCATCCAGTCATTCATGCCGATATCCAGGTCGGAAAGCACAAAGACAGGTGTTTGCAGTCGTTCGGACAGATCAAAGGCAGTAACCGCCATTTCAAAACATTCTTTTGGATTGGCCGGCAATAACAAGGGGTGCATGGTGTCGCCATGCGATGCATAAGCGCAAAGCATGATGTCGCATTGCTGCGTGCGTGTCGGCATACCAGTGGACGGTCCAACGCGCTGGACATCGAAAAACACGGATGGGATCTCGGTGTAATAGGCAAACCCGATTAACTCACTCATCAGGGAAATTCCCGGACCCGAGGTTGGCGTGAAGGCCCTGGCACCCACCCAGTTGGCACCCAGCACTATACCGGCTGCCGCCAACTCATCTTCTGCCTGCACAATGCAGTAGTTTTTCTGACCGCTGTCCTCGTCTATACGAAACGTTTTACAGTAGGCTTTGAAGCCATCCATCAATCCGGTTGACGGTGTAATCGGATACCAGGCACCAACCGTGGCACCGGCATACACGCAGCCCAGCCCGGCTGCGGAATTCCCATCAATCAGGATGTGCTTGCTGTTATCGCCCATGGTCTCAGCCCGCACCGGAAGTGGGCAGGTGAAGTTTTCCATGGCGTAGTTAAAGCCGAGGTTAATGGCCTTTAAGTTACTCTCTACCAGTTTGGGCTTGCTGGCGAATGTCTCCTCCAACAAGGCGCGCAATACCCGGGTATCAATGTCCAGCAACGCGGCCAGGGCCCCAACGTAAGCTATATTTTTCATCAGGATGCGTATACGGGCATCGCTGAAATTTTCATTGCACAGCTTCGCCAGTGGCACACCGAGGACGGTAATATCGTCGCGGTTTAATTGGCGTTCGCGTGGCCAGGTCGAATCGTAGACCAGAAAGCCACCGGGACTGACTTCCTCCAGATCCCGTTGGTACGTCTGGGCATTCAGGGCCACCATCACATCCACCCGCAGGGAGCGGGACATGTAACCCTGGTGGTTGGCACGGATTTCATACCATGTTGGCAAGCCCTGGATATTGGATGGAAACAGATTTTTGCCGGTTACCGGTATGCCCATACGAAACATGGCTTTCAGCAGTAAACTGTTGGCGCTGGCGGAACCGGTGCCGTTGACCGTGCCGATTTTTAATACAAAATCATTTACCCTGCTTTCTGACATGGATCCCTTCCATCATGATTCTGGCTGTTGTAATCAATCGCACGTGCAAATTTAAACAATGACTTCTTCATATCCCAGGCTGCCGTCGGGCAGCGTTCAGCGCACAGGCTGCAATGAATACAGAGGTTTTCATCCTTGACCATGATCCGCCTGGTTTGTTTTAACGGTTCGGAAGTAAACAACGGTTGATCGCTTCTCCGCCGTGGTGCTTTGAGCAGACCAGGCAGGTCTGCTTTTTCAACATCGGGCGTCATGGTCAGGCATTGCGTCGGGCAGATATCCAGGCAAGCGTCGCATTCGATACACAGGTCATCAAAAAACACCGTCTGGATATCGCAATTCAGACAACGCTCGACCTCTTGTTGGGCCTGCTCGGCGGTAAAGCCCAACTCAACCTCGGTGGTAAGGTCTTTGAAGCGCTGAGACAGTTCCACGTGTTGCATCTTTCGCCGTGCGGCAGGATCAAAATCGTTGGAGTAGCTCCACTCGTGCATACCCATCTTGCGGCTACCAAGGTTCATCAGCACCGGCAGACGCTCAGTCAGGTCTTCGCCCTGGCAATGGCGGTGGATGGAAATTGCTGCCTGGTGACCGTGTTCCACGGCCCAGATAATGTTTTTGGGTCCGAATGCCGAGTCACCACCGAAAAACACGCCCGGCAGGGTCGATTCGAAGGTGGTTTCGTCCACCACCGGTACATCCCATTGGTCGAATTCCATTCCAAGGTCGCGTTCGATCCACGGAAATGCATTATCCTGACCAATGGCCAGTATCACGTCATCGCAGAGTACGATGATCTCACCGGTAGTCATCTGATTGACGATCCGGCCATATTCGATCTCGTACTCCACCTGCTTGAATTTCATTCCAACCAGGCGGCCGTCCTCAATGACAAACTCCTTGGGGGAGTGGTTGACGATGATTTCGACATTCTCTTCTTCAGCGTCTTCCAGTTCCCAGTCAGAGGCTTTAAAGAAGTCCCTCGGCTTGCGCGCCATGACTTTTACGTTTTCAGCACCCAGGCGTAATGAGGTCCGGCAACAATCCATTGCGGTATTGCCAACACCGATAATCAACACACGCTTGCCAATGCTGTCGCAGTGTTTAAAAGCAACAGATTCCAGCCAGGTGATACCGATATGGATATTGGCATTGCCCTGCTGGCGCCCAGGCAACTTCAGTTCCTTGCCCTTGGGTGCACCGGTACCAACAAATACCGCGTCGTAACCCTCGGCCAGCAATTCTTTCATGCTTTCGATGGGGTGATTCAGACGCAAATCAGCACCCATATCCACGATATACGCCATTTCTTCGTTGAGCACCTTGGCCGGCAAGCGAAACGAAGGAATGTTTGAACGCATCAAGCCACCGGGTTCTGCCAGGGCTTCAAAAATAGTGCACTCATAACCGACCGGCATCAGGTCATTGGCCACTGCCAGTGAGGCACAACCCGCACCGATCAGTGCGATTTTCTTACCATTTTTCTGTTTGGGAATGATCGGCAGCAGGCCACTGATGTCTTCATCACGGTGATCGGCGGCAACCCGCTTGAGGCGGCAAATGGCCACCGGCTTTTCATTCGTGCGACCACGCCGGCAGGCAGGTTCACAGGGGCGGTCACAGACACGGCCAAGTATGCCGGGGAAAATATTGCTTTCCCGGTTCAGGATATAAGCATCGGTAAAATTACCCTGGGCGATTTGGCGGATGTACTCGGGCACATCCGTATGCGCTGGGCAGGCCCACTGGCAATCCACAACCTTGTGGTAATAATCCGGGTTATTAGTATCCGTGGGCTTCATTTCTGATGCCAACTTTCTCCACATGTCCCAACTCTGGCGGTCGGGCTAGGCTCAAGGATAACTGTTTTGTCAGAGCAATTCACCCACGAATGCTTCTCATTTCGAAGAAGGGCTTTAGCGCCCCCTTAAAGAATTTGGTCCAATGCCTCCATTAATCGGTTTAACTCTTCCTGCCGGGTGTAATGCACAAATGATAGCCGTAGCACGCCTTCATCCGGTGGTATGCCCAGCGCCCCCATTATCCGGTACGCGTAACAGTTGCCGTTACCAACGCCAATTTTCAGGCTGGCCAACTCCGCTGCAATCTCTGCGGGATCGCGGCCTGCAACGGTGAGAGAGACTGTGGGTGCGCGGTTTTTAGTAACCGTCTTGCCAATCAGGCGAACACCTTTCCGGTGGCTAAGGAAATCCAGCAAAGGTTGCAGGTTTCTGCGCTCCGTATGCTGGAACAGGGCCCGCACAGAACTTGTTTTCTTTGTCGCTGCAACCTCGTCCCCACCAAAGTGGTGAGCATAAACCGCATCGAAATAATCCAGCACGCCATTTACCGAGACAATCTGTGCATGGTCGGGGCCTGCCGGGGTAAACCGGTCTGTCGGATGATCAACATTGAAAAAATGGCCCTGGTAAGGCAGTAATTCATTCACCGCTTTTCGCATGACCATCACACCAAGGTGCGGGCCATAGACCTTGTAGAGGGAAAACAAATAGATATCAACACCGAGCGCGTCGACATCGGGCAAGCCGTGCCCCGCGTGGGAAACCCCATCAACAATAGCCAGGGCACCTGCTGCATGTATCTTGTCGGTCCATTCACGCACCGGGTGCACGCTGCCGACGATGTTCGAACAATGTGTAAACGCCACCACGCGGGTGCGTTCGCTCAGCAAATGATCCAGGTCTGCCGGATCCAACTCGGCAGTCTCCGGGTTAATCTGCCACTCGCGTATAACAAATCCTTCTGCTTCCAGTCTGCGCCAGGAACCAACATTTGCTTCATGATCCTGGTTGGTCACGATAATTTCGTCACCGGGTTTGAGGTATTGCCGCAATGCCTGGGCAATGACATAGGTGTTTTGCGATGTGGTTGGACCAAAGTGAACCTCATCCGTCGCCACATTAAGCCATTGGGCCAAACGTTCACGTGCCCGGTCCATTTGCTGGCCCGCAGTGTGCGAAGGCTCGAACCCGTAATAAGGCTGCACCTTCGTTTCGCGATAATAACGGTGCAACAAATCGATCATCTGTCGACAGGCATAGGTACCGCCAGCATTCTCAAAATGGGCAAACCCTTCAAGCGAAGGCTCACTAAAGGCAGGAAACTGGTCACGCACAAAGTTGATATCTAAAGTTGTCATGGTTGCTCTCTTCTTGAATCACCAGTGGTGAAGTTGATGAATTAGTATATTTTAAAAGGCTTTATGGTAATTTAGTTCTCACAAACAATAAAAACAGTATCGATCAGGGCCTCATTATATGGACGAAAACTCTCTCACGATCATATATTACGCACTTTATGGACTCGCGTTTGGAGCTTCCATGCTGGCCTTTCTGATGACCAGCATGCAAAAACTCAGGTTTTTAATCGTACTTTCTTCAACCGCATACGCGGTTTATTACTACTTCTATCCGACCGAGCCTCTATGGCTTGATGTAGGGTCTGAAATAGCGCTGGTCGCAATCAATGGTTTCATGCTGGTATACCTGGCCTGGAGTAACTCGCGAATCAAGTTTGATCAGCGCGAACAGTTCTTATACGAAAACGAATTTTCAGACCTGACCCGTGTTGAATATAACCAGTTGCTGAAAATTTCAGAGTGGCTGCTGGAGGGTCCCGATTATGTTTACACGGTTGAAGGCCAACCTGTGACCGATGTTTTTTACCTGGTCAGCGGCCGCGCGGAAGCAACATTGGCTGATGGCAATATCGTTATCTTGCCGCAGGGTAATATCATAGGTGAAGTCAGCTTCCGTTTAAGAGGTCCTGCTTCAGCCACTGTCACCAGTATAGAATCCTGCATGTGCCTGTGCTGGAACCAGGATGAGCTTCGCGCCCTGTGTAAAAAGACCACCAACATTAAGCGCGCCATAGACCATATGATGTCCTCTCACATGGCTCGTAAACTATCTTAGATAGCGGCCGCCCATCCAGTTCTTACCCGCGACTACTCGCCGGTATCTAGCCCCGCATAGTATTTCCTGAGAATTTCTATGACTTCAGGACGCCCGAACTCCGGTGGTACCGGCGCACCTTCTTCCAGCATCGCCCGTTGTTGGGTACCGGAGATATGAATCCTCTCTGCGTCATCATGGGGGCATGTCTTTCCGGTGGCCATACCGAAACACTTGTTACAGAAGAAGGTGATGTCGATTTTCAGCGCCCGTGTTTTAAGGGCCCCTTCCCACAGGGTATCAAAAATATGGTGTGCATCGAATGGACCATAATAGTCACCAACACCGGCGTGATCACGACCGACAATCAGGTGGGAACAACCGTAATTCTGACGTATTAATGCGTGCAACAGTGCTTCGCGCGGTCCCGCATAGCGCATTTCAATCGGGTAACCAGCCTGGATAACCGTACCTTCCACGAAATAATTATCAATCATTGCCTGGATGGCATCGGTGCGCACATCCGCTGGAATATCACCGGGTTTCAGCTTGCCAAGCACCTGGTGGATAAATACCCCGTCGGTGACCTCTATGGCGATCTTGACCAGGTGCTCATGCGCCCTTTGCATCGGGTTGCGGGTCTGAAACGCCGCCACTGCCGACCAGCCGTTTTCCTGGAACATCGCGCGTGCCTGGGCCGGGCGGATATACAGTTTCGGATATTTTTTCGGATAATCACCTTCCGACAGACAGGTTACACGTCCGGCCAGGTTGATTTCGCCCTGCTCCAGTACCTTCTGCACGCCGGGGTGGGCGGCATCAGTGGTCCGGTAAACCTGTTCACATTCAAGGGTCTTGTTCGGAGCATATTTTTCGGTGACTTCCATGATGGCGAGGATTTCACCGCTCTCACCATCAACCAGGGCAACTTCTTCTTCCACGTGAATGCTGTCTGCAAGGGCCTTATCACTGGAGAGCGTGATGGGTATCGGCCAGAACACGCCATTTTTGAGCTTCATATCCACACAAACACGACGCCAGCTGCCCTTACCCATGAATCCGTCAAGCGGTGTATAGGCGCCCATGGCCATCATCAATACGTCCGATACTTCACGGCTCGTCATCGGCACTTTTGTTAAACCCTGTGCGCGGGCAAGTAGTGCTGCCCGTTCTGCCTTGGGTGCTAGTAGCGCTTTTAACCCACCGCCACCATGCGGCGATACCAGTTTTGACATGATTCATTTCTCCTTAAGGGAGTGACAGGGGTAGTTATATTACCAATATATAATATTAATACGCTTAAGCGTTAGATTCCACGTACCTTTCTCATGTATTTCTGCTTGTGGGGTATTACCCCGCGCACGCCGCCCCTGGGGTCTTCCACATCTCCCTTGTATCTTGGAATCATATGGATGTGGATATGTGGCACAGACTGACCGCCTGCCTCGCCGATATTGACACCAACATTGTATCCATCCGGCTTGTAGTCCCGGTCGATGATGATTTTCATTTCATCAACCAGCGCCCAGATAGCCGCTTTTTCCTCGGTCGTCGCCTGAAAATATTCAGCCACATGCCGGCGCGGGATAATCAGGCAATGGCCGGGGTTAACCGGGTAGCTGTCATAGTGGGCAAAAGCCAGTTCGTTTTCGATAACCCTCTCAGGCTCGCCACAAAAGATACAATTTTGGTACTCCGACATGTTTATGCTTTCCTGGCAAGAGAGGCCGATGAGCCTGCAGCTCGTTTTAAAATGCCTTTAAATCGTATGACGTTCCCAGAGTTTTTTCACCCTGAAAAGAGCCGAACGCACTTATACGGTTGTTTTTTCAATTAAACACTGGGATACTGCTACATTAGCAAATCATAATGTTTGGCAGGTTGTGCTGCAAATCATAATGATTCAAAATCAACTATTCAATGAATAACCCCTGAGGAGACCCGAATTCATGTTCACTATCAACCCCTTCTCCGAGCTTGCGGGATTCATATCTCCCATTGCAATGCAGGTATATGTCGTAGTCATGGTCCTCCTGGTCGTAGGCGGAACTGTTCTGGACATGATTCATAAAAAAAGCGCCAAGTATTTCTTTGCAAATGCAGAAAAGGCCAAGGCCGCTGCAACCAAGTCTCTTTCCGGTGGCGACAAGGCAGCGATTGCATTCAAAACCGTTGCCGAGGATGTGCTGACTTCTGCGGAATTCTGTAACCCGCTTCGCAGAATTGCCCACCTTCTCACCATGTATGGTTTCATCCTGTTTGCCGCCACCACCGCCATCATGATATTTGGCTATACCGGAAACTCCGCCACCCCCGCCATCCTACCGCTACTGTGGCATCTCGGCGCACTGATGCTCTGCGTTGGCGGTTACTGGTTCTGGTTTGTCTTCCGTGTCGATGTTGCGGCAGAAGGTAACCCATGGTACCGGGTTATGCGCGCAGACCTGTTCGTCCTGTCGCTTCTCGCGACTGCGACTTTCGCACTAATCTGGTCCGCACTGCAGGCGTCCGGTGTCGCGGGTTGGCAAACCCTGTTCTTCGGTTTATTCATCTTCAGTAGCACGGTACTTTTCGGAGGCGTGCTGTGGTCCAAATTCGCTCATATGTTCTTTAAACCCGCAGCAGCTTTTCAGAAACGGGTGACCAAGGCGGACGGTTCCAGGGAGGGCTTGCCAGCACCTGCAGACAAACCCGAGCAGTTTGGTCCTGGTATCAAACGCCTGCAGCCCAAAAACTACTAATCACGATTAACACTTAATTGCCGGAGACGAACTAACATGCCAACATTTGTCTATATGACCCGCTGCGACGGCTGTGGACACTGCGTCGATATCTGCCCATCTGACATCATGCACATCGACAAAACCATTCGACGCGCCACTAACATTGAACCCAATATGTGCTGGGAGTGTTACTCCTGCGTCAAGGCCTGCCCAATGAATGCAATTGATGTGCGTGGATATGCCGATTTCGCGCCGCTCGGTCATAAGGTCCGCGTGCTACGGGAAGAAGATAAAGGCACGATTGCCTGGAAGATCACGTTCCGCGATGGTCGGGAGAAGAACTTCCTTTCGCCAATTACCACCAAAAAGTGGGGGGAGGGCATAGAAGACCTTGCCAGTCTGCCGGTGCCTGATGAAGCGGCATTGAATTCCGAGTTGCTTTGCTACGAACCGGACGTACTCGGCTACGAAGGTGGGCTGCGGGATATGCCGGGTGAACTCAAGCAGGGAGTATATTACTGATGGGTATTAAAACAGTTTATGAAGATTGCGATATCCTCGTAGTCGGCGGTGGCATGGGTGGCACGGGTGCCGCCTACGAAGCCCGTTACTGGGGTCGCAACATGAAGATCATCGTTGCAGAAAAAGCCAATATCGATCGCTCCGGCGCGGTTGCCCAGGGCCTTTACGCCATCAACTGCTACATGGGAACACAATGGGGTGAGAATAACCCTGAAGACCATGTACGTTATGCCCGTAATGACCTGATGGGCCTGGTGCGTGAAGACCTGGCATTCGATATGGCCCGCCACGTTGACTCTTGCGTACACAAGTTTGAAGAATGGGGCCTGCCCTTCATGAAAAGCGCCGAAACCGGCCAATACCTGCGTGAAGGCAAGTGGCAGATCATGATCCACGGCGAAAGCTACAAGCCCATCGTTGCGGATGCTGCACGCAAATCTGCAGATAAAATTTATAACCGCATCATGGTGACGCATCTGCTGATGGACGAAAGCCGGGATAACCGTGTCGGTGGTGCCGTGGGCTTTAACTGCCGCACCGGTGACTACCATGTTTTCCGGGCCAAGGCGGTCATTGTTGCAGCCGGTGGCGCCTCGCATATCTTCAAGCCACGTTCGGTGGGTGAAGGTATGGGTCGTACCTGGTATGCCCCGTGGAGCAGCGGCTCAGCCTACGCATTGTCGATCCAGGCCGGCGCCAAGATGACACAGATGGAAAATCGCATCGTACTGGCACGTTTTAAAGACGGTTATGGACCGGTGGGTGCTTACTTCCTGCATCTGAAGACATACACCCAGAATGCCTATGGAAACGAATACGAAACAACCTGGTATGAAGACACCAAGGCTATGGTCGGTGAGTACATTGATCACCAGCCAACGCCTACCTGTCTGCGTAACCATGCCTTTATTCAAGAAATGAAAGCGGGCCGCGGGCCGATCTACATGGTGACCAAGGAAGCCTTTCAGGATCCGCATCTTGAAGAGGTCGGCTGGGAAAACTTCCTCGGTATGACCGTCAGCCAGGCGGTCGTCTGGGCATCTCAGGATATTGATCCCAAGTACACTAATCCCGAGCTGACCACTTCCGAACCGTACGTAATGGGCTCCCACGCGACCTGCTCTGGTGCATGGTGTAGTGGACCGGAAGATCTGTCTCCCGAAGAATACTTCTGGGGCTATAACCGCATGATGACGGTTGATGGACTATTCGGTGCCGGTGATGCCGTTGGCGGCACCGCGCACGCTTTCTCCTCCGGTTCCTTTACCGAAGGCCGCCTGGCTGCCAAGGCCGCGGTCAAGTACATCAAGGACCTGAAGGAAGAGAAAATCAACGTTACCGACAAGCAGGTCAATGATTTCAAAGAAGAGATTTACCAACCACTGGATAACTACACGATTGGCCGTAACGAAATAGTTGGTGGAACCGTTTCTCCAAGCTATCTGCTGCCTATCCAGGGCCTGCAGCGTCTTGAGAAAGTCATGGATGAATACGTTGGGGGTATCAGCGTTAACTACATGACCAACGACAAGATGCTCGAGCGTGGTATTGAGCTGCTGGACATCATGGAAGAAGATTTTGAGCATATCGGTGCTGAAGATTTACACCAGTTGATGCGTGCATGGGAACTAAAACATCGCCTGCTTACATCACAGTCCGTTGCGCAACACACCATGTTCCGCGAGGAAACCCGCTGGCCGGGCTACTACTACCGTGGTGACCACATGAAGCTGGATGATGAGAACTGGCATTGCCTGACCTTGTCCCGACGCGACCCTGAAACGCGTGAATGGACTATGGAGAAAGCACCTGTCTATCACATCGTTGATTAAATAAGCTCCGAAAAGGGGTCAGGTTCAATTAATCTTTCAGTTAATTGAACCTGACCCCTTTCTTTTTCTGCCAGGTGAAACTCATGAAATTGACCAAACCCCAAAATGCCGCCCTGGATCAAGCAACCCAAGCCGAGGCTGCGGCCAACCGGCAGGAATATCAGCAGGCTTCCGAACTATACGCCCAGGCTGCCTCTACCGAGGGACTGGATATACCCCTGCAATGGCAATACCGCAATCAACAAGCCCTGATGCTGGCAGAGTTCGGTCGCGAATTCAGGAACAACACTGCACTTGAAGATGCTATCAAGCTCTATGAAACAACCGTTCAGGAGCTTGCCCCCCGGGTTGAGAGGCCGGATGACTGGGCCACCACGCAGCACCTGCTTGGCAACGCACTCGGGTTGCTCGGCCAGCGCCAGCGCGCCACATTCATGCTGGAAAGAGCCATCAAGGTATTTGAAAACCTGCTTTTGGCAAGGGCCCGGGAACAGGCGCCGCTGGAATGGGCCACCACGCAGGATAATTATGGCAATGTGCTTGGAACCCTGGGACAGCGCCGGGGTAATACCGAGATGCTTCAAAAGGCAGTTGAGGCCTTTGAAAACGCGCTTGAAGAGCGCACCCGGGAGTTGGTACCAATGGACTGGGCAGCAACACAAAACAATCTCGGCACAGCGCTTCAGGTACTTGGTCAACGTGAGAAAGACCCCAAGCTGCTGAAGAAGTCGATTGAAGCGTATAAAAATGCTTTACAGGAATGGACCAGGAAACGTGTCCCGCTGAGTTGGGCTACCACCTTCAACAGTATGGGTACGGTACTTCGGCTGCTCGGAGAGACCCGCAAAGGGCCACGCACACTGGAGCAATCCGTTGCCGCCTTTCAGAACGCACTGGCTGAACGAACCCGGGAGCGGGTACCGCAAGAGTGGGCGTTGACGCAAAACAATCTCGGTGCCGCACTCCAGTCCCTCGGCAAACGCCAACAAGATTCGCAGTTACTTGAAGAGTCCGTTACTGCCTTTGAAAATGCGCTCAAGGAAGTTACACGTGAGCGGACCGCGATGGGCTGGGCCATGACGCTGGCCAACCTGGGTGCCGCCCGTATGATACTGGCTGAAATGACAGAGAATTCGAGTATTGCCCTGCTGGCACTGAATGATTTTGACGAGGTGGTGAACTACTTCCAGAAAATCAGCCACTCACAATACATGGAGCTTGGCGAAGAACAGCGGAAGAAGGCGCAAGAGCTGGTCGTAACGCTTGGCAAGTAAAAAGGGACCCTGGCCTCTCCTGGGTTTGGGTCTTTTTTCGTTCTACTCTGCCGAAGAGTCTTTTACGGTCGCTTTCACAATGTAACGTTTTGGCGCATGCCCGACAAAGTAAAAGGGGTAGCAGGTTACGATGGTCAAGGTCTTTTCCGTTGTCGGCTCCAATATGGAAATGTCGCTCTTGGGAATTATCGTGATTGATGAAACCTCGTAGCTTTCAACCCCGCGAGTCGTTTGAATTTCAATATCATCGCCTAATTGAATGTCTTTGAGGCTCCGAAAAAAAGCCATCGCGATGGCCGGAGATTCCAAGATTGCCAACCTCGTCCATTTTCGCCATTCCCTTGATACGTCCGACACCGCGGTTCAGGTAATACTCTGTCGTACCATTATAAATAGGAACCTGGATGTTCAGTTTTTCTATCGTAAATATCCCCAGTGGCGTTTTGGCTTTGACTTTCAGACTGTCCTCGTAATCCGTGATTCGTTTCGCGTTCCACAAAGACTTGTCGGGCTCACCTATGTATGTAAGGACGTTATCACCCGTGTACGGATCCTGTATCCAAACAGGAATTGAAGCTGCTGGCTGAGACGAAGCCTGGTCTTCCACAGCCTGCTGTCCGGTACTTGCTTCGACCTGAAAGAGCATCATGAACAGTACGATTCCAGCCAGGTAAAAACCCACAACCTGGCTGCTGCGTTTATGCTTTATGTTCTGGTTCGCCATAGAACTCAACATCCTTTATATCCAGATCAATCATACAGTGGCGAAGCCCGGACACCCAAACTTAACTCCTAAATTATCCTGTCATTGTCTTCGTGAGGCAGGGTCTGGGTGAGCGGAGCGGTCACAAAGTGGTCTTCTGACGGGTTGAACGTTTCCGGGTCTTTTTCCATACTCCATCCATGGATCCGGGAAGGGGTTATCTTACTTTGAAAGATTTCCCCCTGTTTCAGGTTCCATTTTGTATAGAATATTCGATTTCCTTAATAAACCAAGTTTATATATACTGAGGAATCCTAACCTCCTAACAAAGGAAGGTTTTTTTTTATCATGAGTAACGGAGCAGATATGAACAGCCCCCAAGTTAACCCTGGCATTGATCCCCACACCATGTCGATTATCGTCACCAAGGGCAGCCTTGACTGGGCGTATCCGCCTTTTATTCTCGGCACTACGGCAGCAGCCATGGGCCATGAAGTTTGCATGTTTTTCACCTTTTACGGTTTGAACCTGTTAATGAAAGACCTGAGCCTGCAAATCAGCTCACTGGGAAACCCGGCCATGAAAATGCCCATGATGGGTATGCACATGGGTATGCCGAATATCGTATCGGCCCTTCCGGGTGTTGATGCTATGGCCTCCAAGATGATGAAAAACCTGATCAAGAAAAAAGGCGTTGCCTCGATTCCTGAACTCCGGGATCTTGCCGTTGAAGCCGATGTACGCATGATTGCCTGCCAGATGACACTGGACCTGTTTGAATATAGCAAGGATGACTTGATTGACGGTGTGGAGATCGGCGGTGCGGCAACTTATATCGAAGTGGCGACCAATAGCCATATCAACCTGTTTATCTGATTTTTTAAACAAACAACGTAAGGAAAATATTTATGGCAGACCAAGTACTTGACGCAAAGGGCCTGAATTGCCCATTGCCTATTCTAAAAGCAAAAAAAGCCCTGAAATCACTTGAAGGTGGTCAGACCCTGGAAATATATTCTACGGATCCGGGCTCCGTGGCTGATTTTGCTGCGTTTTGCCGCACTACCGGTAATGAACTGGTAGAGCAGAGCGATGCAGATGGCGTTTGGACCTACCTGATTCGTAAAGCTTAACTATTTTCCAATACAGAAACTGGAGAAAATCGCACCCAACAGATCGTCCGGCAGGTATTCGCCGGTAATTTCTCCCAAAGCTTTCTGTGCCAGGCGCAGTTCTTCCGCCAGTGTTTCAGGCGCATTGTATTGTTCAAGTTGAACACGACCGGTTTCAATGTGATCCAGCGTCCGTCTTAACGCATCCAGGTGGCGTGTACGGGCAGAGAAAACACCTTCAGGGCTGACATTTGCGCCCACGGTATCTTTGACCAGGCGGGTCAGCTTTTGCAGGCCCTGTCCTGTTTTCGCAGACACCCGGACTTGTAGTAAAGATTCGTCTACACTGATTTTGCCGTTATTTAGATCAAGCTTGTTGTAAACCTCAATGCAGGGAACCTTTTCAGGGACCTCGGTTTTCAGTGCCAGTTGTGGTTCGAGGGGCTGGGCAGAATCAATCACCAGCAAAACCAGGTCGGCAGCCGTTACGGTTGCCCGCGCTCTGCGTACGCCCTCGGCCTCCACCTGGTCGGTGGACTCCCGTATACCTGCGGTATCAGCAACATGTACGGGCAGACCATCTAAGGATATGTATTCCCGCAACACATCGCGGGTAGTTCCCGGTGTGTCGGTAACAATGGCTGATTCACGGCCGGCCAGCGCGTTCAAAAGACTTGATTTACCCGCATTGGGCAACCCGGCGATAGCAATATTGATACCGTCGCGCAGTAATTGACCCTGGTGCGCCTGCTCCAGCAATGTCCTTAAACGGTCCCCTGCCCTGCCCAGCTTTTCCAGTACATCGCTGTCCGCCAGGAAATCTATTTCCTCGTCCGGAAAATCCATCGCGGCCTCTACGAATACGCGCAGATCGATCAATTCCTGTTGCAGTTGATTAACCGCCTCTGAAAACACACCCTCCAGTGAGCGCTGCGCTGCACGAGCGGATGCCTGGGTGCCGGATTCAATCAGGTCAGCAATGGCTTCAACCTGGACCAGGTCGAGTTTATTGTTCAGAAATGCCCGCTCGGAGAACTCGCCGGGCCGGGCCGCCCGCGCCCCCAGTGCCATTACCCTGGTCATCAGCATCTGAAGAATTTGCGGACCGCCATGCCCTTGTAGCTCAAGTACATCTTCGCCGGTAAAAGATGCCGGAGCGATGAACATCAGAGCAATACCGGAGTCAATTGTGCGCCCCTGGTCGTCCTTGAAGCGGGCAAAATGAGCCTTTCGGGCCTGCGGTGATATACCCAGTATCTGTTTTGCTATGGAGGTGCTTAAGGGGCCGGAAATTCGTATAACCCCTACCCCGCCTACGCCGGGTGGCGTAGCGATGGCACAGATGGTATCTGTATCAGGTGTTTTTGGGCCATGGGCTTCCATGGCCATAGTTTAATTAATAAGCAGCTAAACGTTAACTACTTAGTGTCCGCCTCAATCTTTCTGGTGATGTACCACTGCTGTGCCAATGAAAGGCCGGCATTGGTTGCCCAGTACAGCACCAGGCCGGCCGGGAAGAATGCGAACATGATCGAAAAACCAATCGGCATGAATTGCATAATTTTCCTTTGCATTGGATCCATGCCGGCGGTGGGTGTCAGACGCTGGGTCATCATCATGAAAGCAGCATTGAGCACCGGCAGGACAAAATATGGATCCCGTGCGGTAAGGTTATCAATCCACAAGATAAAGGGCGCCTGGCGTAACTCAACCGACTCGAGTAACACCCAGTAGAGCGCGATAAAAATCGGTATTTGCACAAGGATAGGTAAACAACCACCCAATGGATTGACCTTTTCGGTCTTGTACATCTCCATCATGGCCTGGCTCATACGCTGGCGGTCATCACCATAACGTTCCTTGAGCTGTTCAATCCGTGGCTGTAACTTCCGCATCCGTGCCATTGAACGATATTGTGCCTCGGTCAATTTGAAAAATAGCAATTTAATCAACACGGTTAATAACAGGATGGCCCAACCCCAGTTACCAACCACCGAATGTATGTTGGAAAGCAGCCAGAACAGCGGTTTTGAAAACACTGTGAATATGCCGTAATTAACGGTATGGCCCAAGCCTGGCGCCACTTCCGCAAGGTTATCCTGCAGTTTTGGCCCGACATATAAGCGGCTTTCAAATTCGTGGCTTGTACCAGTACTCACATTAACGTTTGGCGATACCGCTCTGGCAATATAACGCGGGAAGCCGGTTGGTGAGTAGACCTGGGTCGAGTAGCTGTTAACCTCTGCCAGGGGAGGAATCCACGCGGTGAAGAAATAGTGCTGAACCATGGACAACCAACCGCCACTGAAGCTGCGTTTATACGGCTCGCTGGCTATATCATCAAAGTCCACCTTTTCAAACTTTTCATCCGGGCTGTAGAAACCGATACCAAAAAAACTGTACCTTCCCGGGTTGGTGAAGCCACCGTCGTCTTTATCCGTGATTACTGCACGCTGTAGTTGGTCATAGCGGCTACCGGACCAGCTTTGCCCACTTTCATTGGAGAGCGTATGGCGTATAGCGATGTCATATTGACCGCGCTTGAAGATAAACGTCTTGGTGACACGAATACCGTTACCATCATCCCACATCAGTGGCACACGAATTTCGTCTGTGGATTCCACGAGGGTGTAATGCATTGTATCTGCACGATATATGCTGGTGTGATTAGGTGCCGCTTCGCGACTGAGCAGACCGGATTGTGCAATGAACATTTCCGGCCCTGATCGGCTGAGCAAGTCAACCTTGATTTCGGATACTTCCAGTTCAACCGGGTAATCCAGCAGCCTGGCCGACACCACGGTGCCACCCACGAGATCGATACTTACCTCAAGCACGTCGGTAGTAACGGTGAGCAAGCCACTCTCACCAGTCATGACAGCCTGCGAAACCATATCCTGGTTCATGCTATCGGTGCCAGTCTGTGCTGCAGGCAGGTCACCCGCTAATGGTAGTGCGTTATCTTGTGGTGCCGGTACAGGCGGTGCATCAAACGATGTTGCGGCAGCCTGGGTTGCCGTCTGTGACTGTGGCTGGGCACCATAATCTTTTTGCCATTCCACCCACATCAAATAGGATAGTACGAGCAACCCCATGAACAACATTGGGCGAAGGTTTGCCATTATCTCTGTGTCCTTAGTTCAGTCCCGCCGGTTTCCGGTGTTCCGGTCATCAGCTTTCCTGATCAGTCTTTTCCAATGAGCCGAGAGGGACTCATCCAGTGTTTTGTTACTTTGATTTGCTGCTGCCACGGTTGGCAAAACAACAAAATCAAGTGTGTTATCGGATACGGTTTCTAATAACCGTGTGCGGAAACTCTCCCGCACCACACGTTTGATGCGATTGCGGCCTACTGCTTTGGCACAGGCTTTTTTTGCTACCGCCATGCCGAGGCGATGGTGTTGTATACCATTGGTTCGTGCCAGGATTCGGAAACAGTCATCTCCGGACCGGATTGGTTGTTGAAATACCAATTTGAATTCGGCCGGTTTGAGTAGTCGAGATTGCCTGGAAAATTTCATAGGTTCCTGGCCTGTGAACATTCTAGTGCTTGGTTTTCGCAGCCCGGTATGTCAAAAATGGCAACCGGACCTGGTTCTACCAGACCCGTTTCCTTTTTCCTGACAAACGACCAGAGCTGGCTTTTTCAGGCACTTAAACGTTTCCGACCTTTGGCGCGACGTGCATTAATAACGGCACGGCCACCGCGGGTAGCCATACGGGAACGGAAACCGTGACGGCGAGCGCGTTTTAGACGGCTAGGCTGAAAAGTACGTTTCATTTTTTTAGAACCTCTATAAAATACTATTTAAGACTGCTTTAGTGTTGCATACAGGCAGCCGACACAAGAGGCGAATAATATCCCGTATAAGCACATCATTCAAGCACTTGGAGGGAGAATTTTATTTATTGCCTGAGTCTGCTATCAGCTATAGCCAAGTTATCCACAGCACGGTAGACTAAGCTCTAATCAGGCGGGGTGACTGGACTCATCTAAATCAGCCTGTCTATGTATCATGAGAACCTTCTCAAGTTACTGAAATATATAATAATTTTTGACACTTTTAACACGGATTTCTGATTGTGTCAAAGACTAGAAACCTCTATTGGCATGAACGCGGCATGACGCAAAACATCTGGCTCCTTTGCCTTCAACACCTTGAACGGGAACTTCCGCCTGAAGACATAAATACCTTCATTCGCCCACTTGAGGTCGTCACCAGTAAAAGCCGGACCCGCCTGGTCGCACCAAACTCTTATGTCCGGGATCATATTGCTACTCATTACCTGGAACGAATCCGGGATATATTTGAGCATCTCGATCATCCGAGAGCTTCGGTAAGCATCGAAGATGGTTTGCCCTCCGCCGCCGCACCGATAAACAGCAAACCCCAATCGACGCTTAGAAACAGGCAAACAACCGGGTTGGATCCCCGTTACCGGTTCGATAACTTTGTTCTCGGCAAATCAAATGAATTAGGTTTCGCTGCAGCATCACAGATCGCTCAAAAACCGGGTGAAGCCTATAATCCTTTATTGTTATACGGCAGCACCGGTCTCGGAAAAACCCATTTATTGCATGCTATTGGCAACCTGATTCGGGAACAAAGCCCCTTCCACAAAAGTTTTGTACCTGGATTCCGAGCGTTTTGTCAGCGACATGATCAGGGCCCTGCGACATGGGGCAATCGATAATTTTAAAAAACATTATCGCACCGCTGGCGCTTTGCTTATCGATGACATTCAGTTTTTTGCCGGTAAAAAAAGTTCTCAAGAGGAGTTTTTTCATACTTTCAATACCTTACTGGATAGTAACCAGCAAATCGTCTTGACTTGCGATCGTTATCCGAAAGAGGTTGAAGGGCTTGAAGCCCGGCTCCGCTCTCGTTTTGGCTGGGGTCTGACAGTGGCTATCGAGCCACCGGATTTTGAAACCCGCGTTGCTATTTTGATGAACAAGGCCCAGGAAAAAGGCGTTCAGCTGGACGAACCGGTCGCTTTCCTTATCGCCAAACGTCTGCGCTCACATGTACGCGACCTGGAGGGTGCTTTGAATACCTTGATAGCCAATGCGAGGTTCACCGGTCGGGAAATCACAGAAAGTTTTACCCGAGAAGTATTGCGGGATTTACTGACCGTACACGATCGTTTGATTACAATTGAAAATATTCAGAAAACAGTGTGTGAATATTACAAAATGCGGATGGCAGAGTTATTATCCAAACGCAGGCCTAGAAGCATTGCCCGGCCGAGGCAAATGGCAATGGCTTTGTGTAAAGAATTAACCCAGCACAGCCTGCCTGAAATTGGTGATGCCTTTGGAGGCCGTGACCATACAACGGTATTGCACGCTTGTCGTACAATCGAAAGGTTGTGTGAAACCGATGGTCGGCTGAGGGAAGATAAGGTTAAATTATTGCGCTCATTGACCGCATGATATTTTGTGGAACAATTTGGGTATAAGGTTTTAATAAGCTGTGTATAAGTTTAAGTATTAAAAATTGAGACGGGTTCTCCACAAGTTATACACAAGGTATATTGGAGATTTACACAGATTTTAAGTCCTGTATCTAGTTGAATAATAACAGATTATATGAATAATCAGACTTATTAACAAGGCTTACTACTACTACTATTTATATATATATTATTTATTAAAAAGCAGTAATAAAAGGATCAAAGTATGAAATTCACTATTTCCAGGGAAGTGCTTCTTCAACCGCTCAGCCAGGTTATTGGCGTAGTTGAACGTCGCCAGACATTGCCGGTATTGGCAAACTTCATGTTCTCTGCCCGGGAGGGTCGCTTGGTCGTAACCGGAACAGACATGGAAGTAGAACTTATATCCAGTGTCCCTGCTGATATTGAACAGGATGGTGAAATTACAGTTCCTGCACGCAAACTGGTAGATATCATTAAAGCCTTGCCAGATGGTGCCAATATCAAATTCAGTGTCAGTGATGACAAAGCTACGCTTACTGCCGGTCGCAGCCGCTTCACGCTTGCAACCTTGCCGGCTTCTGAGTTTCCTGCCACAGACCAGGTCGAAACCCTGGAAAACATTGCTGTTGCAGAATCAACTCTTAAGAAAATGATGGATAAAACCTCTTTTGCTATGGCTAATCAGGATGTTCGTTATTATCTGAACGGTCTTTTATTTGATTTTTCCGGGCAACAACTTCGTGCCATTGCTACAGATGGTCACCGGTTGGCGATATGTGATCTTGAAAGCAGCGTTGATATTACAAGTGATCGGCAACTAATCGTGCCACGTAAAGGTGTAATGGAATTGTCCCGTATGTTGTCGGGTGATGAAAATGAAGTCACATTGGCTATAGGCCGTAACCATATCAGGCTGGTTAAAGGTGATACGACATTTACCTCAAAGTTGATCGATGGTCGTTTCCCTGATTACAAGGCGGTTGTACCAGTAGGTGCAGACAAGCAGATGCTTGTAGATAAGGTAACGTTTATCCAAGCGCTACAAAGAGCTGCAATTTTGTCGAATGAAAAATACAAAGGCGTAAAACTGGAAGCGTCTGGCTCCACGATTAAAATCGTTGCTCATAACCCCCAGCATGAAGAGGCAGTGGAAGAAATCGAGGCAGAGTTAAATTTTGATCGCCTGGCGGTCGGGTTTAACGTGACATATTTGTTAGATGCCCTGATGGCAATTGATACGGAACAGGTTTCCCTGGAACTGAAGGACGCTAATAGCAGCTGCCTGGTGTCCGCACCCGATTCCGATATCAATAGACACGTAGTTATGCCGCTTAAGCTCTGATAAAGATATGTGGGTTAAATCCCTTAATATCAATAATTTAAGAAACATCGAAGCGACTCAAATAGAGCCCGATCCCAGTTTGAACTGTTTCACCGGGGATAATGGCGCGGGTAAAACCAGTATTCTCGAAGCACTGTCTGTATTGTCAAAGGGCCGATCTTTCAGATCAGGCCAGATATCTTCACTTATTGGCCCGGAAAGTAAATTCTTTCAGATTGTGAGCACGGTTGAGACTCAGGCAGGCGAATCGCACCAAATGGGGATGGAACGGGGTACGGATTATTGGTCGGCTCGTCATAATGGTGAAGATATCACGCAATTGAGTCAGCTTACCCGGTTGCTCCCACATGTTTTATTGGAACCTAGCAGCCATACCCTGGTCAGTGGGCCGCCGGATGGACGTCGGAAATACCTGGATTGGGGTGTGTTTCACGTGAAACATGAATTCCTCTTGCTTTGGCGTCGGTATAATCGTGTTTTAAAACAACGAAATGCAGCATTACGACAAGCAGACGCCATGGTAGTTGAAAGTCTGGATCCACAGTTTATTAATCTTGGTGAACAGTTACACCAGGCGAGGGAATACCATGCCGGTTTACTAAATACAATTCTGCAACAATATCTTGCCGTGTTTAGTAAGACGCTTCAGGGTATTGAGTTGAGCTATAGAAAGGGCTGGGCTGGGGATAGTCTTGCCGAAGCGACGCAAATGTCATATCAACGCGATACTGAAAGGGGAACAACTGGTCCGGGACCACACAAAGCGGACCTCTATTTATCACTTAATGGAACACCTGCCAAAGAGCGGCTGTCCCGGGGTGAACAAAAAGCCATGACCGCGGCAATGATCATGGCGCAAGCACAGTTGATCTGTGATTCAGGGGAAAAGCCCATATTGATGTTAGACGACCTTTCATCAGAATTTGACGAGGCGCACCTGGGCAGGGTGCTTGGTGCGGGTTTGGACCTGGGTGTGCAGATATGGTTGACGGGCACACAGTTGGTACCAGCCGTAAAGGCTTGTGAGAGTTGCTACACGGTGTTTCACGTGGAACATGGCAGGGTTTCCAGGGCCAAGGGTTAGATTGTTGAAAAAGGCTTTAAAACAAGCATTTAAATGACGTTTAGTGGTATAATAAAACTCGTTTCAACGCATAATTAATCCGCAACAAGTCAAACCTTTATTGCCGTCAACAGAAGTGGCAAATGACCTGTTTAAGCCGGGTTCCAGAGGCTGTATGAGCAAGCAAGAATATGATTCCAGTAGTATCAAGGTACTAAAAGGCCTTGATGCGGTACGTAAACGCCCGGGTATGTATATCGGTGATACGGATGATGGCACCGGTTTACACCACATGGTATTTGAGGTGGTGGATAACTCCGTGGATGAAGCCCTGGCGGGTCATTGTGACGCGATCAAGGTGGTTATTGAGATGGGCGGTAGTATTCGCGTCTCTGATAACGGACGTGGTGTTCCCGTTGATATTCATAGGGAAGAAGGGCGCTCTGCAGCAGAAGTTATTATGACAGTGCTGCATGCGGGCGGTAAGTTTGATGATAATGCATATAAAGTTTCCGGCGGATTGCATGGTGTGGGCGTATCAGTAGTAAATGCCCTGTCAGAACAACTGGATTTAATCATTAAAAGAGATGGACACGTCTGGAAACAAACCTACCGAATGGGTGTACCGGTAGAACCACTGAAAAAGGTGGCAAAGTCTAATGAAACCGGCACGGAATTAATATTTAAACCCAGCACGGAAGTTTTTACCGACACGGTTTTTCATTACGATATTCTGGCCAAGCGCTTACGGGAACTAAGCTTCCTGAACTCCGGGGTCAGGATCGAGCTAACGGATGAAATATCCGGAAAGCAGGATATTTTTGAATATGAAGGTGGTATCAGTTCGTTTGTGGAGCACCTTAGCCGCAAAAAAACTCCATTACATCAAAATGTTATGTATTTTGAGAGAGAGGCAAACAAGATTGTTGTTGAGGTGGCCATGCAATGGACAGACGCCTACCAGGAAAGCGTTTTCTGCTTTACCAATAACATTCCACAGCGGGATGGCGGTACGCATTTGGCTGGATTCAGGGCGGCATTAACACGCACGATGAACCAGTATATAGAAGAATCCGGATTAGCAAAGAAGAGCAAGGTTTCAATGACAGGTGATGATGCTCGCGAAGGTTTGGTTGCAGTATTGTCTGTTAAGGCACCCGATCCAAAGTTTTCTTCGCAAACAAAAGATAAACTGGTGTCTTCTGATATAAAACCCGTAGTCGAATCCCTGGTATCTGGGTATTTACGGGATTTCCTGCTGGAGAACCCTACAGAAGCCAAGATCATTACCATGAAGGCCGTGGATGCAGCACGTGCCCGTGAAGCGGCCCGCAAAGCCCGCGATATGACCCGGCGCAAAGGCGTGCTGGACATCGCCGGTTTACCCGGGAAACTGGCTGATTGTCAGGAGAAAGATCCAGCTTTGTCAGAACTGTTCCTGGTGGAGGGCGATTCAGCCGGTGGTTCAGCGAAGCAGGGTAGAAACAGAAAAACTCAAGCAATTCTGCCACTTAAGGGTAAAATTCTAAACGTTGAAAAAGCACGTTTCGATAAAATGTTACAGTCTGCAGAGGTTGGTACGCTGATTACAGCACTGGGCTGTGGTATCGGCAGGGACGAATTCGATGTCGAAAAATTAAGGTATCACACCATTATCATCATGACTGATGCTGATGTTGATGGCTCTCATATTCGCACTTTGTTACTGACATTTTTCTATCGGCAGATGCCCGAACTGATCGAGCGTGGACATATATATATCGGTCAGCCTCCGCTTTATAAGATAAAACAAGGCAAGCAAGAGCACTATCTGAAAGATGATGCGGAAATGAATGACTATATGCTGGCCCGGGCCGTGGAAAATGCAGCCCTGGTTTTTGATCAGGATGCCCCGCCACTTTCGGGTGAAGCGCTGGAAGGCTTGTTACGGGATTATATGGCAGTAAGGTCTGCTAACGCACGTTTGGCCATACGATTCGAACCACTATTGTTAGACCAACTAGTTGATAATAAGCCGTTTTCATATGATTGGAGCGTTGAGGAAACACAGCAGTGGTGTGACTCAATTGTTGGACAAATGAATGAAAATACGCCCCCCAGCGTCAGTTATAGTATGAAAGTGGAGGGTGCCGGCACCGAGATGGAGCTATATTTAAGCAAAACCATCTATGGTGTTGTTGAAACAACGGTATTACGCCGGGATTTCTTCCTGTCACCTGAATACAGGTTGACCAGCAAACTGGCCAATACACTACATGACCTGGTACAACCGGGTGCGGTTGTGCATCGCGGTAATGCGCAGCAGGCCATTTCAAACTTTGCCGCAGCACATGACTGGTTGATGAATGAAAGTCGCAAGGGTCGGACATTCCAGAGGTTTAAAGGACTGGGTGAAATGAATCCAGAGCAACTTTGGGATACCACGGTAAACCCGGAAACGCGTCGTTTACTTAAAGTAACTATTGAGGATGCAGTAGCGGCAGATGAGATTTTCACAACCTTGATGGGTGATGAAGTCGAACCAAGGCGCGAATTTATAGAAAAAAACGCCTTATATGTGACCAATCTGGATGTTTAGAAACCGGCCCGGATATTTGTCCGGGTATGTTTTGTCGAGGCCGGGCGGCAGTTATCTTTGACCGGTTTCCGGACTTAACCTATCAACGCAAGGTTTGCGATACGGTCAAACAGCCCTTTCAGTTTGGCCAATAGATTTAACCGGTTTTGGCGCACACCGGCATCGTCATCCATGACCATAACATTGTCAAAAAAGGCATCAATGCTGCTTGATAAACCAGCAAGCAGATTCAGGGCAGCAGTATAATCTGCTTGAACATAAAGCAAATCAAGATCATTTGATATTCTGTTAATTTCTGCGAAAAGATGCTTTTCTTCTTCGATAACCAGCATATTTTCTTTGATCGTGTTGTCTGTAGCCATTTCTGATTTACGTAAAATATTTCCAATTCTCTTGTTTGCTGCAGCAAGGCTGGAAGCCACCTCGTGATTCATAAAATCACGCAAAGCATCAAGGCGTGTTACAAGGTCAGGAAGAGTACTCAATGGTGCATCCAGAACGGCATTTACCAAGCCGGTATCGTAATCTTTATCGAGAAGATAATGTTTAAAGCGCTCAAGAACAAACTGCCGCAATTCAAGTAAAACACTTGGTGAGACAGGTAGTTGTTTCTGTACGGCCAGGGCTGCAATTGCGAGGGTTTTATCGAGCTCAATGCTTAGTTCACCATCCAGCAATATACGTATGAAGCCAAGCGCGGCGCGGCGAAGAGCAAATGGATCCTTGTTTCCAGTGGGTTTGAGGCCAGTAGCAAAAATCCCGGTTAAAGTATCCAGCCGGTCGGATAGTGCGACAACTTTTCCAACAACCTGCGTAGGTAACCGATCACCCGAATAGGCGGGAAGATAGTGATCGGTAATGGCCTGAGCGACATCTGAATGCTCTCCGCTTTTATCGGCATAATACCCTCCCATAATGCCTTGCAGTTCTGGAAATTCCCCAACCATTTGGCTGACAAGATCACATTTACACAGCATTGCAGCTCGGCTTGCATGTTTTTCGTTGATGCCACATTCTTCTGCTATGTTCTGTGAAATTGTAGCGATACGTATGGATTTGTCCCGAACAGACCCTAACCTCTCTTGAAAGACTACATTGTCAAGTGATGGCAACCAGTCTTCAAGCGGTGATTTGTTGTCCTGATCCCAGAAGAATCGTGCATCGGCAAGTCTGGGCCGGATGACCCGTTCAAATCCTTCACGGACGGCATCAAAATCCCGGCTATCAAGGTTGGCCACGGTAATGAAGCGAGCGAGTAAAGAGCCGGTGTCGTTGTCGATAACAGGGAAAAACTTTTGATGATCCTGCATGCTTGCGATCAGGGCTTCCGCCGGAACCTCGAGGAATTCGTCATCAAAGCTGCCGCAAATGGATCGAGGCCACTCAACAAGGTTTGATACCTCTTCCAGTAGACTACCGTCAATTAAGGCTTTACCCCCGGCAGATTTACCCAGCTCAATGGCCTGTTGTTCGATCATATCCAGGCGTTTAGCCTGATCAGCAACTACGCATGCAGAATTTAAAACCTGCTCGTAATCACCAGCCATCGCAATTTTATGTGGTCCAGAACTATGAATCCTGTGTCCACGGGTGAGATTGTTCGCGTGCAGGCCAAACAGGCCTCCTTTAAGAACTTTTGAACCATGCATAGCTACCAGCCAGTGCACCGGACGGATAAAACTGAAATCATTGGATGCCCAGCGCATGGGTTTTGCCACAGGCAGTGCAGCAAGCGCTTTTTCAAGCATCGGAAAGAGCAAATCACCAAGTTCCTGCCCTGGTTTGTCTATGCGGCAGTACAACCACTCTCCCTTGTCGGTTTTAAGTGTTTCAAGTTCCTCCACGCTTTTGCCAACTGAGCGCGCAAAACCGGCAGCAGCTGGTGTCGGCTGATTTTCGGCATCAAATGCGGCGGCCAGTGCAGGACCTTTGCGCTCCAGCACCTGGTCAGGCTGGCGCTCAGCAACACCTGATATTAATAGTGCAAGACGTCTGGGTGTGTAAAAAACCCGACTGGTGCTGGCATCGAACCCCAGCTGTGCTTGCTTAAGCTGAGCTAAAAACCCGTCAAACAGTGTTTGGCCAAGTTTTGGTAGTGACTTTGGCGGGAGCTCTTCACAGCCCAGCTCAATCAATAGATCTGCGGAAAGAGGGGCTTTGTTGGCTTTGCCTGTATTGTCTGGATTATTCACCGGCACTCTCCGTTAAGCCCGGAAAACCCAGGCTCTCTCTACGTGCAAAATAGGCTTCAGCGACCAGGCGGGACAGGTTTCTGACCCGCAGAATAAAGCGTTGTCTCTCGGTCACGGAAATAGCCCGGCGGGCGTCCAGCAAATTAAAAGTATGCGAGGCTTTCAATACCTGTTCGTAAGCGGGCAATGGCAAGTCAAGTTCGACGAGTTTACTGGCTTCTGCCTCACAGGTATCAAACCAGGCAAAAAGCGAATCGGTATCGGCATGTTCGAAATTATAGGTAGATTGCTCCACTTCATTTTGATGAAAAACTTCACCATAGGTAATTTTCCTGCCACCAATATCAGTCCAGACAAGATCAAATATGCTATCTACATTTTGTAGGTACATTGCCAGTCTCTCGAGACCGTAGGTGATTTCGCCCAGTACCGGTCGGCATTCCAGGCCGCCTGCCTGTTGGAAATAAGTGAACTGGGTTACTTCCATACCATTGAGCCAGACCTCCCAGCCCAAACCCCAGGCCCCCAGCGTCGGGGACTCCCAATTGTCCTCTACGAAACGGATATCATGTACTTCGGGATCAATACCGATGGCCTTCAATGAGCCCAGGTATAACTCTTGAATATTCTCTGGTGCCGGTTTCATAACCACCTGATACTGGTAGTAATGCTGTAAACGGTTAGGGTTTTCGCCATAGCGGCCGTCGGTGGGGCGTCGGCAGGGCTGAACATAGGCGGCGTTCCAGGGCTCCGGGCCGATGGAGCGCAGAAATGTAGCCGGGTGAAAAGTGCCAGCACCCACTTCCATATCGAGTGGTTGCACCAATACACAACCCTGTTCTGCCCAATATGTCTGCAGGCAGTTGATAAAATCCTGAAAAGTCATGAAAATCCCATAGTCTGAAAACAGGCATAACGGCCTGAATAAACAAACGAGTAGTATAGCCAAGGGCGACCGAAGACAGAAGATGAAAGGACAAAAAGCATTGAAACCAATTGCGTTGATTAAAACCGGCGGCACGATTGAACAGATAAAGTTGCGACATGGGGATTTCGAAGACTGGTTTGCTGAAGGCATGGGGGTTTCGGATTTGCTACAGATTGATGTGTTCAGACAGCAACCGTTACCGGCAGCAGAAACCCTGGCCGGTATCGTGATTACGGGTTCAGCATCCATGGTTTCTGCAAAGGAAGACTGGAGTGAACGGACAGCCGAGTGGCTGAAGCAGGCGGTGCAAAAAGGTATACCCGTGCTCGGAGTTTGTTATGGGCATCAATTGCTGGCCCATGCGCTGGGCGGTCGTGTTGGGCTGAACCCCGGTGGCCGGCAAATTGGAACAGTTACAGCACAATGCATTAATGCAGCTGAAAATGATCCTTTAATAGGGGGTTTACCACAAACTTTTGCAGCACAAACTTCACACTCAGAAGCTGTACTGGAGTTACCTCCGGGCGCTGAACGTCTTGCTACGAGCCCGCTGGATGATAATTTTGTTATTCGATTTGCGGAAAATGTTTGGGGCGTGCAGTTTCATCCAGAGTTTTCCGCGCCTGTAGTGTCGGAATACATTCAATACAGAGCGGAAGCATTACGAGAGGAGGGGTTAAGCCCGGAATGCTTGCTGGAAAAAACTACGGATACTGAAGATGCGAAAACGGTTTTACGACAATTTGCGGCTATGTACAGGGAAGAGTGAGACCGGAATCCGGCCAGGAGACCAGTCCGGGACAACGACAACCGGTCGAAACAACTTCTTTCAGTCTCGCACAACTCCCTGCGAATCCCCAATCGAATCCTGAAAGATCAGTGCCAACCGAACGCCGGGCTACGGGTAGCTTGCCCTGAGACACGCTTCAAGCTCATCCCTGAGTCGCTTGGGCACCGACATCCCTGTCGGCTCACAGTCTCAGGGCAAGCTATCCGCATCCCGGCTTGAGCTTCAGTGGATTCTTGTTGGCGAAAGCAGCTTCGTTGGTTGTTGGGATTAGTCGGCGGCTTCAACCTTGAAAATAACGCCGTCAACTCCCGTTACCTTAATGGAGGTACCAGCGGGCAGGTCCGGGCCTTTGATTCTCCATGTGGAATCATCCACGGTTACCTTGCCCTCACCGTTGGTGATTGGGTTATCGAGAGAAAATACGCGTCCGATGTACTGGTGTCCGCGGCGGTTCAGGTTGGGTTGGTCGGTTGTTAAGGGGCGGGTTTCCCGGTATTTTCGCCAGGCAATAACGGCCACTATGGAGGATATGCCAAACAGCACCAACTGGGTTTCCAATCCGATGGAAGGGAATACCAGCAGGATCAGGCCTACGGCAGCGGCAGCTATGCCCAGCCAGAGAAAGAAGAATGCCGGGGCTGTGAGCTCCAGGATAAGTAAGAGTCCGGCGAGTATCCACCAGTGCCAGAATACAATATGTTCAAGCCATTCGGTCATGCTTAGGGACTCCCTGCTGCCTTATCGGTCATCGCGGCTTTTGCAATTTCAGTAATACCCGCCAGGCTGCCGAGGATGCCGGTGGTTTCCATTGGTAACAACAGTGTTTTCTGGTTCGGGCTGGTGGCAAACTCTTTCAATGCATCCAGGTATTTTTGTGCGACAAAGTAATTGATCGCCTGTATGTCTCCGGCGGCGATTGCTTTTGAAACCATGGTGGTGGCCCTGGCTTCAGCTTCAGCTTGACGTTCACGTGCCTCGGCATCCCTGAAAGCCGCTTCCCTGCGGCCTTCTGCATCCAGGACGATGGCTTGTTTTTCGCCTTCGGCCTTGAGAATTTCTGCCTGACGGAAGCCTTCAGCGTCGAGAATATTGGCGCGTTTTTCACGCTCGGCCTTCATCTGCCGGGCCATGGCATTGACCAGGTCCATTGGTGGGGTAATGTCCTTGATCTCAATACGCGTTACTTTAATTCCCCATGGGGTGGTGGCTTCATCTACCACCGACAAGAGCTGAGCATTGATGACGTCGCGTTTGGACAATGTGTCGTCCAGATCCATGGAGCCAAGCACTGTACGTATATTGGTGACAGTCAGGTTGAGAACGGCATGTTCAAGACGGAAAACCTCATAGGCAGCCTTGGCGGCATCCAACACCTGGTAAAACACGATGCCATCAACGGTCAGAACCGCGTTATCCTTGGAAATAACTTCCTGCGACGGCACATCCAGAACCTGCTCCATCATGTTAACCCGCTGGCCTATCCGGTTTACGAATGGGACCATGAAATGGAAGCCAGGGCGAAAGGTCGTGGTGTATTTACCAAAACGTTCCACGGTATATTCGAAACCCTGCCTGACAATGATGACAGATTTACGGACGATGACAACGGCAAGAAATACTACGACGACTGCTAAAATTAATGTACTTTCATTCATGACTGACCCTCTTTGTTATGCTTGAACCGATGATGGTGAATTCATCATAATTAACTATTTTCTCCGAAGCTAAGAATAGCAGAACCCATGGTGAACAGGATGCGCCAGAAGTCATTGGTAAAAGCGTCACCACAGGCAGGAATATGAACGATAAAAAAGATAATTTATTTGCAAAAAGCAGGGCGGTGACCTCGGGGTTCCGCTTTGACGAACAGGTGGTCAAGGTGTTTCCTGACATGATTGCCCGATCTGTGCCCGGATATGAACTGGTGGTGCCGATGATTGGTATGTTGGCACGACGTTACGCTCAGTCCGATTCGCGAATTTACGACCTGGGCTGCTCCCTGGGGGCTGCCAGCCTGGCCATGAGCCTTGCGGTACGGGCTGATGGGACAGAAATCATAGCGGTCGACAATTCCGAGGCCATGGTTACCCGTTGTAAAAAAAGCGTAAGCGATAATAACGGGCCCATACCTATCGACGTACGTTTGCAAAATATACTGGACACTCAGATTGAGAACGCATCCGTTGTTGTTCTTAACTTCACCCTGCAGTTTCTTGACCGGGGCCAACGCCAGACATTGATTAATCAGATTGCGGTGGGCATGCGCACTGGCGGGGTTTTGATCATCTCTGAAAAAATCTGTTTTGAGGACGAGCAGGAACAAACCGACCAGACCGCATGGCATCACGACTTCAAGCGCGCTCAAGGTTATTCAGAACTTGAAATTGCTCAAAAACGCAATGCACTTGAAGACGTATTACAGCCTGAAACAGAAGCTGCACATTTCAAACGCCTGCAACAGGCCGGATTATCTGACACCCGACGCTGGTTCCAGTGTTTCAGTTTTGCCAGCTATATTAGCTTCAAGTGAATAATCCCTACTTACTATTGCAGGCGGCAGGCTGGTCGGAACTGGCAGATTTGGGCTGGCAAAGGCTGAAGAACAATACCCACGGCGACTTTCCGTGTTGGCTGGAAGCGATCAATGAAATACCTGAAGGTGATGGTTATACGGAACTGGATCGCGACGCACCGTTATTGGGTCGGCCGGTTGAAAACCCGGAGCTTCTGCGTAAATGCCTGCTTAAGCTGCATCCCTGGCGCAAAGGCCCGCTGCTACTGGGTGGTGTGGGAATAGATACCGAATGGCGTTCAGATAGGAAATGGAACCGTTTAAAGGCACAGCTTGATCTCAAAGGCCACCAGGTACTGGATATTGGTTGTGGCAATGGCTATTTCGGTTTACGCATGCTGGGTGCAGGTGCAAAACTGGTGCTTGGCATTGATCCGACGATGATATTTGTCATGCAGTGGCTTGCAATGCACAAGCTAAGCCCCGTTCTGAACAATTTTGTATTACCCCTGGGTATTGAAGATCTGCCTACAGATACCGGCAGCTTTGACAGCGTGTTTTCGATGGGGGTTTTATACCACCGTCACAAGCCGGTTGAACATCTTGAGCAGTTGAAAAAACTGACCCGGTCCGGCGGGCAAATTGTACTGGAAACATTGATTCTTGAAGGCGAAAGCAAAAACATCCTGGTACCTGATAGCAGATACGCGCGCATGCGCAATGTTCACGCCATTCCAACCCTGGGCGTTTTGCATGATTGGCTGGAGCAGGCGGGCCTGCCGGATATCCGGGTGCTTGATGTAAGCACAACCACCACCGATGAACAACGCAGCACCGACTGGATGACCTTTGAGTCCCTCCAGGAGTGCCTGGATCCAGACAATAAGGCAATAACCATAGAAGGACACCCGGCACCCGTGAGGGTGGCGATGTTAATCAAGCCATAACAAAGGCACCGTCATATAAAGGAGTTGTCCTTTTCAAATCATAGAAAAGGGTAAGCTGGAGTGAGGAGAAGAGACTAAGCCGTCAAAAGCCGTTGAGCTTCTCGGGATGCCATGATCTCTTCTCACTCTGGCGATTTAAGAGCTTCTTTTAACAGGTATCGTCAAATCGACTTTAACGAATATGATAAAGCCAAAAATCGCCCTCCAGCCATTACTGAGGGTAATAGATTCCCATGAGAAAAGCATCCACTGTTAAGGTTTTCAGAGACTGTTTGGGTATTGGTATTGATGTGTCCAAAGCTGAACTGGTCGTTGTTGGGCTCACCACCAGCGAGCCGTACATCAAACGGATAAGTAATCGACTGACGGCCGTCAAAGCCTTTGTTCGGGCTTTGAAAAAATCAGGCTATCGCGGCAAAATGATCTGTGAATCGACGGGTCATTATCATTTGAAGCTGGCGCTGGCGTGCCATGAGACAGGCATGGATATCATCGTGCTCAATCCGTTGCAGTCAAGCAAACATAGCAAGGCCAATGTACGTAAGACCAAAACAGATCCGGCAGATGGATTGATGTTGGCCAGCATGTGCATGACGGAGCCAAACCTGCCAAAGCCAACTCGACTAACTGTATCTAAAGCATTGATCCGTTTGAAGATGGGGCAGTTGGCCTCGATTGAAAAGCAACTGCAGAAGTCTCAGCTCAGCCTGAACCAATATGAAGAAACCTATGCCGCACTGGGGCTTGAGTTAAGTGAGTTGCAACTGCGCTTGCGTGATCACTTCCAGTTGCTCAAGCAACTGCGTAAACAGATGGAAAAAGAGTTAGAAGAACTGTTGGTGGAAAACATGGCGGACCGTAAGAGCTTTACCCGGTTGTGTAAGTTCCCCGGTTACTCTGATGTGGTCGCTGGCCTCGTAGGCCAATTAGACCGACAGGTCAAAGGACCCAATTCGTGGGTGGCCTATGTGGGTGTGGATGTCAGTGTACAGGAAAGTGGAACCTGGAAAGGACGTGGTAAATTGACCAAACGAGGCAATGCCTATCTACGAAAAAGGTTATACCAGGCCGCCTGGGGTGCCTGTATGAATTATGACTATGTAAGAGCCTATTACGATGAGCTCAAAGCAAAGGGCCGTAACCACGTGGAGGCTAACTGCATCATCTCCAGAAAGCTATTGCGTATTGCTTATCATGTTGTGGTTAATGAAAAGGAATATGATCCAAGAATAGCATTCTCAAGCTAAAAAAGTTGACACGACCCTTTAACAGGCATCCCGGAATTTGCGCAGCAAATATCCAGGACCCATTTCTGCTCTTTCGCTAACAAGCCCAACAAGGTGCAAAGGTGGATTCCGGGTCAAGCCCGGAATGACGGCCTCATTTTTATCGTGTTGGTTTTGCGTAAATTGATTAAACTATGATTCCCTGGTGTGGTCACACTTTACGATCAGGAAAACAATAACAAATCCAATGATTCATCTCGAGAAAATCAGCCGCATCTACCAGATCGGCAATCAGTCTATACATGCGCTGGATGCGGTTGATCTGGATATCCAGGCGGGTGAATTTGTGGCCGTCATGGGGCGCTCCGGATCCGGCAAATCGACGCTTTTGAACATGCTGGGTTGCATGGATCGGCCGGACGCCGGTGATTATCTGCTGGAGGGCAGGAATATCAGCACCATGGATGACGATGAGCTATCTGCGATTCGTAACCAGTACATGGGTTTTGTTTTCCAGAGCTTTCATTTGTTGCCCCGCCTGACCACGCTGGACAATGTCTTGTTACCACGTCGATATCATGCTGAGGGCATACGCGAAAAAGACCGCAAAAGTGCCATCAATCTGTTAGAGCGAGTCGACCTGGGAGATCGTATTTCGCACAAACCCAACGAACTGTCCGGTGGCCAGCAACAACGTGTGGCCATTGCCCGCTCCCTGATTAACAAGCCTAAAGTTGTACTGGCTGATGAACCACCGGAAACCTGGACAGCAGCACATCCGATGCCATCATGGTTTTACTGAAAGAACTCAATCGTGATGGCCAGACCATCGTTATGGTGACCCACGAGGCCGAGATCGCCGAAAACGCACAACGGCAGATCATCATGCACGACGGCAAAATCGTGGAAGACGGTCATGTTTAGCGCTAAAACAACGAAAAGCATACTGATTGCGTGCTTACTGGCTCCTGCGGCAGTCTCGGCCCAGGATCAAGACCTGTTGTTTACCGGTGAGGTTTTTTCACAGCGGGCCCAGGAAATATTCGTACCTCTGACCAATAACTGGCAGGCACGCATCAGCATGATGCTGCCGGAGGGCACACGGGTTCAGACCGGTGATCTGGCAGTAGAGTTTGATGGTTCGGAGGCAGCGCGGCAACTGGAGCAACAACTGGAGAACCAGCGTACCGCCCAAGCCAAGACCGAGCGT
>PVMK01161418.1_pt1 | contig 49721 bp, 44 predicted proteins | sample 1853481 | NCBI WGS metagenome assembly PVMK01 (sample SAMN08533507, study PRJNA380276) | Marine sediment metagenome, whole genome shotgun sequencing project.
ACGCCGGAGGCCGCGGGTTCGAGTCCCGTCCGCCGCGCCAACAATCCCGGTAGGTTACAAGCCTTCCGGGATTTCTTTTTGGCGGCGCTGCTACCCAATCGCTACTTCCAGGGCGGACACACGATCCCCGGGCTAGTGCTGCTACATTACTGGGGAATTTGCGGCGGCGCCGTTCTCATGTTGGGCAGGGTGCTGGACCGTCTGCTGGACCTTCTTGTCCTGGCGCGGTGCCGTCTACTTTTTCCGGCGCTTCCGCAGACGTTCCGCCGCTCGCTGGTCGAGGTCGGTGCGCTCCCCATGGTTCGGGCGCTAGAGGGCGGCTTGACGGTGTGTCATATGAGACTCTATTATGTGTCAGGTGAGACAGGTGGGCCTCTAATGGGACAGGGTACGGCGATACACGACAACGACCTCGAGTTGGTGACAGGGCCGCAGCGCATCGCGCGGCTCATGGGGCTCCGAAGAAAGAAGATGGGTTGGAGTCATCTGGAGCTCGTCGAACGAGTCGAGGCTGGGCTGCCTCTAAGCGCGGTGGAGAACCTCGCCAGGTCGATCGATCCCCACAACCCGGCGCTCCGGTATGAGTTCTTGTCCCGGTCGACCTTCGCACGGCTGCGCAGCGCGACGAAACCTCGTCTAACACGGGCCGCGAGCGACAGGATCTATGCCGTGGCTCGAGTGTTCGCGGCGGTCCTCGATCTCTGGAAAGGCGACGAGGACGCCGCCAACCGATTCCTGAAGCGCCCGAACCCACTGCTCGATGGACGAACGCCCTTCGATGTGGCGAAGGAGTCCACGGCCGGCGCTGATCTCGTCGTTGAAATCCTCGGGGCGGCACGGGCAGGTGTCGCGATCTAAGGCATGTCGAAGCTGAGCTCCTCCCTCCGGGTTTTCCGCTTCGGCGACCCCCTGGGGCAATTCGAAGTGTACAGTGGTGCTGGTGCGAGTCGCTATCCGGGCCGGTGGAACGTTCGCGGCCAGGACATGATCTACGCCGCAGAGCACTACTCTACCGGAATGCTCGAACTGCTCGTCAGCCTTGGTGACCTACCCCCGAACCAAAGCTTCATTGAAATCGAGATCCCCAAGGGGACGAGCTACGAGATCGTCGTGGAAGGCCAGCTGCCGGGATGGCCCGATGAGGATAAGCGCGTGGCCAAGGCCCACGGCGCCAAGTGGTTCAACGAAGTTCGCACGGCCATCCTGTTCGTACCCAGCGTGGCGGCGCGCATGGAAAACAACGTGCTGATAAATCCCAGCCACCCGGATGCTCCGCACATCAAACCAGGACGAGAAAGCCCTGTCCTCTGGGACCGACGACTCTTCAAATCGACCAGCACGCGCGCGTAGTCGTCGACCGTGATGACCCTGCGTCATGCGAGAGCTGAGCCGGCCGTACGGCCACACGTTTTCCGCGTGTTTTTGGCGTCTAGCTTTTCTGGCCGGCCTTGACCGCGACGAGCCCCGCGCGCGCCTTGTTCACGCTCTCTTCGTATTCTTTGTCCGGGTCACTCGCTTCGACGATGCCGGCACCGGCTTGGAGCCACATTTCGTCTTTGTGTGCGACGACGGTGCGGATGGCGATGGCGACGTCCATGTTGCCGTCGAAGCCGATGTAGCCGACGGCGCCGCCGTAGACGCCGCGGCGCTCGGGTTCGAGCTCTTCGATGATCTGCATGGCGCGGACCTTGGGGGCCCCGCTCAGAGTGCCGGCCGGGAACGTGGCGCGTAAGACGTCTAACGCGTCGCGGCCGGGGGCTAGTTCGCCGACGACGTTCGAGACGATGTGCATGACGTGGGAGTAGCGTTCGACGAGCATCCGATCCGTGACGCTGACGGTACCCGCCCGGCTGATGCGTCCGACGTCATTGCGGCCGAGGTCCACCAGCATGATGTGCTCGGCGCGTTCCTTCGGATCGGCGAGGAGCTCCTCTTCGATCGCGACGTCCTCTTCCTCGGTTCGACCGCGCGGGCGTGTCCCTGCGATCGGGCGGACGTATGCCTGGCCGTCTTCCAGCCTCACCAGCGTTTCCGGGCTCGCGCCGGCGACGATTCGATCGGGCAGCCGGAGGAAGTACATGTACGGGCTCGGATTGATGATGCGCATGGCGCGATAGACATCAAAGACGTCCGTGTCACCGAGCGGGACCCGAAAACGCTGCGACAGGACGACTTGGAAGATATCGCCGGCGCGTATGTACTCCTTGGCCTGCTCTACGGCCGCACAAAAGCCTGGGCGGTCGAACGACGACTCGGGTAGCTCGAGCTCGCCGCTCGACACAGGTGGGTGCAATCGGCGCGGTAGGTTGGGGGTGTCGAGGGCCGCAAGCGCTTGCTCGATTCGCTTCGTGGCACGCGCGTACGCGTCATTTGCGTCACGATCGACGCGTGCCGGGACGACGACTCTCAAGGTACCGCGCACGTTGTCGAAGATGAGGACGGTGCCGCCGACCGCGAAGCAGAACTCCCAGTCGTCGTCGCGCCCCAACGCTGCGCCCACGGTGGGCTCGAACGTGCGCACCGCGTCGTAGCTCACGTAACCGACTGCACCACCCCAGAAGCGCGGTAGCCAATCGACCTCGGGCGGCTTCCACTCCTCAAGCGTGTCGCGTAGACGCTCCCACGGATCGACACCGAGCTCTTGCTCAACCTTGCCGTCGACGATTCGCTCGAAGCGATCGGCCACGCCGCGGACGATCACTTCTGGCGCGAAGCCGACAAAGCTGTACCGTGCCCACTTCTCACCGCCGACGACGCTCTCGAGCAGATAGCTGCCGGCATCCTGGCCGAGGGTGGCGTGCGCAAGCACGGGGGTGAGGCGATCGGCAATCACCTCTCGGTACACCGGGACCACCGTGGCGCCTCGACTGAGGCGTTCGAACTCGTCGGGGCTCGGGACATACTCGCTCACCGCACTCCGAATAACACCGATATAGCAAACGTGCTAAGGCCCCGCCCAAGAGGACAGGAAGAGGACAACCTGGAGAGAACATGGCCGATCTACCCCTCATCGAAGTCGACCCCGAAATCGCCCAATGCATCGCCGACGAGGAGCAGCGTCAGCACGACAAGCTGCGTCTGATCCCGAGTGAAAACTACGCGAGCAGCGCCGTCATGGAGGCCTGCGGCAGCGTCCTCAACAACAAGTACTCCGAGGGCTACGCCGGTAAGCGTTACTACGAAGGCCAGCAGAACATCGATACGGTCGAGCTCCTCGCCATCGAGCGCCTAAAGAGCCTGTTCGGTGTCGACCACGCCAACGTGCAGCCCTACTCGGGCTCACCCGCCAACCTCGCTATCTACCTCGCGTTCTGTAAAGCCGGCGACACCATCATGGGTATGGCGCTGCCGAGCGGCGGGCACCTGACGCACGGGTGGAAGGTTTCGATCTCCGGCAAGTACTTCAACTCGATTCAGTACGGCGTGGGCCGGGACGATCACCTCATCGATTTCGACGAGGTCGCTTCACTGGCGCGTGAGCACAAGCCGAAGCTTCTGTTCTGCGGGGCGACCGCCTACCCGCGGGTCATCGACTTCGCGAAGTTCGCTGAGATCGCGCAGGAGGTCGGGGCGATTCTCGTCGCCGACATCGCGCACATCTCCGGGCTCGTTGCGGGCGGCGCGCACCCTTCCCCTGTCGGTCACGCCGGGGTGATCAGCAGCACGACGCACAAGACCTTTCGCGGCCCGCGTGGCGGCATGATCATGTGCAATGCCGAGCACAAGAAGGCGATCGATCGCGCCGTTTTCCCAGGCCTTCAGGGCGGGCCCCCACAACGGAACCACCGCAGGAATCGCAATTGCGGCCAAGCTCGCGGGCACCGACGAGTTCAAGGCGTACGCACACGCGATCGTCGATAACTCGCGCGCGCTGGCGGAGACGCTCCTGTCGCGCGGCCTCGACCTCGTCACAGGCGGAAGCGACAACCACCTCATTTTGATCGACCTCACCAGCAAGGACGTGCCAGGCAAGGTTGCGGCGCAGGCACTCGATCGCGCCGGCATCGTCGCGAACTACAACTCGGTGCCGTTCGACACGCGTAAGCCGTTCGACCCGAGCGGTGTTCGTTTGGGGACTCATGGAGGCCTGCGGCAGCGTCCTCAACAACAAGTACTCCGAGGGCTACGCCGGTAAGCGTTACTACGAAGGCCAGCAGAACATCGATACGGTCGAGCTCCTCGCCATCGAGCGCCTCAAGAGCCTGTTCGGTGTCGACCACGCCAACGTGCAGCCCTACTCGGGCTCACCCGCCAACCTCGCCATCTACCTCGCCTTCTGTAACGCCGGCGACACCATCATGGGTATGGCGCTGCCGAGCGGCGGGCACCTGACGCACGGGTGGAAGGTTTCGATCTCCGGCAAGTACTTCAACTCGATTCAGTACGGCGTGGGCCGGGACGATCACCTCATCGATTTCGACGAGGTCGCTTCACTGGCGCGTGAGCACAAGCCGAAGCTTCTGTTCTGCGGGGCGACCGCCTACCCGCGGGTCATCGACTTCGCGAAGTTCGCTGAGATCGCGCAGGAGGTCGGGGCGATTCTCGTCGCCGACATCGCGCACATCTCCGGGCTCGTTGCGGGCGGCGCGCACCCTTCCCCTGTCGGTCACGCCGGGGTGATCAGCAGCACGACGCACAAGACCTTTCGCGGCCCGCGTGGCGGCATGATCATGTGCAATGCCGAGCACAAGAAGGCGATCGATCGCGCCGTTTTCCCAGGCCTTCAGGGCGGGCCCCACAACGGAACCACCGCAGGAATCGCAATTGCGGCCAAGCTCGCGGGCACCGACGAGTTCAAGGCGTACGCACACGCGATCGTCGATAACTCGCGCGCGCTGGCGGAGACGCTCCTGTCGCGCGGCCTCGACCTCGTCACAGGCGGAAGCGACAACCACCTCATTTTGATCGACCTCACCAGCAAGGACGTGCCAGGCAAGGTTGCGGCGCAGGCGCTCGATCGTGCGGGCATCGTCGCGAACTACAACTCGGTGCCGTTCGACACGCGTAAGCCGTTCGACCCGAGCGGTGTTCGTTTGGGGACGCCGGCGATCACGAGCCGCGGCATGGGCGCGGACGAGATGAAGCGTTTGGGCAACTGGATGGCCGACGTCGTCGACGACGTGGAGAACGAGGGAGCCATTTCCAGGATCGCCGGGGAGATCAAGGACCTTTGCGACCAGTTCCCCGCCCCTGGTATTCCAGTTCGCTGAGCATTCGAACCGGTCGATACCGGCCTTCCGTTCAGTCCTAAAACCGCAGAAGGCACGTCGCAAACGCCCCCGCCCCTGCTAGACTGCGGCCAACATGTCCCTCCAGGGAAAGCGCATCGTCGTAGGATTGGGTGGCGGAATTGCGGCGTTTAAGGCGGTGCAGCTCGTGCGCGAGCTCATGCGCCGTGGCGCCGAGGTCCGTGTGGTCATGACCAACGCGGCGACCCACTTTGTGGGCCCGATTACATTTGCGGCCCTGACCGGGAAGCCCGCAGTCACCGACCTGTGGGCCGAGGACTATGCCGGCGAGGTGCACGTGGAGCTCGGCGAGTGGGCAGACGCCATCGTCATCGCCCCAGCCACCATGAACCTGATGGCGCGCGCGACGAGCGGACAGGCCAATGATGTGGTCCTGGCGACCCTAGCCTGCGCCGGTGGCGCCATCTTTTTCGCTCCTGCCATGCATCACCGCATGTGGTCGCACCCAGCCACGCAATCCAACATTCGGATACTCGTCGACCGCGGCGCCGTCGTGCTCGGCCCGATCACCGGCCCCCTGGCAAACGGCGAAATCGGCGAGGGGCGCATGATGGAGCCCGAGGACATCGCCGAAGAGGTCGAATCCCGCTTGGTCCATTCCGATGACCTCTCAGGTTCACGCATCCTCATCACCGCCGGGCCAACCCACGAAGATCTCGACCCTGTCCGCTTTCTTGGCAACCGTTCGAGCGGACGCATGGGCTACGCGGTCGCGTCACAGGCACAGCGGCGCGGCGCCGAGGTCACGATCGTGAGCGGCCCGGTGCACCTGACTGCCCCGCCCGATGTAGAGGTCGTTGCCGTTCGATCTGCCAAAGAGATGCACGCGGCCGTCATGTCGCGCTTCGATCACTTCGACGTCGTCATCATGGCCGCAGCCGTCGCCGACTATCGCCCGGAGCAGCGAGAGGCACGGAAAATAAAAAAGGGCGGAAGCCTGAGGCTCGAGCTGGTTCGCAACCCCGACATCCTCGCTGACGTCGGCGCGAAGAGAGCCCAGCGGCCTTCGGTGCTCGTCGGCTTTGCCCTCGAAACCGAAAACCTCGAACAGTCGGCACGGGCCAAGCTCGAAGGAAAGGCCGCCGACCTGATCGTCGCGAACGAGGCAGGCGCAGGGCTCGGCGGTGACACCAACCGCGCAACGCTCGTCGACGCCGCATCCGCAACGCCACTGCCGGAAATGACCAAACGCGCCCTTGCCAACCAAATCCTCGACCGCGTGCGAACGCTGTTGAACAATCCCTCTCAGCGGTCTCGACCCGAGGCCAAACATGAGGCCCCCAATTAACCGGAACCCACAGTGACTCGCCCACTCATCACCTCTTTGCTCGCTCACATCGACGGACAGGCGTCCCGCGAGGTCGCCCTGCAGGCGTACCGCGAGGCCGAAGAACAGCACGGCGTTCGCATCTACGACGACCACGACGCGCGCGTCGCGCCGGGCGCGTTCAAGCCGCACATGCCGATCTCGGAAGAGCGGGTCCGCACGTTGACGCGGAGCTGGGAGCAGTTTGATCGCGCACTCGAACCGCTGGGACGAGGCGCCGAGCGCAAGCTCGTCATTCAGTCCCTCGGGCCGTTCGTGTCCGACACCGGGCTTTGGGTCGCAGGCGCCGACCTTGCGGCTGATCACCTCTTCATCTTCCGCTCGGGCGAAGTCGGCTCTTGGACGGCGGACCAGTGGGATCAACACCTCGCAAATTGGGCGGTGGTGACACAGTACCAAGGGCGCGACGACTGGACGGCGGAGCGCTTGGTCTCGCAAGTTCGCAAGGCCCCACGCTACCTCGAGTGGACGAAGCTCGTGCGCGACCTCATCGCAGAGGCTCGCGGCGTCGCGGTTCGCTCGTAGTCACAGAAAGTCGACCGGTCCCGCGCCTTCGCGCAAGACAACCGGTTCATCACTCGCGAGGTCAATGATTGTCGAGGGCTCGATGCCGCCCCACCCTCCATCGACGAAGGCGTCGACATGGGGGAATCGCGCGTGCAGCTCGTCTGGGTCGTTGAGCACCTCGCCGTCGATGGTTGCCGAGGTCGACACAATCGGGCTTCCGAGCTCGTGGAGCAGTGCCAGCGCGACGGTGTCGTCGGGCACCCGGATGCCTACCGTCTTTTGCTTTCGCACCAGGAGCTTGGGGACCTCCCGGGTGGCTCGGAGCACGAAAGTGTACGGCCCCGGCACCAAGCGCTTCATGATCCGGTAGGCGAAGTCGTCTACATAGGCGTAGTGGGCAATCTTGCTCAGGTCGGGGCACATGAAGCTCAGCGGGTGGTCCTTCTTGAGCTGCCGGATCTGATAGATGCGCTCCACGGCCTTTTTCTGGTGGATGTCGCAGCCGAGCCCGTAGACGGTCCCCGTCGGATACACCATCACTCCGCCACGACGGAGCACTTCCACCGCTTGGTGGACTCGCCGGGCCTGTGGATGGGTGGGGTGAATCTCGATTCGCATCGGGGGCCGGTGCAGGTAACGAGCACGCCGGGTGACGTCAAGGCGACGGGGGCTACCCAACCGGTCACAAATGCGCTAACTAGTCGCCCGCAAATGACCGAAGAGCGAGACCCCCGCCCGTACTTAGTGATTACGGTACTCCTAGACAGCTCCGCACGACCTGCCGAGGTCAGTCGTAGCCACGGCGATGCCTATGAGCGCTCGCTGAACGCAAGCCAGGGGCAGGATATCGCCGGGGTCGAGCTCGTCGAGCTGCCGATCGCCGCGCCGGTGTTCAAGGCGCTCCGCCAGCCGCTCGCAGTGCCCGGGGATGTCGTCGGACTCTACGACGTGTTTCCCTTGGCAAGCCACCTCAAGCCGGAATACCGGAAGATCGCCGGACAGTTTCTGGCGGCTGAAGCGCTTTGGGCGATGGAAGAGCAAGGTCTGCTCGGCGGCGTTCCCGGTCAACGTGAAGCTCGAGGTGCCCAAGGGTTGGCAAAGCGACCCGAAGCAAATCCACCAGCACCTGGTCGGCGAAGGCGCCCTCGACCTCACCGAAAGCGGCATCGAGACGTACAAGGCGATCAAGACCGCCTGGGACGCTCCCCGCTCCTAGTTCAACGAGTGTGGCCGCTCTAGCAAGAACGGTGCGATCGTCGCGTCGAACTGGGCACCATCGGCTCGGTGCATTTGATAGGTCCCGCGCATCGTTCCGCGCTCCGTCGGCAGCACTGCGCCGCTCGAGTACCGGAATCCCTCGCCGGGACTGAGCACCGGCTGCTCGCCGACGACACCTGGGCCTTTGACCTCTTCGACGTCGCCCAGCCCGTCGGTGATGATCCAGTGACGGGACTGGAGCTGGACCACTTCGCTGCTGTTGTTGGTGATCGTGATGGTGTACTCGAACACGAACCGCCTCGTCGTCGGCAGCGATTCCGCTTCGGCATAGCGGCTTTGCACCTCGACGAGCACACCGTTGGTTTCAGCGCTCGATGTGGTTGCGAGCGGGCTCATGCCTGCACGCCTCGCAGCTGACGCACGTGGCTCACCCATGGCGAGCCGGCGATCGCCATGCGCCACTCGGCGTGTTGATGCTCGGGCTCCGCGTAGCCAATTCCGATTCGCGAGCCGACGGCGATTTCGGTGGCTCGTGTTCCTTCACGCACTTCGAGCCCGCCGCGCCTGTACAACGGATGGCCGCTAAACGTCGCATCGAGGCCCAAAGCCTGACCAACCTTGCCGGGACCGGTGAGAAGCACCGTGCCTTCCTTGCCGCCGCGCCGACGACGAATCGCGTGGTGCCCCGCAATCGGCTCACACGACCGGATCAACACGGCGGCTCCCTCCCCGTTTCGATTGGTGACGAGATTCAGCATCTGGTGCAACCCGTAACACAAATAGACGTAGGCGCGTCCCGGCGGACCCCACATCGGCGCATTTCGAGTGGTGCGGCCAGCGCGACAGTGGTTCGCGCTGTCATCGGGGTAGCGATAGGCTTCGACCTCGGTGATGCGGAGGCCGACCGCGCCGTGCCAGATTTGTTGGCCGAGCAGATCGCGGGCGACGTCCAGAGCGTCGCGCGCGTAGAACTGTCGAGGAAGGAGGCGGCCCGGCACGGGGGGAGTTTGAGACAGGGGCAGTGTCAGCGCCAGCGTCAGCGCCAGCGTCAGTGCTGGTGGGGACTCAGCCGATCTCGAGGGCGAGGCTGACGATGAACTCGTAGTCGTTCTTTTTGGGTATGGAGCCGTCCGCTCGCGGCGGCGGGTTCTCCGTCCGGTAGAACTTGAAGGTTGTCTCGAGGTCGAGGATGTCCGTCACCTCTACACTGAATTTCGCGCTGCCGAAGTGGTTGGTCAGGTCGATGTTGGTGTAGACCACGCTAGTGCGCCACTCGAGGATGAGCTCCACGTCACTGGTGAAATCGAAATCAGCCCAGGTGCGAAAACTGATGAAGCCGTCATTCTGTGGGTTCTTCACGCTGGCCGCCGCGCTGAGGAAGCGGGTGTACTGATAGCCCAGTGCACCCCCTAGATCCCACTCGACCTTCTTCGTCTTGAACACGTGAACGCCGGCACCCGCCCCGGGCGTCGCGCGGAACTGGAGGTTGGCAAAGCGATCGTTGAGAAATCCCGAGGTGGCCGGAACGACAAAGAGGCGCCTCGAGACGAAGAGCTTCATCTCGGCGATTCCCAGGTGCCGATTGACGGTGTGCGCCTGGTTGGCGTAGCCGAAGCTGCCGTCGTAGCTGAGCTCCGAGCGCGTGCGCTGGTCCGCACGCCTTAGATCCCAGTGCGCGTTCAGCTGGCCCTGGTTGGTGTTGCCGGCGGTGCCCGAGAAACCCGCGGAGAGCCGCGTGGACCACCAGCTGCGCTCCCTGGGCTCACCCCGGACGATGGCAAGGAGATCGGCGCGAGGATGGCTCTCCACGCCTTCCACCGTCTCGACGAGCACTTTGTCCTTCGTGACGAGCGCTCTTCCGACCACGTCGACCTTCCCGTCGAATACGTACGTGTTGACTCGCGGCGAATGAAGCTGGTCGACCTTGTCCCATGAGAAGGTCAGCAGGTCGAGCTTGTCACTGTCGAAGTCGATGTCGTCCTCGCGCAGCCGTTTGAGCTTCCCCTTGAGCCACTCGCCCGAGGTCAGCCGGAGCCAGTCGTGGACGTCACCGAACTTGATGACGAACTCCGCGGGGAGCCCCTCTTCGGTCTGCTCCTGCACCTGCTCCATGGCCTTCTCGACTTCCGCCACCCCTTCGCTCGCCTCGACCGCCTCGGTCGGCACGCCTTCGTCGGTGACGTCGGTCGGGTCCGTAGATGCCTCTTCGGCAGGCGCTTCGTCCGCCGGTGCCGTCTGGCCGACCGGAGGTTCGCCGGCTTTCTCCTCCTGTGCGAGTCCGGAGGACTCGTCCCCCCATACCGCCCAGAACACCGCGAAAACGGTGAAGGCGATGAAGCCCTTCGTCGTACGCCGTCCCCTGATCACATCAGGGATGGTTTATCGGTACCGGGCCGGGGGGACAAAAAAACGAGCGCACCCGTGGCATGGACACGGGCCATTTGTGTTCGCGGTCAGCCTCATGTACTTACCCAGGCGGTCAGTCTTCGCCAGGGAATCATCCATGAAAAACACGCTAGTCATCATGCTCGTTGCTCTCTTTTCGTCCGCAGCGGGAGCGCAGGACGTCTGCCCAGAATTCGCCAATATGGTCAACGTCATCGGCGCCAACGGTTCCGGAAGCACGGAGCTGGGGATGGAGAAGGCCGTAGCCAAGCAGAGAAAGAAGGGGATCTACCGGGGCCATGACAATAGCGTCCGCCTGGAAGGGGCCAACGCCAAGGTCTCTGTCAGCGCTTCTCAGTCTTTTTCTTTCAAGCCATTCAACCCGTCGATTCATCCTGCTCAACAGATCAAGCTGTTTCCGTTCAACACCAGCAAGAAGTATCGAGAGCTTTCCGTAGGTGGCACGAACATGTGGGGAGGCAGCAAGAACAGAAAGGCCACGGACAACTCCGTAGAGCTGACCTTCAAGAAGATCAGCGATGGCTGCTACAAGGTGAGCCTGGGGGGCTCGGTGCCCAAAGGAGAGTACGCGTTCAGCCTTGCTTCCGTGGGCTTTGCTGATGTGAAAGGGACCAACGCCGGCCTCGGTTCGAGCGTAGAAGGCCAGGTCTGGTTCGGCTTCTCGGTCAAGTAGGCGATGGCGGTTGGCTAGAGCGGAGTGAAGCAGCTCGAGAAGTCGAGTACCTCGCCGCGGCAAGCCGTTCCACCAGCCGACCCGCAGTCGTTCGCTTCGAGGCAGCCGATGAACGCGGTCACCTCGGCCTCACAGTCTTCGTAGAGGCCGACCATCTGGCACGCATTGATGCAGTCCGGAATGCTGTCCACGGGCAGACCTCCGAGCTCGCCGAGACACCGGCTGCTGCATACAAAGGTACACACGTCGCCTGACGGCGTTCCGCAAGTCGCGCCCGAACCGCCGCTCGCCCCGGAGCCGGGGGTGTTTCCGGCTCCGCCACCGCCGCCCCCGTCATCGCCGCAGCCCATCGCGGCAAGCGCCAGCGAGATAACGATCGGCAAACAGATAGAGTGCTTCCTCATATCGTCCTCCCCTCGGCGGCCATCCACGCCGCACGCTCCCACCGCTACCAGCTTTAGGGGGAAGTTTGAAGTCCCTCCCTTCGTTTCGGGCGCCCGAGGAGCACTGGCCGCACGACCTCATCGACCTTGATACGCCTCGTCAGCTCAATGCATGGTTCGTACACAAGCAGCCGCTAGGCGGCGTGGACGCGTTCGCTCTCTATCTGGAGACCCTGCGTCATGCCGGAAATGCCCTTGCGCATTTGCTTGTCGGTGTAGCCCTTGAGGAGACGGCCCAACATGTTCGGCGTGTAGCTGTAGTGGAGATTCCACTCGGTGCCGCCATCTTTCGGCGCGATGTTGAGTCGGCAATCGCGCCCGAGATAGGCAGCTTGAACGTTTCAAAGAGGTTGACCGTTAGCCGCGCGTGCGGCTCGTACCGCTCGATACGTTCGTCGACACCTCCGAACGGAGCGAAGTCGCAGTGACGGGTACTCCCCTCCGCCACGGCGCCTTTCGACGTCAGCTCGGAGGCTGTGACGCCGGGACTCCATTTGTAGATGTCGCCGAAATCGTTGAGGACCTCCCACACCGTTTCAACCGGGGCACCGATCTGACGAGTGATTGTGAATTCTGCCAATTGAGCCTCCTTCCGCATGCGACAGCGGCGACGCCTGGCCCGCGCTCCGAATGCCGCATGGCTGCTTCTATAAGGCCCGCAAACGAAAAAGGGACCGCGCCCTAAGACGCGATCCCTTGATCTTGTGGTGACCCCAGTGGAAGTCGAATCCACGTTACCGGCGTGAGAGGCCGATGTCCTAACCACTAGACGATGGGGCCGAAAGCTATGTTCTTCGTTGGCTGCGTTCCTTTAACAGCTAACTAGCTCGGGGACTAGGATTCGAACCTAGATAGCCAGTACCAGAAACTGGAGTCCTGCCGTTAGACGATCCCCGAATGGTCCCGACACCTTAACTGGGGGGTCGGGCGGCGGCACTATAGCGGCAAGACCTCACTCAGCAAGCAGCTCCCGCAAGATCGCAATCTTTACTTTTATAGTCATGTACATTTTCCGCATTTTTCCAGTAAAATCAGGGCTCGTTTGAAAAATGCTCGATTGTTGACTTGACCCGGCGGAAAACTGCGGAATAGTCGGAGCTCCCCCTACGACCGCATTCTTGGGTGGTCGGGGTACAGGAGCATCATGACTTCGTGGAAAGAACAGCTGGGTGATCGGATCCCGGACCAACTCGCAGGCGAGGTGGATCTATTCGAGGGGCAGATCGAGCTCAAGAAGCAGGGCAAGCTCGACGACAAGATCTTCGCCGAGACGCGGCTTCGCCGAGGTGTGTACGGGCAGCGCTACGACAACGGTCTTCGTGACGACGGGACCGGCCAGAAAACGTTGACCTTCCCGTGCGGCGACCTGACCAAGGGGCCGGACACGGTGTGGGACGCGCCGGGCATGATGCGCATCAAGATTCCGTTCGGGAAGCTTAGCGTCGAGCAGCTCGAAGTGTTGTGCGAGCTCGCCGAGGAAAACTCCGATTCGATCCTGCACATCACGACGCGGCAGGACATCCAGCTCCACTACATTCATATCGAGGAAGCCCCCGACATGATGCGCCGTCTCGCCTCGGTCGGGATCACCACACGCGAGGCCTGTGGCAACAGCGTTCGCAACGTGACCGCGTGCGAATACGCGGGCGTCTGCACCACGCAGGCGTTCGACGTCACGCCCTACGCCGACGCGATCACCAAGTACCTGTTGGGTCACCCCGACGTTCAAGATTTCGGCCGTAAGTTCAAAATCGCTTTCTCCGGTTGCGAAGATAATCCTTGTGGTCTCGTCACCTTCCACGACCTCGGCGCGGTAGCACATGTCCAAAACGGGAAGCGCGGTTTCCGCGTCGTGGTCGGTGGCGGACTCGGGGCGGTGCCGGTGCAAGCCAAAGTGCTCGCCGACTTCTGCCCAGAAGAAGAGCTGCTTCCGCTTGCGCAGGCCGTGTCGCGAGTGTTTGCCCGACTCGGCGAAAAGCAGAGCCGCGCGCGTGCACGCATCAAGTTCCTCGTGCAAAAAGTTGGCATCGACGAGTTCAAGAGGCTCGTGGCCGAGGAGCGTGAGAGTCTGCGTCCCGATGAACGCTGGACGGCGTTCTTGGACGACCTTCACTCCACCGACGAGAAGCCAGTGCGCGCGGCGGGTGAGATTCCGAGCGATGCGTCGGCCGGGTTCCAAGCATGGGCCAAGCACAACCTCAAACCGCAGGCACAGGACGGGTACTACTCCGCCATCGTCAAGCTACCCCTCGGTGACTTCACGTCCACGCAGGGCCGCGCGCTCGGGCAGCTCGCTGCAGAGCTCACCGGCGATTCGATGCGCTGCACGGTCGAGCAGAACCTCACGTTCCGGTGGCTCAGCGGTGCAGATGCCGTGACTTTCTACGAACGCCTTGCCGCGCTCAACATGGCCGAAGGAGGTGCCGGCACGATCACCGACATGACCTCGTGCCCCGGCACCGACACGTGCAAGCTCGGCATCTCCGCATCCCGCGGGCTGACCGGAGAGCTTCGCAAGCGCCTCTCGGTCATCGCGGACGATCTCGACCCGGCGGTGCAAGCGCTTCGCATAAAGGCAAGCGGTTGCTTCAACTCATGCGGGCAGCACCACGCTGCGGACATCGGATTTACCGGGGTCAGCCGACAGGTGGGCGGCCGCAAGGTTCCGCACTTCAACGTCGTGCTTGGTGGTCAATGGACCGAGAACGCCAAGAGCTATGGCCTGGTGGTCGGCGCCGTCCCGTCGAAGAACGTCCCGAAGGCGGTCGAGCTGATCACGGAGCACTACCTCTCCAACCGAGAGGGCGAAGAGAGCTTTCAGGCGTTCATGGCTCGGGTCGGCAAGAAGGAGTTCCGCAAGGTACTTGCGCCGATTCAGAAGCCGCCCCCTTACGAGCAAGACCCGAGCTATTACAGCGACTGGGGCAACCCGCGCGAGTTCACGATCGGCGACATCGGCGTCGGCGAGTGCGCAGGCGAGATCGTGCCGTTCGTAGAGTTCGGTCTTCAAGAAGCGGAGCAGCAGCTCCACGACGCACAGGATGCGCTCGAAGCCGGCCAAGCCGGGGACGCAGCCGCCGGTGCGTTCACCGCCATGGTGACGGCCGGCAAGGCGCTGGTCCGCCACCTCGAGGTTCAGGTCAAAGACGACGCCGATGATGTCGTCGCCAACTTCAAGACGCACCTCTACGAGCCCGAGCTCTTCCACGATCCCTTCGCGAAGGGAAAGTTCGCCGAGTACCTGCTCCAGATGCACGGCGACCAGTCGTACAAGAACGCCGACAACGAGAGCGCACACCGTACGCTCGATGAGGCGCAGTTGTTTCTCGAAGCAGCACACGCGTGCTACGAGCGTCTCACCGAAGCAGCAGCAGCCGCCGCGGCGGAGTAAGGCCCATGCAAGCAACGAAGTTTCAGGTAAAGCTCTACACGAGAGCGGGCGACATCGAGCTGGAGAAGCTCATCCCGGTCTTCCACGACTGGATTCGCGCCAAGAAGATCTCGGACGAGCTCTTGATCGACGTCGCGGACTACGCCCACGTCCCACAGGGGCCCGGCGTGGTTCTCATCGGCCATCAATCTGACTACTACCTCGACGTCGCCGACAATCGCCCCGGGCTGCTCTACAGCCGCAAGCGGGGCTTCGAGGGCGACTTCCAGGCCGGCATCGAAGACGCCTTCCGCCGGGCGCTCAAGGCTTGTCAGCTCCTCGAAGAGGAGAGCAGTCTCGGGCTGCAGTTTGCCACGGATGAGGTGCTCTTCCGAGTCCAGGATCGCCTCAGCGCGCCAAACGGAGACGCAACCTACGACGCCTACAAACCGGCACTCGCGCAGGCCGCTGGCGCATTCTTCGGCGGTACCGCATCGCTCGAGCGAATCGGTAATGAGAGCGAGCCGTTCGCGGTCCGAATCAGCACGGGTGCCAACGGCACGGTCTCCGACGCGCTCGCCCGACACTGACGCCACGACGTTCTTTTTGGCGCATACCCGTTTCGCGGTACAAACGTCAGCCAGGAGCTGACGTGTTGAAGTATCCCCTCGCCTTGTTGTTGGTCTCGATCCTCGGCACCTCGGCTGCGTGCTCGCGCGGCGAAGGGCCGGATCAAGCCGCCGAAGGCGCGTTTACGCGTGCAGGCGCCCAAGGAAACGATGCGGCGCTCGATCATGTACGCGCCGCGGCGCGTGCACTGGCTCAAGCCGACCACTCCGTCGAATACGTGGCCGCCGAAATGGAAGGCGTGGTCATGGCGCGGACCAAGAGCCGAGCTGTGATGCACTACGACGGCTACCGCGCAACGCTGACCACGCCTGGCAATCAGGTCACGCAAGTCATGTTCGAGCTCATCGAAGCCAAGCCATCCATCGGGCAGCTGACCGGCGTGTTCGGCGAGCCGGAGGAGGTCCGCAAGGGCATGCGTTATCAGCACACATCCGCTGCGACCGGTGCCAACATCGTCATTTTCGCGGAGCCCGTATCGATGCCTGCCGACGAGGGGAGCCTGGTCCGCCGCATCTTCATCGAAGGCGCGCGCAGGCGCTAGCCGCACTCATCGGGAAAGCGCTTGGATGCGCGCGACGACCCCCTCGTCCGCAGGTGGAAGCGGATAGTCGTCGAGGGCTTCCGGCGCGACCCACACATGGTCGGCGACCTGTAGGTGACGCACTTGTCCGCCGCGCAGCTCGCACCGATAGAACAGAAGGAGCACTTCCTTCTCGGGGTATCGATGGTGGGTCACTTCGAGAATTTCGGCGACCTCTACCTCGATGCCGCACTCCTCTTGGCATTCGCGCACCAGGGCCTCCTCGGGAGACTCCCCATCTTCGAGCTTGCCACCCGGGAACTCCCACAGGCCCGCCAAGTGCTGCCCCTCTGCACGGCGCGTGAGGAGCACACGGCCATCTCGGATGATCACCGCGGCTGCGACCACGATCCGCACTTCAGGGCATCTCCCCGATGGCGCGACGCAGCTGTGCAGTAGCAACGCGTAGCCCGATCGCCGAATCGATGACGTCGACCTGCGCGCGGATCAGCTCTTCTTGTGCTTGGAGCAGTGTGGTCGTGTTGACGATGCCGGCTTGGAGTTGGTCGCGCGTGACGCGGTAACCTTCCTGCGCTGCGCTCAGGCCGAGTCTGGCGGACGCCATCGCCGACCGCGCCGCCAGCACACCATGATACCCCTCGGCGACCTCGACACGAATGAGATCTTGAAGCGCAATGACGTCCGCATGTGCGCGTTGGAGCTGGGCCTGGAGCTGCTTGGCGCGACCTTGGGCACGGGTGGTCTCGTTTGGCGACCACCGAATCACCGCACCGGCTTCCCAGGTGGCCTCGAACCCATCTTGCTGCGGAATGACGCGTAGATTGGGGTTCGAGTACTGCGCGCTACCCCGAATGAGCAAATCGGGCATCCGGCCGCCGAGCGCAGACCGAAGCTGGTGCTTGCTCGCCTCGATGTACGTGCGCAACGCGAGCAAATCGGGGCGGTCGCGAAACGCTTGCTCCTTCAGCACTTCCTCGGTCTCGGCCGGCATGGGCGCCACGGGCTTTGAAAGATCCTCCCCGAGCGTCGGCAACTCGTCGGTGTGCATCAGCGCCTGGAGTGCCCGGGTGGCGACCTGCAAGCCGAGCTTGGCCCGTTCGACCATGACCCTCGCGGCCTCCTCCTGCGCTTCGACTCGCAGGAGGTCGACACGCGCCGCCGACCCAGCCTCTACGAGCGCCTTGGTTTCCCGCTTCTGGGAAGCGGCGGCCTCCAGCGTGAAGTTCGCAACCCCCACGCCGGCTTCGGCGCGAGCAAACTCATAGTACGCCCGCCACCCTGCAAAGGCGACGTCGTTGCGCTCCGCTTCGATCTGATACTTGGCCGCAACCTCGTTCTTCTTGGCCGCCCGATACGAGGGCAGCGCCTCCGCCAACGAGTCGGTGAACGAGTACACCAGCGTCGCGTCGCTGGCGGTCTGCTGCGTCAGCGAGGGAAACGTCAGCTCGCCGACGCCCGGGATGTCGATGGTCGGACTCGCGACCGGGCTGAGCCGCGAATACCGGCCGACCAGGAAGAGCGACGGGACTAGGCCTGACATCGCCTGCATCGCGCCACCCTTCGCGTCGAGCAACAGAGTCTTCGTTCGATCGAGGTCCGGCGAAGTCGCCACGATTTGAGTCACCGCCTGCGCCGACGTCAATCCGCCTGGCACATAGAGGGACCGAAGCGCCACGGCGGCTTCATCGGATTGCTCCGCGGGAGCCTCGGGCGCCACCTCGGGTGGGACCTTCGGTTCTGCCACGGGCGGCGCCTGCGCATGAGAATGGGTCGAGCCCAGACCGAAAAGGATGCTCGCAACGCCGATGGCGACCGTGTACCGATGAATACCCATGAATGCTCCTTGCCGAAGGCATGATACGCCGACGACCGATAGGCCAGCTTGCCGCGTCCGCGGCGCTAATCTATAGCCGTCGCCTATGGCTCAGGGACTCAAAGTTGCGGTGGTCGGAGCCACCGGAATGGTGGGCGCGGAGATGCTGCGCGTGCTCGAGCAGCGCGCCTTTCCCGTCGCGGAGCTCGTGCCCGTGGCGTCGGCTCGGAGCGCCGGCAAGACTGTGACGTTCAATGGAGCCGAGCACACCGTCGTCGAAATCGCCCCCGAAGTCTTCGAGGGGGTCGACCTGGCCCTCTTCTCGGCCGGTGGCGGCACCTCGCGCGAGTGGGCTCCGATTGCGGCAGGCAAAGGCGCCCTCGTGGTCGACAACTCGTCCGCGTTCCGGAGCGACCCCGAGGTCCCTCTCATCGTGCCGGAGGTGAACCCGGAGGCGGCGGCCGATCGGCCCAAGGGCATCATCGCCAACCCCAACTGCTCGACCATCCAGATGGTCGTCGCCCTGAAGCCACTCCACGACGAGGCCCGTCTCAAGCGTGTGGTGGTGGCGACCTACCAGGCAATCAGCGGCTCTGGCGCCACGGCCGTTGCCGCGTTCGAAGCACAAGAAGAGGCGACAGTGCGGGGCACTGTGGTCGACAAGGATAAGCTTTCCGGCCAGTTGAGCCGCAATCTTCTGATGCATTGGACCCCTGATCCCGAGACGGGCTACCAGGAAGAAGAGCTCAAAATGGTGTCCGAGACCGCAAGATTTTCGGGGACCCTGCCATCCGTGTCTCACCTACCGCGGTTCGCGTACCGGTGATCACCGCCCATAGCGAGGCGATCACGGTCGAGACGCACGAGCCCCTCACGGCGCAGCGGGCGCGGGAGCTGCTCAGCCAGGCAGAGGGCGTGGAGGTCGTCGACGATTTGGGCCAGGGCATCTACCCGCAGCCCATCCATGCGGCCGGCCAGGATCCCGTCTACGTTGGTCGTATCCGCGAAGACGTGGGCAATCCCGGGGGCATCCAGATGTGGGTCGTCTCGGACAATCTCCGCAAGGGCGCGGCCCTCAACGCGGTCCAAATCGCCGAAAAAGTTCTATTAAAGTGACGAAATGTCAGGGGTTGGCGTAGAAGAGGGGCGGATCATGTCAGTTTGTCCGCCGCCATGCCGAAAACACACGGCTTTTAGGCTCAGTCCGTTGGCCCGGGGATTGCACGCAGTCCTGGGTATGTGTAACCGATTCTTATTCTTATCGACTTTGCTCGCGGCCGTGACCGTGCTCACGCCGGGTGCCCTTGCGCAAGGGACCCAGGCCGACGCCATCACCAGCATAAACGGGGAAGTGCCCACCACCGACGCGGCGACAATCTATTTCAACGCGGAGAACTGCGCCGACGCCGCGAACACCGTCTACGATGTCACGCTGGTGAACGGCGATGGCGTCACGCAGATCTACATGTGGGCGGGTGTTCAGAATGGCGAGTGCCAGCTGAACGACAAGCGTACCAACCTTCAGCTCCTGTGCCGGCCGATGGCCAGCAGCAACCCTCGAACCGTCGGAGACAACGCCACAGTCTTCGACCTGACGCTCCAGGAGCTCGCCGATACGGGGGTCGTGGACTGCAACAACACGGCGCTCGAAGGGCAGCCCTACGAAATCTATTCGTTCCGCAATGAAGATCCGGGCGGCACCGACGTGCTACCAGAAGGCTATGGGGTCGCCGCATTCAGGGTCGACGTGACCCCGCCGGAGCAACTCGTCATCACGAGCGACCCGGCCCCGCTGGGCTCGACCTTCACGATCTCTTGGAACACACCGACCGACTCCAACTCCATCGCCCAGTACAAGCTGTACGAAGGTGACACCGCGGACGCAAGCGCGGCGACAGACACCGGGGTCACAGCTGGTCAGAACGAGAAGAGCATCAGCGTCTCGGCTACCGCGCTGGGCCTGCTCCCGGGGGAGACCACCTATCTGTTCGTGTCCGCCATCGACATCGCCGCGATGCGAATCGGCGACGGCAACGAGGGCGAGCTGTCAGAGGCCACCTTCGTCACCGCCGTCGAGACCGTCGGGTTTTGCGACGACCCAAGCGTGGATTGCTCCGGCTGCTCGGTGTCACCGATGATGTTGGCCAACGGCCAACCAGGGTCCGGGCCGTGGTTGTTCGGCCTTCTGTGCGCAATCGTCTTCGGCTGGAGGCTTCGTAGGTGAAACGCCTCGCTTCGGCGCTCGTGCTTGCAGCGGTAGTGGGCCTCGCGCCCCACTACGCGCACGCCCAATCGATCGGCGAAGTCGACAAAGAAGGCTGGACGCCGGAGGGCTTCTTGGTGTCTTTTGGCGTCGGGTCCTATCGTCCGGACCCAGGTAGCGACAGCTTCAACCTAATCTACCCGTCGGGGAACGGGCCGATCTTGCTGGTTGAGTTCGATTTCTTTCTGTATCGAATTCCCTTTCTAGGTCCAATAGGGATCGGCATTGCGGGGGGCTGGGCCAACTACAAGGGAACCGGCTGTCTCGCTGGTTCGACGCCCGGGCTCTGCCTTCCATCAAGCGATAGCGCCAAGTTCACTCTCTTCCCGTTGAACGCGATGTTCGTACTCCGGATCGACGCGCTGGCTCGCAAGACCCCGGCACCCTTCGTCTTCACTGGCAAGGTCGGATACAACAGCGTCTTTTTCAACGAAACCGTTGGGACCAACAAAAGCAGCGGCCGGAGTCACGGCTTCGGTTGGGCCGCGCAGATGGCGGTCGAGCTCAACTTCGTCAATGAGCGGCGTGCCAATGCACTCGACGAGGACTGGGGCATCAACAGCTCGTTCTTCTTCTTCGAGGTTGCGGGCTCGGACGCGAACAGCCGCGCGCCGGTCGGCGACAACTTCTACTTCACCGGCGGCTTCGGGTTGACGTTCTAGCGCCTCCGCGGGGGTTCGCCCGCCGTCACTCGATCGAACGCGTCTCCTTGGCCGTCAAAGCGTGCGAGCTCGATCTCGATGAGCGTGAGCCCCTGAGCCGGAGCGGTTTGGCCGGCGTCGGCGCGATCGGAATCCTCGCGCAGCATGCCGGGGATATCGTCGGGGGTGAACCGCCTCCGCCCCACCTCCACCAAGGTGCCCACCATGATTCGAACCATGTTCTTCATGAACGAGTTGCCCACGACCTCGATCGCCAACAGGTCGCTGCGACCGCTCCAGTCCGGAAGCACGTTCACCTCGAACATCTCTCGCACGACGACTTCACGCTGGTCACCCGACTGGCGAAACGCTCGGAAGTCATGTGTGCCTAGGAAGTGCGTAGCGGCCGCTCGCATGGCCTCGATGTCGAGGTAGTCCTCCACGCGGTCGCTTCGGTTCTCGACGTCACGGCGCGCACCCTTGGGGCCAAGCTGCCACACCTGCTTCCGCATCAGAGGGTCTCGCTGGCGGCCACAGCGCACCAGGTAGCGGTAGCGCTTGTGCGCGGCGTGGAAGCGCGGATTGTAGCGGCGGTAGCAGGGCTGTGCGTCGTGGACGACGATGTCTTTGGGGAGCCGGGCGTTGAGCCCGCTGATCCACCCCTCCCGGGGAACCTGGATCTCGGCGGCGAAGCTCGCGATCTGCCCCAGTGCATGGACGCCTGCGTCCGTCCGGCTGCAGCCGCGGACCGGGCTGTGCTCGATCCCCATCTCATCGATGGCCTCCTCGAGCATCCCCTGAACCGTCCGAAGCCCCGGCTGGGCCTGCCAGCCGTGAAAGTCCGTCCCGTCGTACCCGAGGCAAACGCACACGCCGTGCATGAATGGAGGCTTGTCACCCATGACTAAATCGCGCCGCACGCTAGCGCGGATGGCGGCTGTTGCCTATCGTTCGGCCGATGTGGCGCTGGTTGATGGTGGTCTTGGTGTTGATGTGGGCAAACCCGGGGCTCGGCCAGGACGCCGGCACTGACGCTGACACTGATGCTGACGCTGGCCCTCCCCCCAAAATCGCCATCGTCGTCGCCGGCGATCCGGACGACACCCTCCGTAACACCGCCGCCTTCATCGAAACCGAGGCCACCGCCTCCGGCCTCCGCGTCCCCACCGACCCTGCGCTTCGCGGCGCCATGCGGGGCGAACCGGCTACCGAAGAAGATGGGCTCGGAGGCCTGCGCGCTACGCGGCGCGGACTCGGTCTCGACCCGCGCAAGGACCTCGCATCCTACAAGCGCATCGGGATCATCGCGGGGGCCGACGCGCTGGTCGTCGTGCGTCGCGAAGGCGCGATCCTGATCGAAGTATTCGATGTCAGCGCTGCGCAGCTCTACGAGGGAGCCCTCGAGTTCGACACCAGCACGTCCGCACAACGCGTGGAGTTCATACAGAGCCGCTCGGAGCAGGCCCAGCTGCGGTGGTCCGCGCCACCTCCGCCACCCCCTCCGGCGACATCCCAGAAGGTCAACGAACCCAAGCAGCCGGCCGATGAATCCAGGGCAAAACGCAGGATCAAAAAGGCATGGCCGTACTTGGTGGGCGGGGTGCTCGTCGCCGCAGGTGTAACCTACCTCATCATTGATCGACGTCGCACTAACGACCCGGAGCCGCCCCTGCTAAGATTTAGGCCCGGTGAAGAGTAGACCTCAACTAGCTTTTTGCACGGCAGTTTTTTGTGCGATCGCGATGGCCGGCACTTCGGTCGGTGCAGCCGCTCAGGAGGCGCACGACCTCGCCCTGCCGTCGCCGCTCAGTGGGTATGAAACCGAGCACATGGGCTCGGTCACCTGGACGTTCCCCGAGTCGGAGCGTGGCCGCGTCGCGGACCTCATCGAGAGCTTCGATGCGCACTGGGCCGAGGTCGAGGGGGACTTCGGCGTCGCCATCGACGACGATCTCATCATTCGCGTTGCGCGAAACCCGCGGGAGATGCGGGCGATGGCACCGTTTGGCCACCCCCCGCCCGACTATGCGACCGGCGTCGCCTACCCAGGATGGGGCGTGATCCTGCTCACCATGTCCGCTCCGCAGACCTGGGAGCCGCCGGACCTCGAGGTCGTGCTCGTCCACGAGCTCTCCCATGTCGCGCTGCACCGCGCAGTGCTTGGCAACCCCGTGCCTCGATGGTTCAACGAAGGCGTCGCAATCCATCAATCCGAGGTGCGCTTGCTTCCGCGCATGGAGTCCCTTCTTCGAGCGGCCGCCCAGCGGTCGATGCTGCGCCTCTCCGAGCTCGACAAGCATTTCCCTGACCACCCGCACGACGTGAACATCGCGTACGCCCAGAGCGCCGACGTCATCGGGTTCCTGCGCCGAAGCGACAAGGACGAGCGGCGCTTCCACCGGCTGGTCCAATCGCTCCGCGAGGGAGAGACGTTCGATACGGCTCTTGCAACCGCCTACGGCTGGACGCGCGTCGGCCTCGAACGGCAATGGCGCGAAAGCCTGCGGACGAGGTACCGAATCCTGCCTGCGCTCCTCGCCGGGTCCACGATCTGGGTGTTCGCGGCCATCCTCGTCGTGTTCGCCTACCGCAAGCGGCGCCGCTATCACCACTTGAAGCTCGAACAGATGGCGTACCGCGAGCAGCTCGAAGCCGTAGCAGCCGCTAGCGAACCTCCCCCTGCCCCGTTGTCACAGCCGGCCCCAAGCTCATCCAGCTCATCCACGGACGTGGTTGGGGACAAGGGAGTCCCGATCGTGGAGCACGACGGCGAATCGCACACGCTTCACTGAGCGCGGCACGCAAACCTTCGTTGGGCGGGGCTCAGGCCTTGGCCTGAGGGGCTTTTTCGGGATGGATCGGGAACTTCGGGGTCGTCCCGAGTTTCTCGAGCTTCTTCTTCCGGTCCCTACCCTGAGCGGCACGTTTGCTGTGCCGCCGCGCCTTTGTCTTACCTGTATCCGACATCGAAATCGTCCTAGCCGCTGGCTTTAGTGCGGAGGGGCCGGGCCGTCAAACCCCCGCCCCCGTCGCCTGGGCCACCGCCCGCAGATAGCCCTCGTGAAGCCGTTTGGTCACCGAACCGGGGGCTCCTGAGCCGATCGTTCGCCCGTCAGCCGCCACGACCGGCATCACCTCACGGATGCTGCTTGTGATGAAGGCCTCATCGGCATCGTAGAGGTCTTCCGGCCTCACCTCGGCCTCTTCGACTTCGATCCCCGCGGAGTCCGCCGCGGCGAGCACAATCGCCCGGGTGATTCCAATGAGGATCCCAGGCTGGGGCTCGGGTGTACGCACCCTCCCGCCTTTCACGATGAAGAGATTGCTCGACGCACCCTCGAGGATCTGGCCCCGACGCCCCAGTATGAGCGCCTCTTGCGCGCCCTTCTGCTTCGCCTCGTAGACAGCAAGTAGGTTCGCTAGGTAGTTGGACGCCTTGGCGCCAGACGCGCGCTCGTCGTCAGTCGGGCGCGAGGCTCGGAGCAAGGACACCGCGATGCCTCGCTCGTAGTGATCGGCGGGAGGCACCGACAGCGGTGCTGCGATGATCACGCGGAGCGGCGCCGTGGCGGTCGACGGATCGTAAGTGAGCGGCCCGGTCCCGCGCGTGATCACGACACGAACATACCATTCGCCCTCCCCCGCCGCGGCGAGCGTCGCGCCCACCTCGGACGACAGCGTCTCGAACGAGACCGGCATGGGGATCATCAAGCGGTGCGCTGAGCGCTCGAGCCGCTCCAGGTGTTCCCGCTGGGCGAACGGCACACCCCCGTAGGTCCGAAACACCTCGAACACACTATCCCCGTAGAGGAAACCGCGGTCGAAAACCGACACGCGCGCTTCGCCGCTATCGACGACCTCACCGTCGATAGAGACTTTGCCCGGCGCCATGATTCAACCCTTCAACCGAGCGAGGAGCTCCGCTGCCTGGGCGTGACTGGCATCTTCGGCAAGCGCCCTCTCCAGCATCGTGATCGCCTTGCGCGCGTCGTCCTGCTTCGCGGCGATGTCGCCGAGGTAGTAGTAAACGTCGGCCTTCTGAATCCCCGAATCCGGCTCCAACTTCTGCAACAGCAGCGCCCGGAAGCTCTTCTGCGCGCGATCGAGGTCGCCATGTGCGTGCGTGAGCTTGCCAAGGTCCCGAAGGATCGCAACGTTGGTGAGGTCGATCTTGAAGGCCGCGTCGTACGCCGCGAGTGCGCCCGCTGCGTCGCCGGATGCGGCCAGCGCACCACCCAAACGATGGTGATGCACAGCAAGCTCCTTGCTTCGCTGCCGTCCAAAGCTTTCGATGATGCGTCGCAAGATGGGCACCGCGTCCTGCTGACGACCCGCCGCGATGTACAAATCGCAAAGCGGCACGAGAGCGCCCCGATCTTCGCCATCGAGCTCGACCGCGCGTTCGAGATAGCTCGCCGCCGTTCCTGGGTCGTCGAGCTCGTCACGATAGACGTTCGAAATCGCGCGCAAGAGGGGCATGCGGTCGCCGTCCGACGCAGCGGCCCGAAGCTCTGCGTCCAGGACCTCCACCATTGCCTGGTGGTTGCCTTCCGTCTCGTAGTACGCCTTGAGCCGGTCGCGCGTCGGGGCGTCCTGGGGAAATCGTTCGTAGGCACCCCGGAGCGCCCTGCCCGCTTGCTCAGAGTCCCCGAGCTGCTGCTCCCAAAGGTCTGCGACACGATGCGAGAGATCGATGGCCTCCTGGCCATCCAGGCGTCCCGAAAGTCGTTCGAGCGCGTCGGCGACCTTGGTCCAGCTCTCCTTGCGCTCGTAGAGCCCGGCGAGTGCCCGAAGGGAGCGCTCGTCCGCTCCGAGGTCCGAGTTGATGCGCTCGTAGATCTGAATCGCGGCGTCCGCATCACCGCGCTGGGTGTCGTACGCCTCGGCGACGCGCTCGAGCAGGCCGCGTTGTGCGTCATCGGACGCGTGACCCACCCTCGACAAGAGCAGCACGATGAGGTCACCCCAGGCGCCGGTGGCCTCGAACAAGCGGTCGAGTTCGGCGTTTGCCACGGTATTGTCGGGGTCCGCGTTCAGCACCCTCCGGAACATGTCGATGGCAGCGGCCTGGTCGCGAAACGAGTGCTCGTAGAGCTGCGCGAGCCGGAGCTGCAAAGCAGCCCGGTCCTCATCGGCGGCCTGGTCGGCGCGGCGTTCGAGTAGAGAGCGGAGGGCTTCGAGGCGGTCGTTGTCTTGATAGAGCGCTTCGAGCGCGTTCATGGTGACCGGGTCGTTCTCGTCCAGGTCGAGGGCAGTCTCGTAGGCCTGAATCGCAGCCCGTGGGTCGTTGAGGTGGTCCCGATAGACCTGGCCGACCGCCTGGGCCACCGCTGCTCGGTCGTCCTCGGCGACGACTTCCAACTGCCGCTCCAGCAACCCGACGACCTCGTTCCAGCGAGACTGGGACCGGCGGATGTCGCACAGAGCCCGGAGGGCGCCCAGGTCGTTCCGGTCGATCGCGATCAACTCCTGGTAGCAATCCGCCGCCATCTCGGGTTGGGAAAGCTCTTGATGCGCCGCCTCGGCTGCCTCGCGCAAGAGCGCGATTCGCTGCTCGGCGTCGGGCTCTACGTCCGCCCAAGCGCATAGCCCGCTCACCAAGTCCGATGTTCGTTGCTGTGCGCGGATCAACGCGACGCGCTGCGCGTGCGCCTCGAGCGGCTCCGGGTCGAGCTGCAGCGCCTCGGTGAGCGCGCGCTCCGCGCGGCTCATGTCGGAGAGGTGATCTCGGTACCAGCCAGCGGATCGAAGGCGCAGCTCGTACAGCTCGCGCCGATCGAGAGCCCCATGCGCGGCGATATCGTCGACCAGGCCATCGAGATCCGCCCAACGCTCGGATACATCGGCGAGCCTCTCGAGCGAATCGATGAGAGATCGGTCACGGGGGTCGGTGCGCACCGCATCTCGCATGGCAGCAAGCGCCTCCTCCGGACGGCCGATGTCGTTCTCCCAAATCGAGGCGGCTTCGGTGAGGAGCGCAACCCGATCCGCGTCTGTCGACGCCAACTCGACCCGTTGCTCGTAGAGTCGCACCACCTCTTCGAGGTCGCCGGCACCGCGGTAGTACTCCTCGAGCAGGTCGAGCGCGCTCCCCGCGACCTGCGGCTTCTGCGCTAGGCTTCGTACCGCAGCGAGCGTGTCGTCGCGACCCGGGTCCTGCTCCATCGCCTTTTGGTAGGCCCCGAGTGCGCCCTCGAAGTCACCGAGGTAGCTCGCGCGCAGCCGCCCTTGCCTGAGAAAGAGTGTCGGACGGTCCGCATCCCGCAGGTCCAAACGGCGGGAGATGACTTCGTGCAGCCGGTCCCATTGCTCGGTCGCCTGAAGGAGCCGGTCCAGCGCTTCTAGCGTCGGTTGATCGTCTCCCAACAACGACAGCGCTCGTTCGTGCGCGTCGATCGCTCGGCTGAGATCCTTGAGGTCGTTCTCGCAGATCCGGGCCACGCGCTGGTACAGGACCGCTCCTCGATCGGCATCGAGGCTCACGCCTGCCTCCGCGAACACAACCTCGACGAGCTCCGGCCATCGGTGCAGGCTCGCCGCAAAAACCTCCGCGCGGTCGATAATCTCGTCGTCATCGGGTCGTTCACCGATCGACTGCAACAGCGCGTCAAGCGCCGCGTTCGGGTCTTTGCGCCCCTGCTCGTGCACCGCGGCCAAGGCCACCAGCTGTTCCGCCTTCTCGTGCGGATCCGTCATCGCGTCGGCACGCAACCGAAGCAGCATCGCGAGGTCGTTCCATCGCTCTTGGGCCCGGAGATAAGGCTCGAGAACCGCGGCCGCGTCTTCGCGATAGTCGGCGAGCTTGGTGATGCGCAACAGCGCCTGCACGGAAGCCTCGTGCGCCGGGTCGATCCGGAGGATCTGGCCGTACACTGCGATGGCGCTGAGCTCGTCGTCGAGCTCCCGCTCCATGATGTTGCCGAGCTGATGCGTCAGCTCCACGCGCTCCGACTCGCTTGCCGCCGCATCAGTCCGACGCTGCAGCACCTCGACGAGCTCTTGCCACTGGCCCTGCCGCTCGTAGAGACGGCTCATGCCCTGCAACGCGGCCCGATGCTCCGGGTCCGCCTCGGCGACGGCACGCAGTGCATCACAGGCCGCGTCCGGGCGGCCGAGCTGAGCTTCGTAGAGCTCGGCGAGCCGCATCCCGACGTCGACACGCACCTCGGGCTCCTCCTCGAGCCCCATCCGGCGCTCGAGGACATCCGCCAGCCGGTCCGAGTCGTTGACCGAGGCGAAGAGCCGGTCGAGAGCGAGGTACGCGCCCGCGTCGTCGGGCTTCTCCCCTGCGGCCTGCTGGTAGTACGACACGGCCCGCTCCGCGTTGGAAAGCTGCTCCTCGCAGAGCCCCCCGAGCCGGCCGAGGAGCTCGGCACGAACTTCAGGGTCGTCAGAGCGTTCGAGCTTTTGCTCGTAAACTCTCGCAAGTCCTTCCCAATCTCCCACCATGACCTGGAGACCCTCCAAGTCATCGAGGGTTCCCTCCGCGTCCGGGTCAGCCTCGAGAACCCGGCAGAAGGTCTTGATGGACGCCCGCGGATCCCCAAGCTCTCGATCCTGGGTCTCCGCGACGCTCCTCAGGAACGAACCACGAAGCGAGGGCTCCTCCGTCGCTGCGGCAGCACGCTCAAAGATCTCGATGTAGGCCTCCCAACTGCCGAGCACCTGGGCCAAGCGATCGACCTGGGACCGCGGAGCCTCGTCGGCCGGCTCGGCGACCAGCGCCTCACCCCAAGCGTGAAACGCCTTCTCATCGTTGCGGCCGCGCTCTTCATGGAGGCGACCGACCTCGCCCCATGTCTCGGCCTGCTCGAACGCGTCCACGGACTGCCTCGCCTTGGCATCGAGGACACCGACCAGGGCCTGCCAATCGCCGCTCTCCCGGTGGATCGGTTCGAGGATCTGAACGGCACGCAGGCCGTGGTCCTCGTCCTCGACGAGGCGCGACACCGCCTCGAGCGCGGGAGCGTAGTCGTGTTGCTCAGCCAACACGTCCTCAAAGATGTCGAGCGCCTGTGCCGGACTCTGCAGCTGTGTCTCCGTCAGCGAGCCCAAGCGTTGGCGCAGCGCGATCGCGGCGCGCGCGTCGGACGTGTTGTCGATTTGGAATTCGATGTGCGCACCGAGCTCATCCCAGCATTCGGCGCCTTCGAGAAGCTGGTCGAGCCGAGCCATCGATTCGGCATTGGCGGGATCGATCGCCAGGATGCGCCGGTGCGTGGCGATTCCGCCCTCACGATTCCCGAGCTCGTCAACTTCGATCCGCGCAATCTCGTTCAGGACGGCCACCCGCTCATCGTCTGTGTCGGCGAAGCTCTCGCGCTCGCGATCCAGCTCGAGGAGCGCTCCCCATTTGAGACTGCGGGAATACACGGAAGCCAGCGCTCGGCCGGCCTCCTTGTCGCTCGGATCATACGTGAGCGCGCGCTGATAGAAGTACCCCGCTCGGTCGAGGTCCTCCAAGCGCTCGTCATAGAGCCTGGCGGTAGTCAGCGCGAGCACGGCCGTATCGCCGTCGTCCACTTCAACCGCGCGAAGCGTCTTGTCGAAGATCGCCGCCAAGCGATCCCAGCGCCCGAGCGAACGCGCGAGGCGGGTCAGGGTCTCCTGGCTCTGGGGGTCGTGCGGGTCTTCGGCAAACAGCCGGCCGTACGTCTCGAGCGCCCCGTCGAGGTCTTCGAGATGAGACTCCTGCACGTCGCCGAGATGGCGCAACAACTCGAGCCGTTGCGCGGGGTTGTCTTCGCCATCGAGCCGGGCTTCGAGAATCTGGGTAACCTTCGGCCATTCCATGCGGCGCAAGTACAACGGCTCGAGCAACTCCGCGGCAGCACGCTTGTACTCGGGCTGTTCCACCAGCGTCTCCAACGCCCGTACGGTCGGTTCGTGCTCCGGGTTTTGGCTCAGGGCTTCGCGGAACTGATCGAGCGCGCGCCACGGCTCGTTGAGGCGCCGTAGGCAGATTTCCCCTAGCTCATAGCGAACCGCGGCGGGGTCTCCGATGCGCTGGTCGATCTCTCGCTCATACAGCGTCGCAAGCTTGTCCCACTGCCTGGTTCGTCGATAGAGGCGCTCGAGGCCTTCGTAGGCCAGCGGGTGATCGCTCTCGCCAAGCGCCCGATCCAGTGCCTCGATGGCAGACTCCGGGTCATCGAGCTCGGCCTGGTAGATGTGAGCCTGACGCACGAGCAGCGCCGCCCGCTCCTCGCGGTCGTCAGAAAGCTCTCCTTTTCGCCTGAGCAGCTCGACCAGTTCGCGGGTACCGCCAGAGCTCTCCACCAGCCCCAGCAGCGCATCGAGCGCTGCGCGATGGTCCGGCTGCTCTTCGAGCACGCTGTGATACTGCACCTTTGCCAAGTCCGCATCCTCGAGGCGCTCCTGCGCCACGCTTGCAGCCCGCATGCGCACCTGGGTACGCAAGTCGGCATCGAGGAGCTCGGAGGCTATCGTCCCGAGCGTTGCGACCTCTTCGGAGAAGCGTCCGGTGGCCTCGGCGTAGCGTTCGTAGTCCGCCAGCACCCGCTCGAACTCGTCGAGGTCGACGCCCTCATGAAGCGCGCGTCCGACAAACGCGAAGGCGGCATCCATGTCTTCGGTTCCCACTTCGCTGATCTCGGCGGCGCGCAACAGCGAACGAACACGCTCGCTCGGCTCGTCACCGGTAGCAACGATCTCGAGCATTCGAACTTGGTCGGCGTATCGGCCGTCCTTCGTGAACTCGTCGAGAAGCCTGTTGGCAGCAGCGACACGCAGCAGCGTATCTGAACCGGCCGCCAGTTCCTCGAGCGCGGCTACCGTTGGCCCGTGCCCGGGCACCTTTTCGAGAAGCTCGCGATATGCCTCGAAGGCCCGCTCGATCTCCCCAGTTTGGTTGCGCATCAGCTCGGCGGCTTGGAATTGGAACGCCACGCGCCGATCCGAATCCTCGGCGTCCGCGGCACGGATCTCGGTGATCTCGAGTAGCTCGTGCCAGCGTTCGGTCTCGCGATAGAGGCGCGTCAGTGCAGCGAGGGTAGGTTCGTCGGAGCCGAACCTCGCAACGACCTCACGATGTGCGGCAATCGCGTTCTCCGTACTTCCAAGCTTCTCCTCGAAAATGGCGCCGACGCGCCGGCACAGGGCCAACTGCTCCTGCTCGTCACTCGCAAGCTCTGCGCGCGTCTCCAGCACCTGGACCAGCGATTCCCATTGCCCACGCTGCTCGTAGAGCCGTTCGAGCGACGACAGCGCATCGGCGTCGGCCGGGTCGAGCTCCAAGCGCTCCCGATGAACTTCAATCGCGCTCTCGGGATCGTGCAGCGTGTTCTCGAGCAAATCTGCAAGCTTCGACAAGAGGTCGTCGCGCCGTGCCTCGTCCTCCTCGAATTGGATTTGGCGCCGGAGATCTTGTGCCAGCGGGCCATGGTCTCCCGCCGCACGGTGTAGACGCTCGAGGGCGCGGGAGGCCCGGAGGACGATCTCCGGATTGTCGCGCTCGAACCGGACGAGCTGCTGGTAGATGCGCTCCGCATGCTCCGGCTCAGGCTCCGACACGTCCCAAAGCTCCGCCAGCTCGAGCAGAAGCTCGGTCTTGACGAAGTCGTCGCCTACCGCGCCAAGTCCCGCTTCGAGGAGCTCGGCGCGCTGTCGATGACGTCCAAGCTTCGAGGCGAGCCGTGCCAAGTCCGTGCGCGCGCTGCCGTCGGCGACGTCCTCGCGCACCGCTCGCGCATACGCGTCGAACGCGAGCTCGTCATCGTGAAGCTTCGCCTCGCTCAGTTCGCCGATGCGGCTGAGATGGGCGGCGCGGGAGGCCGGATCGGTGAGGTCCTCGAGCTGAACCTCCAACACCTTGGCAAGCTCACCCCATGCGCCCTGCGAATCGAAGATCGGCTGCAGGATCGACGCCACACGCTGCCGCTCCTCGCGGTTGTCCATGAGGCGTTCGAGCCCTTCCTGCGCGCGAAGGTGGGTGGGGCTCGATTCCAACACGCGCTCGTAGTGATCGATCGCATCCGGAACACGATCCAGACGCGTCTCGTAAATCGTCGCGAGCTCGTAGGCGAGATCCACCACCTCTTGGCCGGTCGCCTCATCGAGGTCGCGACACAGCAGCTCGGCGAGCTCTGGCCACCGCTTGAGGCGGCCGTACAAGCGTTGAAGCGCACGCCGCGATGGCGTGTGTGTCGGGTCGAGGTCGAGAGCCTGTTCATAGCTCGAAATCGCGTGCTTCGGCTCGTCGAGAATCTCCTCGAAGAGGAAGCACAACTGCAGAAGCAAATCGAGCTTGGCGCCAGCGTCGGTCGTAGCCTCGATGCGCTGCTGATAGAGCGCCCGGAGGTCGTCCCATTGCTCGTGCTTGGTGTAGAGCTGCTTCAACGCCGTAAACGCGCCCGCGTCGCTGGGGTCTGCTTCTAAGACACGGCGGTGAAAGCGTGCCGCGTCCTCAGGAAGCCCCAAGACCACGTCATGCACCTCTGCGGCGCGCCGGCACAGAGCCAGCGCTACGTCGCCGTCCACCTCGCCCGCGTCGATCACGCGCACCAATGCTTTGGCCAGCGCCTCATGCTGGTCGGCCGCCTCCGCGACGCCACCTAGACGGTCGAGGAGATCCAAATCCGTGGGGTTGTCGATGAATGCAGACTCGAGAGCCACGTAGGCGCCCATTGCATCTCCGAGCTCCGAGGCAGCCAGGTCCGCCAGGCGCAGCTGAAGCGTCCGCCGCTCCTCTGCATCTTCGGTTCGCTCGAGACGCCCGCGCAAGAGCCCCGCGAGCTTCTCGAAGTGACCGCGCTTGGCGTATGCAGGCTCGAGGAGATCGATGGATTCCACGCCAACACCCATGCCTTCGGCGGAAAGCGCTTCGAGACCCGTGATCGCGACTTCGTTCCGACCGTCGAGCGCCAGCGCGTTGCGGTAGCACTCGAGCGCCCCGCGCGCGTCTTCGAGATAGATACGTCGAAGGTCCGCGAGCTGTAGATAGACCGCAAGCCGGTCGTCGTCACCGACCTTCGATTGCAGGCGGCGTTCGAGCGCTGCGTCCAACCGATCCCACTGCTTGAGCTGCTGCGAGAGCCGCTCGACGGCCCGAAGCGCGTCTACGTCGTGTGGGTTGCTCTCGAGGATCCTCCAGTGACGTTCGGCGGCCGCAGGCAGGTCGCCGAGCTGCTCCTCCTCGACTTGGGCCACCTCGTTGAGCAGAACCCATTCCTCGGCCGGGTCAGTCGCGGCCAGAAGACGCCGCTCATAGAGCGAGCGCAGGTCCGCGAATCGACGCTCCGCACGATACAGCCGATCGAGCACAGCCATCGCTTCTGCGTCAGCAGGTTCCGCCTCGAGGATCGCCTCCAGCTGCCGAATCGACTCTTGGGATTCGCCGAGCCGTTCACCGGCGATCGTAGCGATTCGCCTCTGCAGGTCCAGGCGCTCCACGTCCGCAATGGCGTCGTTGGCCGCACGGTCACGGAAAAGCGCGACGAGGTCCGCGTACGCGCCGGCCGCCTCTGCGGACTCCTCGAGGCCCGCGACGACCTCCGGTTCCGATGGAGCCAATAGGTAGGCCCGGGTCGCCCAGCCGAGGGAGGTTTCCGGATCACGAAGGCGGTTCAGGTAGACCGCTCGCAGGGATGCCACTCGCTTGAGCCGCATATCCATGTCCTCGTCGGGACCGGAGCCGCTCACGATGATCTCGAGCATGCGGGCGTAGTCGGGCCACTTGTGGTCCTTCTCGTAGATCGGCAGAAGCCCCTTTGCCGCCTCGACATTTACCGGATCGGCGGATAGCGCGCGCTCGTCGTAGCGCGCTGCGCGATGCGGTTCCCCGACACGCTCGCGATACACTTCGGCCGCACGCAGGCTGAGCTGCACGATCAACTCAGGCTCTTCGGCTCGCTCGGCTGCCTGACCGACCGCCTCGGCGAAACCCACCCAATCGTCGCTTTCGCTGTGAAGCGCTTCCAACGATTCCCAATCACGCGCGGCGACGTAGGCGTCCTTCAGCATTCGCCGGACTCGGCTGTTGTCCGAGTCGAGCTCGAGCACGCGTGCCCACACCGCAATCGCATCTGCCGGACGCGCGAGGCGCTCCATGAAGATGACCCCGAGACGTTGAAGTTGCTCGAGCCGTGCGGAGTCGCTCACCGCGACCTCGGCGCGGGTCGTCAAGACGTCCGCTAGCGTTTCCCAGTCCTTCTCCCGCTCGGCCAGATTCTCCAGCGTGTCGAGCGCCGACGCGGTGTTCGGCTCTTCGGCCAGGATCTCTTTCCAGAGCGTTATCGCGGCAGCGTTCTGATGGAGACGCTCCGTGCAGAGCTCCGCCATTTCGATCTTCTTGTCGAGACGCGCGGCGGGATCGCTGGCCAGATCCGCCTCGCGGCCGAGGACTCCGTACAGCGCATCCCAGTTGCGCTTCTTCGTGTAGATGTCCTTGAGCTCCGCCAGCGCTTCGGTGTGATCGGGCTGCAACCGGATGACGTGCTCGAGCGGCTCCGTCGCCTGATTCAAATTGCCGAATCGTTCGGTCCACAGCCCGGCGATGCGCAGATAGAGCGCCACCTTCTCCTCGGGCTCCGCCGCAACCTCGGCTTGCCGATCGAGCACGTGAATGAGCTCGTTCCAGCGCCCGGCGCCTTCGTAAAGCTCGGACAACGAGGTCAACGCCTCGGGGTCATACGGCGACAGCGCCAAGATCTCGGCGTAAACCTGGATGAGCATCGAATCGAGCTGGAGCGCATCCCGATAAATCGGAATCAGATCGCGGAGCAGCCGCAGCTTCTCCTCCTGGGAGTCGGTCGACAGCGCTTCGATCTCACCGCGAATCGACTCGGACAGCGCATTCCATTTACCGCTGTGCTGGTACAACTGCTGGAGGGCAGCCCGCGCATCGAGATCACCCGGCGCCAACCTCTCGACGAGCTTCCACGCTTCCAAGGCGCGCTCGGGACGATCGGCTTTTTGCGCTCGGTGCCCGAGCTCGCGCGCCAATACGAGCTGGCGGTCGGAGTCGGTCGCGGTGCGAAGTGCGTCGCCGAGGATCGTGAGCAAACGGCCGTCCGCGTCCTCGTCCCCGATCCGCGCGCGGTAGAAATCCACCATGCCGGGGTGAGCCGCATCGATCTTGCGAAGACGCGCAAAGAACGGCTCTGCGGACTCCGGGTCCTCGCGAAAGCGCCAGTGGACCATCGCAAGTTGGAGCAGCATTCCCTTTTCAGCGTCGAGCTTCTGCCGGGAGCGAAGCGCGCTCTCGTACATGTCCGCCAAATCGTCCCACGCCTCGAAGTCGGTGAAATGCTGCACCAGTGCGCCGAGCGCCTCTTCGTCAGTCGGCGAAAACTTCAAGACCTTGCGGTATGCGTCGGCCGCGCCCTCCGCGTCTTCGGTCGAGCGACGCAACACGCGCGCCGCCTGCAGCCACGCGCCCCCTTTCTCCTCGCGCGTGCGCGCTGCCTTGGCCGCGCGCACGAACACCGACGCGACGTCGTCCCATCGGCCGCGGGCGCGTAGGCTCAGTGCATACTGACGGGCGGTAACCATGTGCGACGGATCGGCGGCTAGCGCCTCGTCGAAAATCGCGTCGGTTTCCTCCGCGGTCGAGGCACCACCGTACTGCCACATCAATGAGGCAGCACGGGTCAACAGCGACGTCTTGAGCCGTGGATCGACGGCGTCGCGCGCCTCTTCGATGAAGCGGCGGGCGAGCTCGGCCCACTTGTCCTCGACTTGTTGAATCTGGTCGACCGCTTGCGCAACTTCGGGGTCGTCCGAAGCAAGCCCGCCGAGCCGCTCGTACGCGACGAGGGCCCCTTGGTCGTCCATCAGCTCGTCGCGCCGAATACGCCCGAGCTCTTTGACGAGGATCTTCTGGAACTCGGGGTCGTCACTTACCAGCTCCGACTCGAGCTCCATCAACCACGAAGCCGCCAGGAACTCTCCGCGGCGCTCATGTCCGCCCCGCGCTGCCTCGATCAAACGAAGCGGGTCTTGCCCGTCGTTGGCCGGCTCTGGGCTCTTGAGCAGCCCCCGCAAGCCCTCGACGAGCTGCGTGTCATAGGGGTCTTCCAGCAAGAGCCCGAGATAGTTGGCCACCGTCAGCTCGGACATCTCTGATCTTTCTCGCTGACTCGGAAGGATTTTTGCACCCTTCGTTGATCTCATGAAACCCCCAAAAGCAAAAGGATCCTGCGACCTAAGCTCCCCAGCGCGCAGGCGCCTTGAATGTTAGCGGCGCCGCGATTGTAGGGGCAAGCCCGGAATTCGAAGAAATTCCGGCGAATGTGGAGGTTGGTGAGATCGCTCTCAGAAAATCATGATGGCGCCGGCCCAGGTCATGGCGCCATAGGTCACGACGCTGAGCGCCATGTGAGCCGTCGCAAGCCCGCGAAGGGCTTTGTAATCGTTCGCTCGGTCGAGCCCGAACCATTCAGAATTCGCGGAGACGATGCCGAGCCCGATCTGGGCGAGCATCCCCGCGAAGGTGACCCACCGGAGCACCTTGTGCGTGCGGAGCTTTCTAGCGAAATCGCTATTGCCTTCGCTGACGCCGAGCGGGTCGGGCATGGCAAACGAAAGCCCAAACGTCGTGAAGTAAGCCGCCGAAGTGAGCGTATTGAGCACCAAGTGTGGAGTGGGGACCCCACTGCAGGCCTTTTGCGTGAAGATCGCATTCCCTTCGACACAGGGGTTGGTCGCCTGACTGTGCCACCAGCCGTATTGGTTGTAGAACTGAACGAAGCCCGTTGCGACGGACAAGGTCATCAGCGACCAGGTGGTGATACCAAACCACTTGTGGACCTTTTTGATCTTGTTGCGCTTCTGGACGAGCTCGGCGGTAGTCGGCCCCTTGGGCTCCTCGAGCTCTGTCGACACCTCGACGGCCAAAACCACCCCTGGGTCGACGACGACTGCCGGACTTTCGAGCATCGAAGCATCGAAGTGCAGGGTCATGCCAAACAAGGGCGTGGCAAGCATCAAAGCGGTCAGGGTCCCCATCGGGGGCGCAGTATCTACCAAATCTGCTTCTGGGGCTAGGCATCTGCGGGTAGATTGAGGATATGACCCCTGCTTCGGAGTTCCCGACCCGTGTGTCCGTGTACGAGGTGTCCCCGAGGGACGGCCTGCAGAACGAGAGCGCGCAGGTGGCGACCCACGCGAAAGTCAGGCTCGTCGACGCGCTAATCGACGCGGGTATCAGCCGAATCGAGGTTGGAAGCTTCGTCTCGCCGAAGTGGGTCCCTCAAATGGCCGACGCCGACGAGGTGTGCCGCATGATCGAGCGTCGGCCCGGCGTCACCTATGTCGGCCTCTGCCCCAACGCTCGGGGCCTCGAGCGCGCCCTCGCCGCCAAAGTCGACGAGATCGCCGTCTTCGTGAGCGTGAGCGAGACCCACAACTCGAAAAACGTCAACAAGACGATCTCGGAGACGCTGAAAGCGTTCGAGCCGGTCGTCGGGCCGGCAGTAGAGCGCGGGCTGAAGGTTCGCGGGTATGTCTCGACGATGTGGGGTTGCCCCTACGAAGGCGACGTCGACCCGAAGCGCGGCCTACAACTTGCCAAGCACTTGCTGGACGCCGGCTGTTACCAGGTCTCCCTCGGAGACACAATCGGCGTGGGGACTCCGGTCCAGACTCAGCAAATCTTGGATCTCTTCACGGCCGAGCTTCCGATCGAGCAGATCGCTCTGCACCTACACGACACTCGCGGGACAGCGCTAGCGAATGTTCTCGTCGGACTGCAAGCGGGCATCACGACCTTCGACGCCTCGGTGGCGGGACTCGGGGGCTGCCCCTACGCGCCCGGTGCGGCCGGAAACCTCGCAACCGAAGACTTGGTCTACACCCTGAACGGCATGGGGATCGAAACCGGCATCGACCTCGACAAGCTGTGGCAAGCGGGCCAGGTCGCAGAGGCGATTGTCGGCCGCGAGCTACCCGGTAAAGTGCACCGAGCCGGCGTACGCTCGCTGGCCAAGTAAAGGAACCACGTGCCCGTTCAAGACCTCATCGAGTACATCGACGCTTCCCCCACGCCGTTTCACGCGGTCGCCGAAACCGTCACCCGGTTGGACGCGCATGGCTATCGCCCTCTTCACGAGGCGGAGCCTTGGCACATCGATCCCGGCGACAAGGTGTACGTTGTACGGGGCGGCGGCTCTATCGCAGCCTTTCACGTGGGCAGCGCGCCGCCCCCTCGAGCAGGGTTTCACCTGGTCGGTGCACACACCGATTCACCGAACCTTCGGGTCAAGCCCAACCCAGCGCTGAAGCAAGCGGGGTACGGACAGCTCGGCGTCGAGCCCTACGGAGGCGTCTTGCTGCACACTTGGCTCGATCGTGACCTCTCGCTGGCGGGGCGCGCTCTGCTCGCAGACGGGAGCGCGCGACTCGTCGACTTTGGGCGTGAGCTCCTCCGAGTTCCGTCACTTGCGATTCATTTGAACCGAAAGGTGAACAGCGAGGGCCTCAAGCTGAACGCACAGAAGCACATGGCGCCCATCGTCACGCTGAACGACGACGGTGGGGTAGACCTCCCGGCCTTGCTCGCGGAGGAGATCGGTGACGTCGAGGGCGAGGACGTGCTCGCGTGGGATCTGATGGCGTACGATGTGCAGCCTGCGACCCGCAGCGGGGCGCGCAGCGAGTTCATTCACGCGGCCCGTATCGACAACCTGGCAAGCTGTCATGCCGCCCTCACCGCCCTTACCTCCGCGGCTGGCGATGGCGAGCTCACCCGTGGCGTCGTGCTGTACGACCACGAAGAAGTCGGCAGCCGCAGCGCACAAGGCGCCGCATCGGACTTCCTGCGAAGCTGTCTGCAGCGGCTCTCCGGCGACTCGCTCGAGGACTATCATCGCGCCGTCGCCAAGTCATTCCTGATCTCGGCCGACATGGCCCATGCGATTCACCCGAACTACGCCGACCGCCACGAGCCACAACACCAACCGGCGCTCGGCGGCGGGCCGGTCGTGAAGATCAACGTCAATCAGGCGTACGCCACGGACGGGGAAAGCTGGGCGAGCTTCGAGCGCTGGGCGCGCGAGGCCGAGGTGAACACGCAGCGCTTCGTCGTTCGCTCGGACCTCGGTTGCGGCAGGACGATCGGACCGATCACGGCCGCCCAGCTTGGCATTCGCACCGTCGACGCAGGCAACCCAATGCTCTCGATGCATTCGTGCCGCGAGGTGGCTGCTGCGGCGGACGTCCCGAAGATGATCGACGTCATGAAACGCTTCTTCGAGGCGTGACCGCACGAGGTGGCAAGGCTCTCGATCGCTCCGAGCGGACAGCCAGCGGTAATCTCGTCTACTGTGGACGAGATTGCTTCCCTGAGGCCCCTCGCTTCGGATGGACAGCTAGTCTGCATCTCGGCCCCTGGGGCCGAGATTACCGCTGGCTCTTCCGACCAGTCGGACTGGGCCACGGAATTTCACCGGTAGGTGGCCGCGCAGCCTGTGCTTTTTCCCGTCTTTTTGGGCTTTTGTTGGCCGCGAACGGGAATCAATCTCGATGCGCCGAGTCGTAGACCGTGGCGCTGGTCCAGTAGTTCGACCAGAGCTCGGCCCGTTGGCCCGTCTTCTTTGAGATCACAGATTGTGATCTCAAAACACGCGCAGCTAGGGCTGCCGCCGGTGCGCTGGGGGGGGTGCGGAACTGCGAACCTGGTTGGCTTAGTTACACCGCCCGCCCACCGCCACCCGTAATCCTCCCTGCCGCGTCAGTCGCTTCGCTCTGCCTTGGCGGCGCTTTGCGCCGGCTTCGCCCTGCGGGCTTGCGCTGCCGCCTGCTGGATTGGAGGGGGCGTGGGCTGCCTACGTCAGCTCGAAGTCCTTGCAGAACAACAGGGCGGCGTTGGGATCGTCGTAGCGCGACTTCCGATGCCGGTGCGTGGGAAAGCCGTGCGCACACCCGGCGTCGGGATCGAACAGCACGCAGTCTTCGCAGTTCCACTTGAGCCGGAAGCGCTCGCGTTGTTCGCGAAAGCGCTCGTCCTGCTCAACCTTCATTCGAGGGTTCGATCTTGCCTACGCGCCGTTCGTGGCGGCCGCCTTCGAAGCTCGCGCCGAGGAATGCCTTGAGGACTTCGGCTGCCAACCCTGCGCCCACGACGCGGGCGCCGATGCAAAGCACGTTGGCGTCGTTGTGTTGGCGCGTCATCGAGGCGCTGAAGACGTCGCTGCACACCGCGGCCCGTACGCCGGGGTGACGGTTGGCGGCCATCGACATGCCAAGGCCCGTGCCGCAAACCAAGAGCCCGAGCCCTTCCCCACGCCCGACGGCGCTTGCGACCTGGTGGGCGTAGTCCGGGTAGTCGGTGGAATCGGCGGTGTGCGTTCCGATGTCGACCACTTCGTAGTCGAGCTCTGCCGCGACGCCCAAGAGCTCGCGCTTGAGGTCGAGGCCCGCGTGATCCGATCCGACGATCAGTGTTTTGGCCATGGCTACGGGGCCTTTAGCACGAGCGCGCAGTTGGTCCCGCCGAAGCCAAACGAGTTGTTCATCAGCGCGCGAATCGGCCGCTCCTGGGCCTCGTTGGGCACCAGATTCATCCCCGCCGCGGCTGGGTCGGGGTTCTGCAAATTCATCGTCGGGGGTACAAGGCCATCGCGTATCGCGAGGGAGCAGAGCACCGGCTCGAGCCCGCCCGCGGCGCCTAGAAGATGCCCCGTCATGCTCTTGGTGCTCGACACGGCGAGCCCACTGGTCGCGTGCGCACCGAAGACCTTCTGAAGTGCTTGGAGCTCCCCTACATCGCCCATCGGCGTCGACGTGCCATGCGCGTTGACGTAATCGATGTCTTCGGGGTTCAGCCTGGCGTCTGCTAGCGCGAGCTTCATCGCGCGCTGCGCGCCTTCGGCCTCTGGCGCAGGTTGCACCATGTGGTGCGCGTCCGACGTAGCGCCATAGCCGACGATCTCTGCCAGGATGTCTGCGCCGCGCCCCATTGCAGCCTCACGCTCTTCGAGGATCAGCACACCGGCGCCCTCCGCAATCACGAACCCGTCTCGGTCCGTGTCGAAGGGGCGGCTCGCAAGCTCTGGCTCGTCGTTGCGCCGGGACAGCGCGCGCATCGAAGTAAACCCCGCCACGCCGACCGGCGTCACCGCGCCCTCGGCGCCACCGGCAACCGCCGCGTCGATCTCTCCGCGTTGGATCCACCGAAACGCATCGCCGATAGCATGCGCGCCGGACGCACAGGCACTGGTGTGCGTGTAGCTCGGCCCCTTGAAGCCCCAATCGAGCGTGACCTGGCCGGGCGCGAGATTGGAAATGACCGAGGGAATGAAGTACGGCGATACCCGGCGCGGCCCTTTGGTGGTCAGCGTGTTGCAAGTGTCCTCGAAGACCTCGAGCCCGCAGAAGCCGACGCCGATGAAGGTGCCCACACGCTCCTTCTCTTCATCACTGGGTTCGAAGCCGGAGGTCTTGACCGCTTGTGCGCTCGCACCAATGGCGAGCTGAATGAAGCGCGCTGCCTCACGCATCCGTCGCTTCTGCATGTACTGCAACGGATCGAAGTCCGAGCACTCGCCGGCAATCTGCGACGCGAAGTCGGTCGCATCAAAGCCTTCGATGCGCGCGATGCCGCTCCGCCCCTCGGAAACGCTCTTCCAAGTGGTCGCGACATCCGCGCCGCATGGGCTCACGGTGCCCACACCTGTAATGACTACTCGTCGCATCGGCCCACCCGGTCAAGGATGCACAGCGGGCGGTTAGCCCTTCTGCGCCTTGATGTACTCGATCGCGTCGCGGACGGTCTTGATTTTCTCGGTGTCCTCGTCCGGAATCTCAATCTCGAACTGCTCTTCGAGCGCCAACACGACCTCGACGACTGCAAGTGAGTCGGCTTTGAGATCTTCGATGAAGTCTTGTCCTTCTTGAATATCGGCCCCGTCGACGTCGAGCTTGTCCGACACGATTTCTTTGACCTTCGCAGCGATGTCCATCTGTTTCCTCCGTCACGCACGCTCTAGACGTGCATGCCTCCATTGACCCGAACGACCTGTCCGGTGATATAGCCTGCTTCTTCGCTCGCTAGAAATACTACCGCGGCCGCGACCTCCTCGGGGCGGCCAATTCGCCCTAACGGCGTTTGATCGATGATGCCCTGCTTGCCTGCATCGGGCAGCTCGGCTGTCATGTCCGTCTCGATGAACCCCGGAGCGACGGCGTTTACGGTGATTCCGCGAGACGCATACTCGAGAGCCAGTGTGCGTGTGAGGCCCAAGAGCGCTGCCTTCGACGACGAATAGACGACTTGGCCGGGGTTTCCGGACTCCGCCACGACGCTCGAGATATTGATGATACGCCCCCACCGCTTCTTCATCATCGGGCGGATACACGCCTTGGCGCAGTATATGGGTCCATTCACGTTGGTGGCCCACGTCGCGTCGAGATCCTTCGGCGACACTCTCAACAACAGTTGATCGATCGCGATTCCCGCATTGTTCACGAGGATGTCGATGCGTCCATGCCGCTCCACGACGCCCTTGAGGCCGCGGTCCACGGACTCTGGGTCAGCGACGTCGAACCGGAGGAGCTCACCTTTCCCCCCCGCGTTTTCGATGAGAGCCAGCGTTTCCTTGGCGGCATCCTCGTTGGATCGGTAGTTGACGAGAACGACCGCGCCAGCTTCGGCGAGTGCAACGCTAGTCGCACGCCCGATACCACGTGACCCCCCGGTCACAACCGCGATTTTCCCCGTCAAATCGAACATGAGCTATTCGGTCTCTTCGGCGGTGCCCTTGCTGACTTGGCGACCCTTGTAGAAGCCACACGCCGGGCAGGCCCGGTGCGGAAGCATCACATCACTACAATTCGGGCATGGGATCACGTTCGGAGCGGTGACCTTGTCGTGATTGGCGCGCCGCTGGTCGCGCTTCATCGGGGTGGTTCTGCGTTTCGGTACTGCCACGGGATCATTCCTCGTTCTTCGTAAGTGCTTCTTGGAGTTTGAGTAGGGGGGCGAAGCGCGCGTCGGGCACCGACCCGCCAAAGACCTCCTCGGGAGGTCGAAGGTGCTCCGGAACCGCGATTCCCTCGCAACTCTCGGAGCAAAGTGGTTTCATCGGCGCTTCGAGCAACAAGAGCTCGCGCACCATGGGGTCCAACACGACTTCGCTGCCGCTGTAGTAGTCCCGATTGACCTCGTCCAGCCGGACGTCGATCTCGTCGCTGTCCTGTGGACGCATGTGCTCCGGGCTGTAGAGCGCGGTGAGCGCGAGGTCCGCGCCAATGGGAACATCACCCAAACAGCGCGCGCAAGTCGCGACGACCTGAACATCGACGTGCGCCTGTACCAAGACATCCATTCCGGTGCACTGCGCATGCACCGTGAACCGCCCGTCCTCGGTTCCCGCCTTCAGCTCAGTATCGGCAAGCGCAAACGCCAACCAATCCGCACGGATGGCAAAGTTCCAATCCCTCCCCGACTCGTCGAGGTCCTGGATCTGTAGGACGAAAGTAGACATTGAATTCAGCGAGGCAGGCGATACCCAAGCGACCCTCCCAGGCCACAAGAACGCGCTACTATTCGTTGTGGTCCAAGGGCTGTCAAGGAGGGTGCTACCCGTCCATCCTGCCAAGTTAACTGTTTGTAATGTCAAGCACTTCGCCCCCGACGCGACCGCTGGCACCAACGCTGAACCTGCCCCCGCCCTTGCGTGCCCGCCACCCGAACACGAGCACCGACACTGGCACTTCGCAGTGACGCTGGCACTGACGCTGGCTCTGACGCTGGCTCTGGCGCTGGCGCTGGCGCTGGCTCTGACGCTGGCACTGGCCCTGACGCTGACACTGGCCCTGACGCTGGCTCTGACGCTGGCTCTGGCGCTGGCTCTGGTGCTGACGCTGAGTCGGCTCCGGGTTCCCCTGCACTCCTGCAGCGACCCCCTGCCCGGGCCCTCCCCCGGTCGCCAAATTGCAGGATGATGATACGTTTCCTCGTCATGCCTGATGATTTTGCACGTTTTTCTGGAACCTCGACTTATCTCACGAGCGAAGCCCTCGAATCCGCCGTCAACTGCGCGGTCGTGCTCGAGCGGCCTCTCCTGATTCGGGGGGAGCCCGGCACTGGCAAGACCTTGCTGGCCGAGGCGGTGTCCGAGGCCCTGCAGATGCCCCTGATTCGGTGGAACATCCGGAGCACGACCCTCGCACAGCACGGGCTCTACGTGTACGACACGGTCCAGCGGCTCTATGACTCCAGGTTCGGAGACAAGGACGTCAACGACATCAGTGAATACATCAAGCTCGGCCCGATGGGCGAGGCCTTCGACGCCAAGGAGCGCGTGGTCTTGCTCATCGACGAGATCGACAAGGCAGATGTCGAGTTTCCGAACGACCTCCTCAACGAGCTCGACCGCATGCAGTTTCACGTCGACGAGACGCAGCAGGACATCATCGCGGCGCAGCGGCCCATCGTCATCATCACCAGCAACGCGGAAAAGGAGCTCCCGGACGCGTTCCTCCGCCGCTGCGTGTTCCATTTCATCGACTTCCCGACCCCGGAGCTGATGAACGACATCATCCGCGTCCACCATCCCAACGTTCACGAAAGCCTCGTCGACCAGGCCCTCAAGACCTTCTACGAGATCCGCAGCATGCGGCGCCTTCGAAAGCGTCCGAGCACGAGCGAGCTCGTCGACTGGATTGCCGTTCTGAAGCGCGCGGGTATCGATGGCGTGAAGCTCGAAGAGAACCTTCCCTTCCTAGGCGCGCTGCTGAAGAAAGAGCAAGACCTCGTCGCATTCGCGGACCAGCTCTCGGGCGGCAGGCAATGGAGAAGCTAAAATCCTAGTCCCTTTCATGTACGAGCTTCGCGACCGAGGCGTGCCAGTTGGGACGCAGGAGGTCATCGCGCTCGCCCAAGCGCTGAAAGCGGGGCTCCATGAAAGCTCGCTCGACGGCTTCTACAACGTCGCCCGCTCGGTGATGATTCACAGCGAGGCGCATCTCGACTCGTTCGATGAAGCGTTCCTGTCGTTCTTCAAGGGCATCCATATCGAGTCCAAGAAGCTCAAAGACGAGCTATGGGACTGGCTGCAAAAGGCCAAAGAAGACATGGGCGAGCTCACCGACGAGCAACGCGAGTTCGTCGAGAACCTAGACCTCGACGAGCTTCGCAAGTTGTTCGAAGAGCGGCTCGCCGAACAAGACGAGCAACACGACGGCGGCAACAAGTGGATCGGCACCGGCGGCACCTCGCCCTTCGGTCACAGTGGACGCGCCCCCAAGGGCTTCCGCATCGGTGGCTCGGGCGGCGGCCGAAGCGCTGTGAAGGTGGCCGACGCGCGACGCTATCGCGGCTATCGTCAAGACCTCACCCTAGACGTTCGGCAGATGCAGGTTGCGCTTCGAAAGCTACGCCTTTTTGCACGCGAAGGCGGAGAAGAAGAGCTCGATCTCGAAGGCACCATCGACGCCACGGCGCAGAACGCCGGCGAGCTCGAGGTGGTCACCCGCCCTCCACGTCGGCACAACACGCGCATCATCTTGATGATGGACGTGGGCGGCTCGATGGACCCTTTTGCGCACCTATGCTCGCGGCTCTTCTCGGCCGCCAAGAAGTCATCTCACTTCAAAGAGCTCCGCACGTACTACTTTCACAACTGCGTGTATGGGCACGTCTACGAGACCGAACGTTTCGACACGCCCATCAAGGTGCGCGACCTCATTCATGAGACTGGGCCCCACTACAAACTCATCGTGGTCGGCGACGCGTTGATGGCGCCGTACGAGCTGCTCGCTGCAGGCGGCTCACTCGACCTCGGAGACGACCGGGGCATCGAAGGTCTCCAGTGGCTCATGATGCTCAGCCAGCACTATCATCGCAGCATCTGGCTCAACCCGGAGCCGCAACGGTACTGGACCGGCAATACTATCGAGTACGTGCGTCAGACGTTCGACATGTTCCCGCTGACCCTCGAAGGCCTCGGCGAAGGCGTCAGCCACCTGCTCAAGGGCGGCAAGGGCCACTGAGAGCGCCTGAATTCAGGGTCCAGGAGTGAAATTTGGGGTCCTGACCCCGGGTCGCGTACCCTGAGACCGTGGGGAAGACATGGACAATCGCGATGCTCGCCATCGTGTTAGGGAGCTCGGGGACGCTCGCATCGGCGGACGACTCCTCGTACGGCGGGGTCACTCCAGGCGCGGAGAGCTCGGAAAACCGCCCGCCGAAAGCCGAAGAGATCCCTCAGGGGGCGCTCATGCTCACCTGGCCGGGCTTCATGATGCACAAGGACGGTAGCTCCTGCTTCTTCGTCCAGACGTCACAGCCCGTCGAAGTCGCAACCCATAAGTCCGAAGGCCAGTTCGAGCTGGTGCTCCGCAACACGCGGGTTCACCTCAAGAACAACTTTCTGCCCCTCGAAACTCAGTTCTTCGAGACACCGGTGACACGGGCGACCGTGCAGCGAAAAGCTCGGAAGGACGTGGTGATGGTCTTCGAAATGCGTGCCGATGCCACGCCGACCATCACTCAGAAAAAAGGCAAAGACGGCTTCAACTACGTCTTCGTCAAGTTCGCGCCGTAGGCTTACGCTTGCCCGTCGCGGGCGCATCTAGTAACCGGACGCCATGAACCTCCGCGCCGTCAAAGGGATGAAGGACATCCTGCCAGACGAGATCTCGAAGTGGCACCGCCTCGAGAACGCGTTCCGTCAGCGCGTCGAGGGGTATGGATTCCGCGAAGCGCGCTTCCCCATCGTCGAGCCGACGGCCCTCTTCGTGCGCTCGATCGGCGAGACCACCGACATCGTCGAAAAGGAGATGTACACGTTCACCGATCGGGGCGACAAGTCGCTCACGCTGCGCCCCGAGGGAACGGCGTCAGCGGTGCGCGCGTTCGTGCAACACAGCATCCAAGCGCGAGAGCCGGTCACGAAGTGGTACTACATCGGGCCGATGTATCGGCGTGAGCGGCCTGCGAAGGGGCGCTATCGTCAGTTCTACCAAGCGGGCATCGAAGTCTTTGGCGACGGGGGACCCTTCGTCGATGCCGAAGTAATCGACATGGTCGTCGGGTTGATCTCGAGCCTCGGCATCACCGAGGTCGAAGTGTTGGTCAACTCGATCGGCGGGCCGGAAACGCGGGAGAACTACCGCGACGCGTTGCTCGCATACCTCGCTCCCTACCGCGCCGAGCTGTGCACGGACTGCCAGCGGCGAATGGATGCCAACCCGCTGCGTGTGCTCGACTGCAAAGTGCCTCGGTGCGCCGAAGTCGCCGCCGACGCCCCATCGATCTTGAAGCATCTGACCGACAAAGACCGCGCGCACTTCGACGGCCTGCAGGAGACGTTGACGATCCTCGGTACACCGTATCGCGTGGATGGCTCACTCGTTCGAGGCCTCGACTACTACACTCGGACGCTCTTCGAGGTGCTCGGCAACGGCGAAGGGCTCGGGGCTCAAAACGCACTGCTCGGAGGCGGGCGATACGACCAGATGGTCAAGAGCCTGGGTGGGCCCGACACCCCCGCGATCGGCTTTGCCATGGGCCTCGAGCGCCTGTTGATGGCGATGCCCGAAAGCGAGCCCGCTTCGCACGTCGACGTCTTCATCATCGCGGCGCAGGCCGGAGTGCGTGGGGAGGCCACTTTGCTGGGCCGGGAGCTGCGTGACGCCGGGCTTCGCGTGGAGAGCGACCTTCGTGGCGGCTCGCTCAAGAGCCAGCTCCGCAGGGCAGACAAGATCAACACCCGCATCGCGATGATCCTCGGGGAGTCCGAGGTCGAAGAAGGCGTCGTTCAGCTCAAGGATCTCCAAAAGCAGACGCAGGACAAGGTCCCCCGCGCCGAGGCCGCAAAACGAATCCACGCGTTGCTGACCGAGTGACCCTTCACGCTAGTCGGAACCAAAGAAAATCGGGCTTGACCAGGCCATCTCACCATCTGCCTGCGTGACACGGCAATAGACATAGGGCGCGTCGACCTCACCGACGAACGACGCCGAAGGAGACTTTGGAGAATCAGCCGCGACGACACCCTCCGGCGTGATGAGTTCGATGCGTTCGAGGTCGGTTGTTCCTAGCGCACGCGCATGCACCTCGACCGGCCCTTCGATGTCGAGCTCACTTCCCATCGGGAACCCGGCAACGTGCACGTCGAGGAGGATCTTGGCGCCGCTGGTTGCGTAGCACCGCCGCGCGCGGATCGCTTCGAGGATCGCTTCGCGGGTGCGGGTCGCCGAGATGACCGCGGTCAGCCCGGTTCGAAACGGATCGCGTTTGCGGCACTCTCCGTGATGCCAAAGGAGCCCATGGCTGTCGGAGTTCGCGATGAAACCGAAACGCAACCCGCTGTCGAGCAAGGGTTTGGCGAACTGGTCATGAAGCTCGCCCCGGTGCCCGAGGGGATGGTCCGGATGCTCGTAGCAGCCGTGGCAGGAGCAGATCTCCCACACCGGTTGCCCCACCGGGTCATGACCCGGCACGTCGGCACCGGTCCAGCCGATGTGATGCGGCCCCGTGAACGCGCCTTGAGCGCTGATTTGCTGAACGATGTCGCGTCCGCGCGGAACGTCGTCGCGAGAGATGATCGGCAAGCCGGGGCCCGGAAGGTAGATGCACTTGTGACCCGGCCCCGGAAACGCCTTCCCGGTCCACTCGTAGGCGACGATGGTCGCGAACTCTCCAGGATCGTCGTGACGCTCGGTCACAGCCTGCAGGTATGCCCACTCGCCCGGCCCAATTCGCTTCCCCAAGAACGACTCGTGGTCCGTGAGCGCCGCGAAGTCGTCACCGTATCGGTAACGGGCCCGGAGATAGGCTTCGTCGGCGCTCCCCACGCCGTCTGAGTGGGCGCTGTGCTGCTGGATGTCCCCGAACAGGACCTGGGGCCCCGACCAGGCCGCCACATCGACTGGGGCGGGCTCGAGCGCACCCACTTCAACCTTCGCGGGGAGCAGCTCCGGCGCGCCCCCCTTCGGGGCATCGAAGGATTGGACCTCGATGCCCTTGCGACCTCGCCACGATGCCAGCGTTGCTCCGCTGAGGAGGCGAGTCGCGCTCACGCGGCGTCCACGGCATCCCCATTGCCCGTCGTCGATCGGGTGGCGCTCGGAAAAGCCTTCCGCGTTCAGCCGTTGGCGGTACATGTTGTGGGAGCCGCGCCCGAAGAGATCGACTGCACCATCGTCTCCTACGACCAGGCTTGGGAACTCGAACCCCTGCTGCTCGCCGTCGAGGTCCCGGTCACGGCCCGTCATCGGTGCCACGGGCTCGAAGACGCTCCCCTCCATGTCGACGAAGCGAAGCGCGATCCACTTCGCGATATCCGGCACACCGGTGTCCTCTCGAACGTCGTGATGAAAGCCCACCCAGGCACCACCGGGCGCGGCCGCGATGCACGGCGCAGTCGCAATGCCGAAAGCGGTCCAAACCACGAACTCGCCGCCGGACGCAGGAGAGACGACCACGCTCGACCGCGGACCCTCGTGACGTACCTCGACGCGCCAGCCCTGATGCTCCGCCTCGAGCTCGGCCCGGGGGTCATGGATGGGATGTGGCGTGCCCGGAGCCCAGCCCATGATCGCGGCGCAATGCTCGGTTGCGACCGGCGCACCTTGCGTCGACCCGTCGTCCGCCACGCCGAATCGCAGGATGTATTCCTCGTCGCCCGACCACGCAAGAACGTGCAAGGACGCGCCGCCGTCCGCCACCGCCTCCA
>PVMK01128952.1_pt1 | contig 49681 bp, 54 predicted proteins | sample 1853481 | NCBI WGS metagenome assembly PVMK01 (sample SAMN08533507, study PRJNA380276) | Marine sediment metagenome, whole genome shotgun sequencing project.
CCGAAATGTTCGGCGACATGCTGGAGATGGGAATCATCGATCCAGCCAAAGTTGTTCGTGTCGCTTTGCAGAATGCAGCGTCGGTCGCCGGCCTTATGATCACGACCGAGGCGATGATTGCGCCAATTCCAGAGGAGCCGGCGCCTGGTCCCAGCGAATTTCCTCCAATGTAGGCATTGTCTGCATAACGCGGATCGATTGGCAGGTTTCATTCGTCTATATCCCGGCCGGCGGTTCTGCTTGCGTAGGTGGCATCATGACATTTTCGATATCTTCTGAAACTTTCGATCATGAGGGCAGTATCCCCGCAAGATATACTTGCGACGGTGATGATCTGTCACCGCAGTTACACTGGTCTGGAATTCCGGATACTGCGCGGAGCCTGGCATTGATCGTTGATGACCCGGATGCGCCGGACCCGGCGGCTCCCAGGACAATCTGGGTTCACTGGGTGCTGTACAACCTGCCTGTAGATGGTGCAGGTCTAGCCGAAGCTGTTGCCTCCGCGGCGCTGCCGAGTGGCACGCTACAGGGCAGGAACGACTGGCAACAAACCGGATATCGCGGACCATGTCCGCCTATAGGGCGACATCGCTATTTCTTTAAGCTCTATGCCCTGGACATTGTGCTGTCCGATCTTCGGAGTCCCGACAAGGCAGATCTGACGCAGGCGATGGAGGGTCATATTTTAGCGAACGCGGTTCTCATGGGAACCTACAGCCGGGGCTGAAGAAGGCAGCCGGTCAATGGCAAAAGAATCACCAAAGACGCCGACAGGAAAATGGTCTGCAAAGGTCACTCGCGAGAGCCACGCCCTGGATCTCGAAGAGGGGGTCTTTACCTGGAAGGATCCAAAGCGGATCGCACGCTCGCTGAAAATGTCTGCTGATGTAAGCAAGAACCTAAAGCGCCTCCGCTTCGTTCTGCCATGTCTATGCTCGCGTTTTATATTAATCGGGCAGGTAAGAATCTCCGTGAAGATCAGAAACGAGTTCTCGAGCAGGCAAAGGAAGAATTGCGAAAACTCTACCGCAATGCCTGATCGCCGGATGCAGAGGCAGAAATGCGATATCCACGTATTGCCGATCGCACACTCGTTCACGATCATCGGTATACGGGTACGTCGTCTGCGACGCAAGAAATCGTGGTCGACAGGGGTGCAGTCGAACCAAAATCGAGGCAATCGTGATGAAGAAATATAAACCCCTAATTTGTATAGGTGCTGTAGTGATGCTCTGCAATACGGCATCTGCCGAGAGTTCTGAGATTGTGAGATTCGACGGGCAAGGGAATGGAAAGTCGCCTGTTTTCACGGTTGATGGGCCGTGGACCATGGACTGGAGTGCACGTAGTGAATTTCCGTCGCTCGCAAGTTTCGAAATGCGGCTCCACGACGGCACGTCCGGTGAGATTATTGGCAAGGTGGTGGAACTTGAAGGAACAGGTCAAGGGCTCAGGCTATTTGAAGACGGCGGCACCTACCAAATAGTCGTTACCGGAAGAAGCGTGGAGTGGGATATCGACATTCTGGAGGTGAGCGAGGGCAAGCGGCAAGGCTTAAGCGCAACACTGAAGGCAAGCCGTCGCTCATCGATTCTTCACGGCACGTAAGTCGCCGTGTGCCTGAGAGCAGTTTTGTGGAATGGCGGCCAGAGGGCAATGAAACTCTGTTGTTGTTCAACGATGATGGTGTTGCATGGCGCATCTCCTTCTCGCCAAATTGCCCTGGTCTGAAATCGGCGACAGCGATTTCTTTCGTGACGCCAGTGGTAGATGGTACCGACGAATATGACTCTATTCTGCTCGAAGATGGTACACGTTGTTATTTCAACAGCGTCACACCGAACTCTGTGCCATGAAGACAATTGGCAGCACCGTGTGTCATTTTGCGGTATAGCCAATCGTCCAGATATGGGATTGGTGAAGTCGAATAGTGACAAATACGAATTTACTTAAGCAATCCTGGCGCCGAATATCGGTGGTTGTAGGCATGTCCTTGGATTATCTGGGTGACTGACTCGACTTAAGGAGAACGCAATGATGAATATCGTAAATTGGAGTCCATTTCGAGATATAGATGAAATGTTCAGTCGTTACCGGCGCCTGATGCCCACCAACGGCGGAAAAACGGAGGGAATTAGCGTGGACTGGCAGCCTGCTGCAGATATATCCGAAACAAAGAAGGAGTATCTGATCAAGGCCGAACTGCCGGAAGTCGAACGCAAGGATGTCCATGTTGCAATAGATAACGGCCGGATAACCATTAGCGGCGAGAGGAGCATGGATAAGGAAGAAGAGGACGCGACCCAACTTCGGATCGAGAGCTTCTATGGCACGTTTGCGCGTAGCTTTACGTTGCCGGATGATGTTGATGAAAGCAAGATCACGGCCGAGTCAAAAGACGGCATACTGAAAGTTCATCTGCCGAAATCCAAGGTCACGAAATCGACGGCAAAAGAAGTTCCAATCCAGTAATTTCGCGTGGTCGCGGCCAAGTCTCTGGTCGCAACGTCGGCATCATTGGCCTATTGTGTCAATGATGCCGTGCACTGCGCATGATCGATATTCCTTTATGGCGTTGGTCGCCGTTGGCATCCATTCGCTGGCGTTGGCTACTCGGCCGCTGTATCGGCCAAATTGATTGCTGGAATACATAGTCGTTTTCGCGACTGCAACTTCGTTCGTGCTACTGCACTGACAATTGCCGCTATCAAGAATCTCCCGCAGCCTGATTTTCCTTAAGTTTTGCTTGCACGAAGTTGGTGCCCATTATGCATACGCAGAGGTTCCGCCAAACCGTTGGATGAAAGTTAGTTCCACTGCTTCGTCGGTAAATACGAATATCTATGCATAGCGGCGAACACCATCATAATTGGTGTCGTGACATTAGGGCCGACACGATTCTCCAGCGATATGAATGAGGAGGGCAAAAGATGACTGAAATAACAGTATTCGACAAGACTGAGCAAAAGACCATGCACTGGATCAATAGCGTTGCCGCGAACATGGGATCAACGGACATGCAGCGATCCTATATGATCCTTCGGGCTGTGTTGCACGCAACCCGAGATCGACTGATACCCGATGAGGCCGTTCAGTTTGGCGCGCAGCTTCCGATGCTGGTGCGCGGTTTCTATTACGAAGGTTGGCATCCGAATAACAAGCCCCGGCAATATCGCCATAAAGCACAGTTTCTCGAGGAAATTCACAAGAAGTTACCCACTCTGGACAATGCGCAACTGGAGCGGGCCACAACAGCGGTCTTTGAGACACTTGAAAGTGAAATGCCTGGTGGTGAACTCAAACAGGTCCGCCAATCGCTTCCCGAAGAACTACGTGAGTTATGGCCTATTCCCGGTTTGTAGTTTGTTGACAAGCACCAACTGAAATTCACGTAGGCAGTTCTCCGTATCGTTCAGTTTGGTTGCGTGTGCTAGCTTCTCCCCGATCGACATGTATCAAGGAGAACAAAATGTCCGTGGCACGCGTTTCAGAAATCATCGCAGCATCGCCGACGAGCTTCGATGATGCAATAAAGGTTGGCATTGCAAGGGCTGCCAAAACGCTCAAGAATGTGCAGGGTGCCTGGGTCCAGGATCAGGAGCTTGTACTTGATAACGGAACTATCAAAGAGTACCGGGTGCACCTGAAGGTGACTTTCGTATTGCTCGACTAAACGACTCGCAGACCAAGCGCACCTGGTCAGTTGTGGCGGATAGTGACGGCCAGCATTAATAAGGTAACCGTGAAAATGCGAGCTGCGATCCATGGCGCTGGTCATGGCTGCCCGATCAAATTCCTCTCGCGCGCGACAGGATGCGAAGAACTCATTGAATGCATACACACGCTTGGGCAGCTTGCCGACGACTTGCAATCCGATCGTTATACTCAGATTCGTAGACGCAAAATTTAAATCGGCTGGTTTTTTCGATCGCACTGGGTTGAGAAGGGGACGATGGCAGGTGAGCGAGGCAACAGATCAGGTCGCAGCTCAATGCTTGCGAGTCAGCTGCTTGAGATCATCCGGGCGCTGACTCTGGAGCTTCAGCCGAGCCGGTCGCATATTCAGATCAGTATAGACACCGATCTGGATCGGCAATTGGGGTTCGATAGTCTGTCGCGGGTCGAGCTTCTGTTGCGTATCGAACGCGATCTGGAGGTCCACTTACCTGATCAGGTGTTCAGCACGGCCGAAACGCCTCGGGATCTGCTACAGGCGGTGCTATCGGCGCGCTCAACAATTCGTACGGCGCATCTACCGCTGGAGTTCGATCAAGCAGAGCCGGGAGTGGCCGACGCGGTACCCAAGCACTGCGACACACTGCTCGGCGTGCTCGCCTGGCGCGCGCAGCACCAGCCCGAGCGCACCCACGTTCAGCTGTATGAGGCCGACGCCGAAACGCCGATCAGCATCACTTATGCAGACCTCCAGGCAGGTGCGCAGAGCTTGGCGGCAGGCCTGGTTCGGCAAGGGCTGGAACCCACCCAAGCTGTCGCGATCATGCTGCCCACTGGTCAGAAATATCTGGAAAGTTTCTTCGGCGTGCTACTGGCTGGCGGGGTCCCAGTGCCCATATACCCACCATTTCGGCCATCCCAGCTGGAAGATCATCTGCGCCGGCACGCCAGGATACTCACCAACGCCGGTGCCAGAATATTGATCACCGTTCCGGAAGCCCGCATCGTCGGCCGATTACTCAAACACCATGTCGAGGGGTTGCAGCGAGTCATCACCCCTGAGGCCCTGTTGTCCAGCGCCGGGCCCTTTACCCCGGTTGCGGTGGGGCCGGATGCTGTGGCGCTGTTGCAATACACGTCTGGCAGCACTGGACAGCCAAAAGGTGTGGTTCTTACCCACGCCAACCTGCTCGCCAACATCCGTGCGATGGGTGATTGGATCGAGGCCGGACCTGATGACGTTTTTGTCAGCTGGCTGCCCCTCTATCATGACATGGGGCTGATCGGTGCCTGGCTTGGCAGTCTCTACTACGCGATGACGTCGGTGTTAATGCCACCGGTCTCGTTTCTGGCGCGACCCTGGAGCTGGCTTTGGGCGATTCACAATCATCGCGGCACGATCTCCGCGGCACCCAACTTCGCATACGAGCTGTGCCTCAGCAAGATAGCGGATGCCGAACTTGAAGGCCTCGATCTCAGCTCCTGGCGACTGGCGTTCAACGGTGCGGAACCGGTCAGCCCGCAGACTATCCGGCGTTTTGGCGAGCGCTTTGCGCGCTACGGGTTCGATCCCGTTGCCATCAGCCCTGTATACGGTCTGGCGGAATCCGCGGTCGGCCTGGCTTTCCCGCCTCTGCGCCGAGGGCCCCTCATCGACCGCGTTCAGCGTGACGCATTCGAGCGAATGGGTCGCGCTCTGCCCGCCACGGTGGACGAAGCAAGGGCATTGGAATTTGTTGCCTGCGGGCAGCCTCTTTCCGGCTACGAGATACGAATCGTCGATCAGGCTGGTCGAGAGCTATCAGAGCGGGAGGAGGGGCGCCTGGAATTTCGCGGACCCTCGGCCACCGGCGGCTACCTCGGCAATCCCGAGGCAACCGCTCAGCTGTTCGATGGGGAATGGCTGGATTCGGGTGATCTTGGCTACATCGGCGGCGGTGACGTGTACCTGACCAGCCGGGTCAAGGATGTGATCATCCGCGCTGGCAGAAACATCTATCCCTATGAACTGGAAGAAGCCGTTGGTGACATCCCGGGGATACGTAAGGGATGCGTGGCTGTATTCGGCAGCACCGACCCAACTTCTGACATCGAGCAGCTGATCGTGGTAGCAGAGACCCGACAATCGGATCCGGCAGCGCTGGATGTGCTGAAACGGCGCATCGACACGCTGGCCTCGGATCTGCTGCGTATCCCCCCGGATGACGTGCTGCTGGTCCCACCGCGCATCGTGCTCAAGACCTCCAGCGGCAAGATTCGCCGGGCCGCTTGTCGGGAGCTCTACGAGAAGGGGCGAATCGACAGAGGGTCACGACCCGCACGGTGGCAGGTCGCCAGACTTTGGCTAACCGGACTGCGGCCGCGATGGCGCCGCAGCAGGCGAACACTCTTCGATCTCGGCTATGCGACCTATGCGTACATGGTGTTCGGCATGATCCTGCCCATCGCTTTGCTGGCGCTGGTCGTGTCGCCCACGCTTGCCATGCGCTGGGCTGGGCTGCGTTGGAGCGCACGCCAAATGTTGAGCCTGGCACGCGTGCCGCTGCTTGTGGAGGGCAGGGAAAACCTGCTCGGAAATGCTGGTTGCGTCATTGTGGCAAACCATGCCAGCTACCTGGATGGCCTGATTCTATTGTCGATTCTGCCTTACCCGGTTTCATTCGTGGCCAAAGCGGAACTTCAGGAGCGGCTCTTTCCGTACTGGTTTTTGCAGCGCATCCGAGCACAGTTCGTTGAGCGCTTCGACGTGCAGCAGGGCACGACTGACGCTCACCGCCTGGCAAAACAGGCGCGTGACGAAATGCCGCTCATGTTTTTCGCCGAAGGAACATTTACCCGGTATCCTGGATTGCTGCCTTTTCACATGGGCGCGTTCGTTACAGCAGCGGAGAATGAGCTGAGTGTTGTTCCAATTACGCTTCGGGGTACCCGGTCAATTCTACGATCGGACGACTGGTTTCCACGCCGTGGAAACGTCGCCGTGATCATTGGTGAACCGCTGGAATGCGGTGGAACGGACTGGAAGGCGGCGCTGGAAGTCCGCAACAAAGCCCGCCAGCAAATTCTGCGTCATCTGGGGGAACCGGATCTCGCCGGCGAACGGGCGCCAACCTGATGGCCGGCGGCGCACCTCCAACTGTGGCCACCCGGTCGGAACGGCTCGCCTGGTCCATGTATGACTTCGCCAACTCCGGATATACGACAGTAGTTTTGACCACCGTGTTCAATGCCTATTTCGTGGCAGTCGTTGCCGGGGGAGCGGAGATATCGTCAGGCGTGGCCACATTCCTCTGGACGGCCATAGTTGCCACGGGCAATGCTATTGTTTTGTTTGCCGGTCCGGTGATCGGCGCCATCGCCGACCACCACGCCTGGAAGAAGCGATTTTTATTGTTTACCACCATCGGGTGCGTTTTGATGACAGGGCTGCTGGGCTTCGTTGGCGACGGCGACGTCGTTGCGGGCTCGATACTGCTCATCCTGTCTTTGGTGATGTTCGCCAGCGGAGAGAATCTGATCGCGGCTTTTCTACCGGAAATCGCCCCGGATCAGCATATGGGGAGACTCTCCGGTTATGGTTGGGCACTTGGCTATGCGGGCGGGTTGGTAACGCTGGGCTGTTGCCTCGCCTACATCACGTGGGCCCAGAATCAGGGCCAGAACCCGACCCAATTCATTCCGGTGACCCTCTGGATGACCGCAGTTATTTTTGCCGTTGCGGCGTTGCCGACGTTTCTCGTGCTGCGTGAGCGCGCCGTCCCCAAGGCGACAGCTGTCGGGAAAATCGTATCTGGCGGAAGGGTTCGCCCAGGTGTTTACCACGCTTCGCGACGTGCGCCGTTTCAAGGACTTGTTTCGATTCCTGATTACTTTGGTGGTATATCAGGCTGGCGTGAGCACGGTGGTCGTAGTGGCCGCCATCTATGCTCAGGAGGTGTTGGAATTCTCCAGCGATGAGCTCATTTTCCTCGTAATGATCGTTAACGTGACAGCGGCAGTTGGTGCGCTCGCCATCGGTCACCTGCAGGACAAGGTGGGTTCTTCCCGAGCACTTACCCTGGCGCTGTCGATCTGGGTCATTGCAGTAGTGCTGGTGCTCGTCGCAGAGAGCCGTGTTGATATCTGGCTCGCCGCCAACCTGATCGGCCTTGCCATGGGCTCGTCCCAGTCCGCGGGCCGGGCACTCATGGGGCATTTCACGCCGGTTGGGCGAGCCGGTGAGTTTTTTGGCCTGTGGGGGATGGCGTCACGATGCGCGGCGATTATTGGCCCAGCAACCTATGGTGCCATCAGCATGCTAAGCGGGGGCAACCAGCGAATCGCACTACTTTCGACGCTTGGCTTTTTCTTGCTGGGCCTGCTGCTGCTGACAACGGTCAGCGAGTCGCGCGGCAGACGCGCCGCGATGCCGTTGGGTATGAATTAGAATTCAAGCGACGTGGTCACCGACCATCCTTTGGTGCAACTTCGAAAAACCAGTCACAGCTGAACGACGTTTCCGTTTCTGCCTGAAGAGACAAAATACTGATTAGTCGGCCTCCCGGTCGACATGACAACAATGCGATGCGTCACGAGCACGAAGGACCTGGCCTCGTTCTGTTCCCGACCGAAATACGGTACAGCCCTTAAGCTCCAACGAATATGCATCGGTATACACTTTAGCCACATCATCAGCAGTTGCGTCGGCCGGAAGGTTGACCGTTTTCGATATGGCGCTATCAACAAGGGGCTGCAGGCTCGCCTGCATAGCGAGATGAGCTCTGGCTGACAGCGCGTCGGCTGTCACAAAGTGAGCAGGCAATTTGCCTGGTCTCATTTGTGGTGTCCAGCCACCGACTGAATGCATGGTCGCGTAAGATCAGTGTTTGAATTTTCAGGTCGTGATCACGCACTTCGCGAGTCGCTTGCAGAGAATAGATTGGCTCGATGCCGCTGGATACGTTATCTGCAAGTAAACTAATTGTACCGGCTGGTGCGATCGCCAGCAGATGGCTGTTTCGAATGCCGTGTTTGGCGATTCTATCCTGTAACTTTCGTGGCAACCGCCGGATGAACGGAGCTTGCAGGTACTTCGCATTGTCAATGAAAGGGAATGCTCCTTTTTCTCTCGCCAGTTCAACCGAAACCTCATACGCAGTATCACGAATGAGTTCCATTATACTCCTCGCAAATTCGCGTCCCTCGTCACTGTCATAGCTTAGTTGCAGCATCGCAAGCATGTCGGCAAGCCCGGTGATCCCAAGGCCGATTCGGCGTGTGCCGCGGGCTTGTTCCGCCTGTTGCGGTAGTGGAAATTGGGAAACATCGATCACGTTATCGAGAAACCGGACGGCGACTGTTTACAGTCTCACAAAGTTTTTGCCGATCAAGTTTTCGCCTGTCTGTAAATGGGGCCTGCACCAGGGCAGTGAGATTTATCGAGCCAAGATTACATGCGCCGTATGGTGGCAACGGAATTTCTCCACAAGGATTAGTGGCACTGATGTCCTCGCAGTAGTAGAGATTATTATTCCGATTGATGTGATCAATAAACAAAAGACCTGGTTCTCCAGTTTCGTGTGCTGCCTGGATTATCAGATGCCATAAGTCTCTTGCGCGCAAGTAGCCGATTGTCACGTGAACCAATTGTGGATTCAGAATGGTCCTTTCTGGTTGTTTCCGTCAAACTCGCTGGGGGCTACATCCACCGGGATATACTAGTTGCCATTCGCTGTCATCAGACACGGCCTGCATGAACTCATCGGTAATCAGAACGGACAGATTGAAATTGCTAAGCGCGCCGGGCCTGCGTTTGGCATTTATAAAAGCTTCAATATCCGGATGATCGCAGCGCAATGTGCCCATCATGGCGCCGCGTCGCGTGCTGGTCGCAAGCAAGGTCTCGCAAAGTGAATCCCAGATATGCATGAATGGCACCGGACCCGATGCCACTGACCCGGTTCTGACAGCCGGCAGAACCTGCTGGCCGAAGCTGTGAGAAATCGCAGCCAATGCCCCCACCGTACTGCATCGTGACAGCGGTTTCTTTCAGAGAGTCAAAAATGCTGCCTACCGAATCGAAGATTGGCCCAGATACGAAACAATTGAATAATGTTACCTGCTTGTTTGTTCCCGGCTCCCGGCCAGTACGCGCCCCCCCGGCAGGAAAAGAAATTCGGAAAGAACAGAGCTGAACGATTTTTCCCATCGGTCCGAATCAGGCTCCTCTATAGCAACTGCGCGTGCGACACGACGCCAGGTGTCAGATATGTCTTTCTCCTGGACTGAGTTTTCACGGATATAGCGATACTTCGATTTCCATATCGTTTCTGAGACTGGCGACATCTGCATGGTAGTTTCGATAGCCAAAATACGGACCGACAGCTATCCGCAGTTGTACTTATGAGACCCTGAATATGCGTCTTGACCGGCGTCGATTCACGACCATTCTGATCTCACCAGTGATCACTGGCGGGAATGGCGAGTCGGGCAACAGGTCGCGCATGGGTCACGTGACGTGTGGCTTTCGGTTGTAGCCGCCATCTAATAGCTACAGAGTGCTTACTTCGGAAAACCCGGATAGAGATTCGGCCATGACGCGGGTCAACTAGGAATCTATGGTGGTGTTACACCGATTCTGCAATCTAGCATTCGGAGCGAATCTTGGACAAGAAGGCACACATCAACTTCTGGTACGTTGTATTTGCGATTCTCGGTGTACTGCTTTACCGGCAATGGTGGGTGGAGGAATTGGCGTTATAGATGCCGGGGATTCGCCGGTTATGGTTGATCATGTTACGTCACGTTTGATAACGTTTTCACTGTGGCAATATTGTGGCAGTGCCTTCGAGTGGAATGGACCTGGAAATCTCTCGAACATTTGCCACGAATAGGATTTCGCACCCCACACGTTGTACGATGAACGATATTAGTGTGGCTACCTGATTCTGGTTTTGAGATGTTTAGTAAATACTACAGTCATTTCTGTCCTGAGCGATCAAATGACCAATCCTGTTGACAATAATCTCGCACTGTTTTGCGATTTTGAGAATATTGCGTTGGGCGTTCGAGACGCCAAATACGCCAAGTTCGACATCAGCAAAATCCTTGAGCGCTTACTCGTTAAAGGAAGCATTGTTGTAAAGAAGGCTTATTGCGACTGGGAGCGCTATAGGGACTTCAAAGCGACGATGCATGAGGCAGCATTTGAACTCATTGATATACCGCATGTGCGGCAGTCGGGTAAAAACTCGGCGGATATTCGGATGGTCGTCGATGCACTTGATCTCTGCTACACGAAATCTCATGTCAATACTTTCGTCATCATCAGCGGCGATTCAGACTTTTCTCCGCTCGTCAGCAAATTGAGGGAGAACGCGAAAAACGTTATTGGAGTTGGCGTCAAGAATTCAACTTCCAATCTCCTGATCAGCAATTGTGATGAGTTTATCTTCTACGACGACCTTATTCGCGAGCAAGAGCAGAAACGTAAATTAAGTAAGACAGCGAAAGGGCGGCCGTCAAAGCGTAAGAAGACCAGGGCCAAACCGGAGGACCGAATGCAGGAAGGCATTGATCTGGCTGTTGAGACGGCGGCTGCACTCAATGCCGAGCGGGGTGATCAGGAAAAGCTCTGGGGTTCGATGGTCAAACAAGCATTGAAGCGTCGCCGGCCCGGCTTCAATGAAAGCTACTACGGATTCGAATCATTCAGTAAGTTGCTGGAGGAAGCCCAATCCCGTGGCCAGGTAGATCTGGAATTGGACGAGCGCTCCGGCGGCTATATTATTCGTAAGGTCTTTCAGTAACACGCTTGATCATATCGCCGTTGCACTCCAGTAGCGGCGGTCCTCGCGACGATAATGGATGGCGTGACTCGGCTGCGGCGAGTGGAGGCGAGTCCGGGCCATTTCAGTTGTTGCCTTTACTAACTCGGGGATTGCCTCGTCGCCGCCACAAAAATTATTATCCTTCGGTCTCTTCCTGCTTCGAGGGCCGTAACTCCGTCTGTGGTTCAGCCCAATCTGCGCTAGTCGTATCCGTGACTTCGGTGCCCAGATCGTCAACATTGCCAACATCGAGTGGACCGGCCCAATTCTCGGGGGCGACACTCAGTTCGATATCCCACAGCCGCCAATCCTCTAAACTGATCTCTTCCAGATCCCCATCAAAGTGCTGAATCTCTACTGTGTCGGCATCTTCGTCGAGTGCAGCGACAAAAAACCGCTGCCCCTTATCCAGATGTGCGTACCATTGATCGCAAATCGGGTCGAGTTCGTTAGGCATGATTTATCTCCAGTTTGTCCGTATAAAATTCGCGATCGCCTGATAGCGACGATACGGAACCTATATTCCGGTCACTGCCCTGTACTTTCCATCGTGGTTTTTACTGATCTACGTGTTGGGTGCTAATTAGTATTCAAGCCGCAACGGGGAGCTGATACAAACCACGGCAGCGTATTTGCCAACGATAGTCGTCCAGGCGATTGATATTATGAACCAGGCATTCGAAGAGATTACTCCGACTACACACGCGAGAGGTCGAACCGAATCATATGATTACTAACGAGGTAATCAGAGGAGTGGAGCCTGTCGTACTCAGACAGGGGCCTCCATAAGCAATTCAAAGACTTAACGGACACTTGAGGGAGATTTGCGGGTCCGATTTGAAAATGTTGGTCGGGGTGAGAAGATTTGAACTTCCGGCCCCTGCCTCCCGAAGACAATTCGACACTCGTTAGTTATCAAGAACTTACAGAATAACACCAAATAAATCATTCACATAAGATGTTTTTTGATAACGATTGATCACGTTACGTCACGTTTGATAACGTTTTCACTGTGACAAAATTGTGACAGATTCTCCCTTTGTGAATGCAGCGGAAACGTCGTATTCGTAGACGTATTTATTACTTTACGATGACTGGATAGAGTTTTTGCGCCCTTCAGCGCTTCCGTAATAGTAGTGGAACCGTCGCCAAGCGCTCTGTGCGAAGCGACGTTTGGGGTCAGAGTAAAAATAGCCCGGAAGTGTCATATGTGCTGGGGGAAGTCCAAATTGCTACCCAAAGTGTCACCGAAAACGCGAACGCCGATGACCTATTGAGTCATGTGATTTGTAATACCCAAGATGGCAAATCTGCCTTGACACGGCTTGTAAACCAGACAAGTTATGCGAGAAACTAGGCGTTCGCTACACGCGCGACTTACGGTTGGGGGGGGTCATGCAGATTTTCATTGCCGCGGTATCCGTGGCGCTCATTGTGTCGTTTCTTTGTTCCATATTCGAGTCGGTGCTGTTATCAATCAATCACGCACAGGTCGAGGCACTGGTTCAGCAGGGCAAACGTTCCGGCCAACTTCTAAAGGAGTTCAAGCACCGGATCGACATGCCAATCGCAGCCATTCTGATTACCAATACCATCGCCCACACGGTCGGCACTGCGGTGGCCGGCGCGACCTATAAAGAAGCCTTCAGTTCAGAAACGCTGTGGATTTTCACGATCGTATTTACGATTGCGGTTCTGCTTTTCACAGAAATAGTTCCGAAGACCCTCGGAATCACACAGGCGTCGAGATTAGCTACGCCGGTCGCCCATGGCATCCACGCGCTAGCTGTCGCTTTGCACCCGCTGGTTCTCATAAGTGGTTACATTTCCCGCTCACTGCGTGGTGGAAATGACGGGTCGGTGACCTCAGTTGAAGAGATCCGGCTGCTGGCCGCGCTGGGACGAGCCGAGGGAGTCGTCGGTGTGCAGACTGCGGGAATCATCATCGGAGCGTCGGGACTGCCGATGCTTAGTGCATCGGACGTGATGCTGCCTCGCAGACAGGTGATTTTTCTATCGGCAACCAGCAGCCGGCGGCAGGTGCTGAAAACACTGAAACAATCCCGGCACAGCCGATTTCCATTTTCTATGACCGATCAGTTGGACGAGGTGTCCGGCGTCGTACTGGCGAAAGATTTGCTTCTCTACTTGCAAGAAAACACCGATGAGACGATTGAATGGTCACGCCTGATCCTGGAGCCGGTCGTCGTGCCTGAAACTGCGCCGCTCGATTCGCTACTGCGGACTTTCAAAGAAGCCCGACGACACCTGGCCATCGTTGTTGACGAATACGGAGACGTCCAGGGCATAGTCACATTTGAGGATGTGCTCGAGGAGATTGTCGGCGACATCTTCGATGAAAGTGATCGGTCGATCCAGGACGTATGGCCACAGGAAGACGGCTCATTGCATGTGCTGGGGACGATTGAACTCCGCAAATTATGCGAGCAGCTGGGCATCGATCTGCCGCCTGAAACAAAAGCAAGTCGGCTCGCGGGGCTGGTCACGGAGCTGCTGGGACGGATTCCGGCAAAAGGGGACACGATGGAGTGGAACGACTGCTGGCTCGAAGTGCTTTCGACGAGCAAGTGGAGCGCGGAGATGGTCTCGATAAAGAAGAAAGTATGACCTCAGAGCGAACGTTCGCCTCTGGAAGCAGAGGGCGTTGTCTCTAATTCTGCAATGGTAGGGGGTTGATCAATCCCCTGAGAGGACCTTTGATTCACAAAGGTTGCGGCGTGCCAAAACTCGATTGCTGTCGTTATGCAGCCATTTTCTACACATGACGGTATCCTGCATTTCTGAAATTCATTTGCGACGTCCAATGACGGTTGCTTGATGGCGAGTGTCCGGGTCAGGCAAACCGCGCAATTTACGATTCAGGCCCAGACAAAAGCCAAAGAATTGCAGCGACCGCAAAGCAAAAAATGCCAAGCTTCCCGTGCGAAATCTGTGTGTTTTCGGAGTCCGCTTTGAATGCTGCGTAGAAATAACCGAGTGAAAGCAGCAGAAAGAACCACGGCCCGAAAATAAATCCAATTAGATTGTCCGTGATAGTCACGCCCCTGTTTTGCGTTTATGCTGCAAAAAATCCTGGCCTGATATTCCTTCCGTAGCGTTGGCATTGGTGGATTGGACATGAGCGCGTGTCTTTGCCGCAGCCGTCCATTGTTCGTGAAGTTTCTCCAAAACCATACGCGGGTCATTCTTGTCGGTTACGGCAATCATCTTCAAGTTGCCAGGGATTGGGAGGAATTCTAGCTGATAGTCAGCTCCCCGCCCTAATCAATCGATTCAAAATACGGCTGTTGATTTCTACAAAAATAATCACGTCGCTTTTGCGTTTTGGATGTAATCTGATCAGGTCTAGTGCCGAACATCAATGCCAAACCGTCAGGCCGATGTTCTCTTCCGGAAAACATAGATGGGCTTCGATTCGTATTCGTAAAACCGCCGGTTCACCTGACGTTATTGCATAGGTAATTGCCCAGATATCGGGGCTATCCGAGATTTCGTACCATCTTCCTGTGGAAGGAGCATGGCGACTCCCAGGCAACGGGCGGATGTGCGCATGCAGCTCAATGCGATTCAATTGCAGGAAGTTGGCGATTTCATCGCTTTGTTGGAAATTCTGGTCAAACAGATGGGTGGCAGCCTCACGACTAATCAGCTGCTAATGCTTGCGGTGGTGTGGGAGGCAGATCTCAAAGGAATTTCGTTGGTTGTTTCCGACATCGCTGGTCTCTGCAATTTACCGAGTTCGACAGCGTCGAGTACGATTGCGCGGCTTGGCGATTTCACGACGGATGGTATGGGACTTATTTCGCTGCAAACGGACCGGTTGGACAGACGGAAGAAGCTCGTCCGCCCGTCAGAACAGTTATCGGAGTTGGTCCGATCTATTGCACAGGACCATGCCGCGTATCTGGAGCGGACGAATCGAGCTGATAATCGCAGGAGAAACCGATGAAGAGATTTTCCAACATTTTGCTGGTTGCTGATACGGCTATGGAGGACTCTGTAGCATTGGAACGCGCTGTGACATTGGCAATCAACAATCAAGCCTCTCTGACACTCATCGATATTGTCGACGACGTTCCCGCCGACCTGCGGATGGCAGTCACCGCTGTTACTCCCCAGGAACTGCATGGCATAGTGGTCTCAGAGAAGCGCGAGCAGCTGGAGGAAGCCGTCAAGTCGGCCGCGAAGAGAGGCATTGAAATGCAAGCACAGGTTCTGGTTGGCAAGCCCTTTCTTGAAATCATTCGACAGGTGTTGCGGAACAAGCATGACCTGGTCATCAAGTGCGCAGAATCCAAAGCGAGTCTCAAGGATGAGTTCTTCGGCAGTACGGACATGCATCTGTTGCGCAAATGTCCTTGCCCTGTTTGGATCATCAAGACTTCGGAGCATAAACACTATCGCCGCATCGTCGCCGCTGTCGACCAGGATCCGGAAGATGCGCAGAGGGAATCACTGAATCAGCCGATCCTGGAACTGGCTACGTCAATGGCTCTGGCGGAATCGAGTGAACTACACATTGTCCATGCCTGGAGTTTTTTTGGTGAAAGTTTTATCCGATCAGCGCGTATGAACTACACAGAATCAGAGGTAGATGCGATGGTCGAAGAAGAAGAAAATGAGCGCAGACAATGGTTGCAAGAATTATTGGACCAGCACGGCGTGACAGTCGGAAAGGACGCCATAGAGTACCTGAAACCAAAATTTCATTTGCTGGAGGGTCAGGCGCGAGATGTAGTGCCGATAAAAGTGCGAGAGCTAAACGCAGACCTCATTGTTATGGGTACCGTCGCTCGCACCGGTATCCCCGGGTTCTTGATGGGTAACACCGCCGAAAGTATTTTGAACCAGATTGATTGTTCCGTGTTGGCGATCAAACCGTCTGGTTTCGAAAGTCCCGTGACTCTGTAAAATACCAATGCGATTGTGCTGCGAGGTAAGCATGGGAATCAACCGCCTTATGTCCCGACCAATCCCGGAGTAACAGGCAAATGAAACCGTTGCCGCAAAAATACTGGCATCATTTGTCTCAGGAAGAAGTGCTGGACCTGCTCGATACGAATCCGGACAAAGGACTGGACCGGTTCGAGATGGAAGACCGTCAACGAGTTTTTGGTCCCAATGCGCTGACCGAGCGCAAAGGGCAGGGGCCGTTGCTACGATTCCTTTTGCAGTTCAACCAGGCGCTGGTCTACATACTGCTGGCGGCGGTCATCATCAAGCTGCTCCTCGGCGCGTTCGGACTGTTTGAGTGGGCGCTTGCCAGCGGGGCCAGTGATGCGGAAGCTCGCACGGTCACCGTCAACGCATTCGTCATGGTTGAGCTGTTCTATCTGTTCAACTGCCGCAGCCTGACGAAGTCGATGTTCCAGGTCGGATTGTTGAGCAATCCGTGGATTGTGGTCGGAGCGACGAGCATGATCGTATTGCAATTGTTCTACACCTATGCGCCGCCGATGAACCGATTATTCCACTCCGCACCGATCAGCCTGATGGATTGGGTGCATATTGTCGCCGTTAGTTTTCTGATCTACCTGGTTGTGGGCGTAGAGAAAACGCGTCGGCGGCGGAAGACAGGAAGCGCAATATGAAATACTTGATCCAACTCTACCTTGACGGTGTACTGGTGCCAGATAGTCTACTCTGCCTGCAGTGACCGGAAGTAACGGGGCGGCGCCGCAGGACGTATTTGGCGCAGCAACCTTTTAATCAGGGAAATCAAAATGGACCCGCTGTGGTTGTTAATTGCATTGGTGCTGGGTCTGGTCGCCCGGCAAATCCACCTGCCGCCTCTGGTCGGGTTCTTGTGCGCCGGGTTTTTGTTGCATGCCCTGGGAGTCGAGGGCGGCCCGGTACTGCAGAAGTTCGCCTCACTGGGCGTAACACTGTTGCTCTTTACCATTGGCTTAAAGCTGCGTTTACGTACCTTGCTGGCGCCGGAGGTGTGGGGTACTGCCAGCGTCCACATGGCATTGCTGGTAGTTGCTGTCGGTGGTCTCTTGTTGATACCGGGTCTCCTGGGCTTTGCGTGGTTGGGTTCTCTTGACTGGCAAGCGGCAGCAGTCATTGCCTTCGCCTTGAGTTTTAGCAGCACGGTATTTGCCGTTAAGATCCTGGAAGATCGTGGCGAGATGAAGACCCGGCACGGCCAGGTGGCGATCGGCATCCTGATTGTCCAGGACCTCATCGCCGTGGTGTTTCTCATTCTGGCAACGGACAAATCAGTCACCCTGTGGGCGCTGGCATTGTTTGCCCTGCCATTGTTGCGTCCGCTTCTGAATAAGTTCATGGAACGTAGTGGCCACGGTGAGGTGCTGGTGTTATTCGGCATATTCATGGCGATCGGCGGCGGCGAGTTGTTTGCACTGGTAGGCATGAAGGCAGATTTAGGTGCGCTGATTTTTGGCATACTGCTCAGCGAACAACGAAAGTCCGCCGAATTGTCGCGCGCCTTGCTGAGTTTCAAGGATTTATTCCTGGTCGGTTTTTTTCTTTCTATCGGTATCAACGCGCTGCCGAGTATGTCCGATATATTGATTGCTATCGCAATAGTGTTGTTATTGCTGCCGCCAAAGACGATGTTGTTCTTCTGGTTGCTCACCCGTTTGCGTTTACGTGTACGTAGCGCCTATCTAAGCGCTGCGAGCCTGGCAAACTACAGTGAGTTTGGTTTGATCGTTGCTGCTGTGGGCGCGGGAGCGGGCTGGATCGATCGTCAATGGCTGGTAATAATTGCCATAGCGCTGGCCATAAGCTTCGTCATCAGTTCGATACTGAATGCCCGCGCTCATAACTTGTACCCCAACATCGAAGAATACCTGCGAACTTTTGAGGCGAAGCGGCGACTACCTGTCGATATTGCGCCTGATCTTGGTGAGGCTGAGATCCTTGTAGTGGGTATGGGTCGGGTTGGCCGCGGTGCATATTTGGCGATGCGTGAAACCTACGCTGACAAGGTTTGCGGAATTGACGCCGACGCCGAGCAAGTTGCCCGCAATCGACGCTCCGGGCACAACGTGATACTGGCCGACGCTGAAGATGCGGACTTCTGGAACAATGCGGATCTAACAAGACTGCGGCTGGTCATGTTAGCGATGCCGACCCTGAGAGACATGCAGCAGACTGCAAGACTGTTGACTGACTCGGACTATGGGGGCGCTATTGCCGCTGTCGCCAAATTCGATGATGATCGTGCGGCTCTTGAAGCGGTCGGCGTACACGCTACGTTTAATTTTTACGCCGAGGCGGGAGCTGGATTCGCCAAACACGTGAGTCAGCAACTCATGGAAAATGGCGCTGGACTGAGCGATGGCCCGATCACATGATTCCAGCAAGCAATCACAGTTTTCGATTGGCGGGATGAAGACGCGATATGCAGCAAGAATCCATAGATAACAGCCCGTCGGCCGGCGATGAATATAGATTCAACTTGCGGCGCGGTCATCTCGCTGCGCTTGTCGCGGCCTCGCTGCTTGCCGCGCTGGTGTATTGGCTAATACTGCCGCAAGTAGCGCTCATCGCAGGTGCCCTGACGGTCACAATTTTTGCGGCGGTGTTGTGGATGACCGAGGCGTTGCCATTGCCAGTCAGCGCGATTTTGATTCCCGTGGGCCTGGCCGCCGACGGGAGAAGCTGTGAGTCATCTAGAATGAATGCAGGTTTGCTGATCGGGAAATTTTGCGATAAACGAAGACCCTTTCTTGATATCAGAGCCGTCGAGCACAGAGTGGTTGCCCGCACCTGCCTTTCCTGCCATTTTGGGGCTTGTAGGTGCTGTAGTGGTCTGGCGTACATTCCGGGCAGTTAACAACGTACGGCGCAAGTCACATGGAAATAAGAAGTCATCCGACGAGGAACGTTGAAAGAAAAACGGAGATTTGGTATGCAGCAAATTCTATTGATCTTACGGGATTAGTCTTGTACGCAAGTAATCGTCAACAGCAAACAAAAATTACATCGCGTGACTCGGTGATCATTCATTTGCGCTCCGCGAGCTTTCGTGCCGTTTTGTTTGCCCTGATGTGGTGGATGCTCACGGGTGGTGTGCTGAATTCATGGCTGATCGGCGCCCCGGTAGTGATGCTTGCAACATCGGCCAGTGTGGTCATACAGCCTCCTTATACCTGGTCCCTGATTGGATTCCTGCGCTTTATCCCATTTTTTCTGTGGCACTCCCTGCGCGGCGGAGTGGATGTGGCCCGGCGCGCACTACATCCTCGACTACCGATTTCGCCAGAGATAGTTGAACACCGATGGCGGTTACCGCCCGGCCTGCCTCGGGTGTTCATGGCGAATACGGTCAGCCTGCTGCCGGGTACGTTGAGTGCCGAACTCGACGAAGAGCGCTTGTACGTTCATGTTCTCGATAAGACGGGCGAGTTTGCCGCAGAATTGTTAAATATCGAGGCACATGTCTCGAGAGTATTCGGGCTGAGTCAGGCCGATGATGGGCGTGAGGCGTTTTAGGAGATGTCTCAAGAAGACTTTGTTGCTCATAATAAGGAGTGAATAACCATGGAGTTGTTGTATTCAGGCATTGCGCTGTTTCTCTTGTCAACATTGGTGGCAGGGCTGTGGCGTGTCCTGCGTGGTCCGACAGCGGCGGATCGCATGCTCGCAGCACAGCTGTTCGGCACTACGGCGGTTGCCTGCCTGTTGTTGCTGGCGCAGGCGTTTAATCAACCATCCTTGCGAGACGTCGCACTGGTTTTTGCACTGCTGGCGACGGTCACTGCCGTCGCGTTCGTACGACGTGTCTGGGCGGCCGCGGAACAGAAGCATGTCGCTGACTGAAATCCTCACGTCAGCGTTATTGATTACGGGGGCGGCTTTCTTTCTGGCGGGTACCGTCGGCCTGTTACGTTTTCCTGACGTGTACACGCGACTGCATGCGTTAACTAAAGCCGACAACGTCGGTCTGGGACTGATGGTGGCCGGGCTCGCCTTGCAGGCGGAGTCCCTGGCCGTGATGGGCAAACTGTTGCTCATCTGGTTGTTGGTGCTGCTGGCGGGTGCGAGTGTCGCCCACCTGGTCGCGGGTGCGGCGCGGCGTAGAGGCATAAGATTGTGGCAGCGGTGACGCTGTTGCAATTGGCGTTCGATGTTGTGCTGGGATTTGCCTTGTTATGGCTGGCCTGGCGGGCACTGGCGAGTCCGGATCTGTTTCGGGCAGTTGTGTTGTTCATCGCCTTCGGGCTGTTGATGGCACTGGCCTGGGTGCGGTTGGATGCGCCGGATATTGCGCTGGCCGAGGCGGCAATCGGTGCGGGTCTGACCGGCGCTATTTTGCTTGCCGCGCTGGCAAGGCTGAAACCAAAGAAAAAATCAAAAATGTCCCACAAGCAATACAACGAATCTGCAATTCATGACCGTGGCAATTGATAAACAGAAACCGTTTCGTTGGCTGCTAGTGGCGATTCTATTAGTTTTGGCAGCGGGATTGAGTTATGCGGTGTTGTCTCTTCCGGCACAATCTCCCGGATTGACCGCTTACGTGGCCGAAAACATCAAAACCAGCGGTGTCAGCAATCCGGTGACCGCAGTGCTGCTGAATTTTCGTGCTTATGACACCTTGCTGGAAATGGGTGTGCTGCTGCTGGCCCTGCTTGGGACCTGGTCCCTCAGTAATGTGCCGGAACAGCGCGCGGCATCCCCGGGGCCGGTGCTGGATACTCTGTCAAGATTGCTGCTTCCATTACTTATCCTGGTCGCCGGCTATTTGCTGTGGGCTTGGCGCCCATGCGGCACCTGGCGGCGCTTTTCAGGCCGGTGCGGTGCTGGGGGCAGCAGGGGTTCTTTTGTTGCTGGTCGGATGGTATCCAGGCACGAGATTCACGGGGTTGGCGCTGCGTATTGCCCTGGTAATGGGCATGGGGACGTTTATTGCGGCAGGTATGGTGTTCATGCTGGTGGGGAGGCGAATGCTTGAATATCCTCCGCCATTTGCCGCAGCTCTGATACTGCTGATCGAGGCGGCGGCAACTTTGTCCATCGGCATCACGTTAGCTGCCCTGTTCCTGGGTGGTCGGCCAGAGGAGGGACCGCAGCGGTGAGCTCTGTCTTCCTCTATGCCCTGGTTGGGGTTGGGCTGTTTACCTTGGGTCTGTATGCCTTGATCGTGCATGCGCATTTGCTGCGCAAGATTCTGGCTATCAATGTGACCGGCAGTGGCGTGTTCCTGATATTGGTCGCTTTGGGCGGGCGTTCACCGGGGGCGACACCGGACCCGGTGCCGCATGCGATGGTGATTACCGGCATCGTGGTCGCTGTCTCCGCCACAGCGCTGGCGCTCGCATTAATGCTGCGGGTGCAAGCGGAGACTGGTAAGGCCCAGCTCCCCGAAGAGCAGTTGGAATAGCGTTGTTACATACAACAATCGTAAACACGCCCTGGGGCGTGATCGCTATTTTTTTGCCGCTGGTCGGTGCCATCGTCTCTTTCTTATGGCCGCGGCGCAGTGTGCCGCTGGGTCTGCTTACCGCGATCGGTATTGTCGGTTGCGTGATCGGACTGGGCTGGCAAATGGCGCTGCTGGGGGCACAACGCTACGCGGTCGGTGGCTGGGGCGCGCCCTTAGGTATTGATCTGTACGCTGATGGTCTGAGTCTGCTGATGCTCATGGTAACAGCGGGCCTGGGGCTCGGTATCAGTGTCTATTCCAGCCGTTATTTCGAACGCAAACCATCCACTGTCTTTTGGCCACTTTGGTTGTTCCTGTGGGCCGCGCTGAATGCACTGTTTCTCGCCGCCGATATTTTCAATCTCTATGTCACGCTGGAATTGCTGGGTTTGGCGGCGGTCGCGCTGGTGGCGTTGGCCGGTGGTGCGGATGCCCTGACCTCGGCCATGCGCTATCTGCTGGTCAGCCTGCTGGGTTCGTTGTTCTACCTGCTGGGCGTCGCGTTGCTCTACCATAGTTTTGGCAGCGTCGACATCGCAATCCTGGCGCAACGGATGGAACCGTCAGCCGCCGTCTGGGCGGCCGTGGGATTGATGAGTGCCGGTCTGCTGCTCAAGACTGCACTGTTTCCACTGCACTTCTGGTTGCCACCGGCCCATGCCAATGCTCCGGCACCGGTGAGCGCGCTATTGTCGGCACTGGTGGTAAAGGCTTCCTTGTATGTCTTGCTTCGTTTGTGGCTGGAGATATTTCCGGTGACGGTTGCACTGGGCCAACTAGTCGGCTTGCTTGGTGCCGCCGCTGTTCTTTGGGGCGGGCTTCAGGCACTGCGCCAGACGCGACTAAAAATGCTGATTGCCTATTCTACCGTCGCGCAACTGGGTTATATGTTTCTGGCCTTTCCACTGGCGACGTTGCTCGGCTGGAGAGCTGCCATTTACATGTTGTTATCGCATGCAGTCGCGAAAACTGCCATGTTCATGGCGGCTGGTAACATCTTGTATTTCGGCGGACATGACCGTATTGCCGATCTCGACCGGGTGGCAAAGCGCCTGCCCCTGACCATCACCGCGTTTGGTCTGGCGGGTGTCAGCATCATGGGCCTGCCACCCAGTGGCGGCTTCATTGCCAAGTGGCTGATGTTGGAGGCGGCAATTGATTCAGGACAATGGTGGTGGGGGATCGTTTTGATTGTCGGCGGTCTGCTGGCGGGTGGCTACGTCTTTAAAGTGATCGGCTATGCGTTTACCCAATCCGCTGCGCCACACGAGTCCAGGGTCGTGCCTGCCACCATGGAGTGGACCGCGCTGTTGCTGGCGCTGGTCGCCATCGCGCTGGGTCTGGTCGCGCCGTGGCTGCTGGCGCTGCTGGAGATCGGTTTGCCGTTCGGCGGGGAGAGTGCCGGATGAACTGGGGTGCCGCGTTGCCGTTGCTCATTCTCGCCAGTTCCCTGCTACCCGGGCTGGTGATTTTCTTTCTGCCTGAGGAGCGCGTTGCAACCCGTACTGCCTTGAACCTGGCCGGCGCTGTTATCAAGCTGGGGCTGGTCGCGGCGATGATCTGGGGCGTATTTCACGGACACCACTACGAGTCTCGCTTACCCCTGTTGCCCGGGCTGGATCTGGTATTGCGTGCCGACTCTGAGGCGGTTCTTTTTGTCACACTGTCCGCCGTACTCTGGTTGCTGACCACCGTCTACGCAATAGGTTATCTCGAAGACTCGCCCCATCGCAGTCGCTTTTTCGGTTTCTTCAGCCTGTGTGTGACCGCGACGGTTGGTGTGGCGTTGGCCGGCAACCTGATCACCTTTCTGCTGTTTTACGAATTGCTGACCCTGGCCACTTACCCGCTGATCGTGCACCGGGGAACCGAGGTGGCGCGCAAGGCCGGGCGCACCTATCTCACCTATACCATCGCAGGTGGCGCCTTGTTGCTGATCGGCACCGTGTGGATTTATAGCCTGGCAGGTTCACTGGAATTTACCCATCGTGGATTCGTGGCGGAGCTGGTCGATACGCATCGGGCGACACTGATTGTCATATTCGTATTGCTGATCGCCGGTCTGGGCGTCAAGGCAGCGCTGGTACCCTTGCACGGCTGGCTGCCACTGGCGATGGTGGCACCCGCACCCGTGAGTGCATTGCTACACGCGGTGGCGGTGGTGAAGGCGGGTGCTTTTGGCATAGTCCGGGTGGTTGACGATGTATTTGGTGTCGAGGTCGCAGCAAACCTCGGTGTCATGGGACCGCTCGCCGTAGTGGCAGCAGTGACTATCATCTATGGTTCGTTGCGGGCGTTGTTTCAGGATGACCTGAAACGCCGGCTGGCATTCTCCACGGTCAGCCAAGTCTCCTATATTATTCTGGGTATCGCGATAGTCGGTCCGATTGCGACCATCGGCGGCCTGGTCCATCTGGTGCACCAGGGTGTCATGAAGATCACCCTGTTTTTCTGTGCCGGCAATCTCGCCGAGACATTAGGGATTCACAAAATCAGCGAAATGAACGGCGTTGGGAGGCGCATGCCCTGGACTATGGTGGCGTTTACAATCGGCGCCCTCGGCATGATTGGCCTGCCGCCTTTGGCTGGGTTTATCAGCAAGTGGTACCTCGGACTCGGGGCGCTGGACGCAGGGCAGGGTTGGGTGATTCTTGTTCTGGCAGGCAGCAGCTTGCTAAACGCGGCATATTTCCTGCCTATTCTGCACACCGCCTGGTTCAAGTCGCCCCCTGATACCTGGCCCGCCGAACGTTCCTTTGGACGGCGCGAGACGTCCTGGGTGCTGCTGGCACCTCCTCTGGTCACTGCGTTGCTGACACTGGCCGCGGGAATACTGGCATCGGCGCCGTTCAGCCCGCTGCAATGGGCACGATTTATCACTACACAGGAATTCCTGCAGTGAATTCCACACTGATTACGTTCGCGCTGCTGTCGGTACCGGGGTTACCATTATTACTGGCATTTCCAGCGTTGCGTGCGCGCCTTTCCTGGCCTTGCCATATTGGCCTCTTGCCGGCCGTTATTCTGCTGGCATTTCCAGCGGTTTTTTCTATTGAATTACCCTGGCTGTTGTTTGGTAGCGGGCTTGGCATTGACGGGGCGTCGCGATTGTTATTGGCGATGGCAGTGGTAGTTTGGGCGACCGCCGCGACACTGTTACGGGTACCTGGCAGTAGACCAGCGGACAATACGCACACACTATTTTTTCTGCTTACCATGGCGGGAAATTTGGGGGCGATTCTTGCGACCGAGTTGGTCGGATTTCTTACCTTTTCAACGTTAATGGGTTACGGATTCTACGGCCTGCTGGCCACAGGAGGAGGCGGAGATTCACAGCGGGCCAGTCGCGCCTATCTTATTGTCCTCATCCTGGCAGATCTGGCCTTGTTCGAGGCATTGCTGATCGCGGCGGCAACGACCGAGGACCTGAGCTTCGCAGCAGTGCGCGAGGTAATGGCCCGGTCTCCAGCATCGGGTTTGTATCTGACAATGGTGCTTGCTGGCTTTGCGGCGAAGGCAGGTGTCTGGCCGCTGCACTTCTGGTTGCCGCTGGTATTTCGGTCTGCCCGGCCGATGGTGGCCGTGCTGGTGGGTTGTGTTCCTGTTGCCGTGGGACTGCTTGGCGTGGTTCGCTGGCTGCCGTTGGGCGAAATCGACTCGCCTGGCCTCGGCTTGCTCATCCAGGCTATAGGTGTGACAGCGATGCTCTACGCTATTCTGGCCGGACTAATCCAGGCACAGCTGAAGATGTTGCCGGTGTATGTCGCGATCTTTGCCACAGGGTTGTTCGTTACCGCCGTGGGCACAGGGCTGGCCGATCCTGCTGCGTGGAACAGGCACGTAAATTGGGCGTATTTCTTCATTGCGGCTCTGGGAATTGGGATCGCAGTACTAGCCGTTGTCATCAGTTGGCTGGGGCGAAGAATCCGTTTTCGCGTTTCGTCTTTAATGCAGTCGGTCGATTCAAATCTGTGGTTTGACCGCTGGCCTGACGAGAGGATACGTTGGGCGACGCAGATGGGCGTAGATACCTTACTTCGGTTGCGCACATTAGGGCTGGCCAAAATAAGCCATCTCCGGCAGGGTCAGGTTCGTGCATGGCTAAAAGCGTTTGATGCTAGTGAGCGTTGTCTAAATCAGTGGGCGATCGTAATCACTCTGCTACTGGGGATTGTTATGGTCTTAGTTGGCGCTTCTTCCTTGGGCTGAGAGACTGACCTGTCCCCAATAATTGATTCGAATGCTGACGTCCGACGTGCCGCCCTCACTAGCGAACGAGTGTGACAAAATTGTGACAAGCACTCTTTAGGTAACTCCGACAAGGTACGGCGGGGTTAATAAGTACTTGATTAATCAGGAAGTAATTGGTCGGGGTGAGAAGATTTGAACTTCCGGCCCCTGCCTCCCGAAGACAGTTCGACACTCGTTTGTTATCAAGAACTTACAGAATAACACCAAATAAATCATTCACATAAGATGTTTTTTGATAACGTTTGATCACGTTACGTCACGTTGGATAACGTTCGCACTGTGACAAAATTGTGACAGATTCTTGGACTTACCTGACTCGGCCTGAGCCAGAATCTACGACAGATACGTTGGAAATTGCAATTCGCACCCCACACCTGGAACTCTCTCCAATACCAGCTAGCTCAGGCAACGGGAAGGCCGGCGTCCTTCCAGGCCTTCAGTCCCCCCTGCAATACAAGGACATTTTCCAAGCCGTGGGATAAAAGAATTTCTGCCGCTTTCTGACCACGTCCGGCGGAACCGCACATGGTAACCACAAATCCTTCCGAGTCGTCGCCACCACTTTCAGCGAACTCTGCGAGATCCACGATGCCGACGTTGATAGCGCCTGGCACGTGCCCTTCGGCAAATTCCTCGGCGGTACGGGCATCGATGAGCGTAACCGAGCCGGCTTCATTCAGGAGGCGTTCCAGCTTATTCACAGCCAGGTAATTTATCGAACTCTCATTCACTGGAATCTCCTTTTTTCGTTGGCACGTTCACATCTCAGATCGAATGGCCCAGTACATCAGTGAGCCGTTCAACGACCGCGTCGATCTCTTTCGCTGTCGTCATTCGACCCAAACTAAAGCGTATGGCGCCGGCGCCGGTTTCCTCCGATACACCCATCGCCTCGAGCACGGGTGACAGTTCTACTCGTCCTGTATGGCAGGCGGAACCGGTAGATGCCGCTATTTCAGGCAATTTTTCAAGAATCTCGGCACCGATCTGGCCTACAAACGAAATGTTGAGTGTATTCGGCAAGCGATTGTCCGGATGTCCGTTAAGCACGACGCGATCGCCCAGGTTCTGTTGCAGGCCCGCCCAAAATCGGTCACGCAATGCTTTGAGACTGGCTTCCGCGGACAAATCACTGGCAAGCTCACAGGCCTTGCCGAGCGCCGCTGTAAGAAGCGCGCTTTCAGTTCCTGCGCGACGGCCGCGTTCGTGGCTTGCCCCGTGAATCAGCGGCTCGAGCTCTAAACCGTTACGAACATAGAGGGCGCCAATTCCCTTGGGAGCGTACAGCTTGTGTCCGGCGATCGTCAGAAGATCGACGCCCAGGTCTTCTACGTTGGTACGCACCTTGCCTACGGATTGAGCAGCATCGGTGTGAAACGGAATGTCATGCTCGCGTGCAATTTGTGCAAGTTCCTGGATTGGCTGGATGGTTCCAACTTCGTTGTTCGCGTGCATGATGCTGATGAGGATCGTATCGCGTGAAATGGCGGTGCGTAAATGTCCGGTGTTCACGCGACCAGTTATGTCCACAGGGAGCCAGGTTATTCGCGCGCCAAGGCGTTCAAGAAATCGGCACGGCTCGACGATCGCCGGGTGCTCGATTTGTGTTGTGATTATATGTGCACCTGAAATCTGGCGACGAAAGTACACGCCCTTGAGCGCGAGGTTGTTCGATTCACTGCCACCGCTTGTGAACACGATTTCATTCGCTGAGCAACCAAGAAGATCTGCGACTTGTTGTCTTGCAGTCTCCACGATTGCATGCGCTGGCGCCCCGGCCCAATGTGTGCTCGACGGGTTACCATATGTGTCCTGCAAAGCATTTCGCATGACTGCCGCAACCTGTGGATCAACAGGCGTGCTCGCATTGTAGTCGAGATAAATCTGTCCGGAATTTTCCTTAGTCACAGATGCCATAATCAGATGTCTTCCTGCGGATTGATGCGAGCCAGGGTTTCCTCCATCGCCAGGGCGACCCACAGGCCCGACAATGCCATCGCCCCGGCAGTAAACCAAAATCCTGCTTCCAGCGTGCCAAACGTATCTGCTATGACGCCGAGCAGCAATGCACCGATGCCATAACCGAGATCTCGCCAGAAACGATATACGCCGAGGCTGGAACCGCGCCAGTTGGGGTGGGAGATGTCGCCTATGGCAGCGATCAGTGTCGGGTAGAGCAGGGCCATGCCAACCCCCGTAACGCCTGCGGATAACGACCATTCGACCATGCCGTCGGCGAAAAGCGTGGCCGTGATCCCTGCGGCACAGGTCCACATACCGATCACGATGGGCCACTTGCGACCGACGGCGTCCGACAATGGGCCTGTCCAGAGCTGACTGCCGCCCCAGACGAAGCCATACACGCCGACAATCCAGCCAATATCGATAAGGGACAGGCCTTTTGCGTGCAGGTATACCGGGAAAAAAACCCAGACCAGCGCATCGACAAATTTTTCCACACACCCGGCCTGGGACAGGGCCGAGAATGTCCGGTGCCTGAACGAGACAAGGGTGAAGATCTCTTTGGTAGAGGGGTGCTCAGAAACGTTTTGCGGAAAACGCGGCCGGGGTCCTGCGTAGGTGCCGGCTTTGTGCGCCGCCGATTCGGCGCGTGCCCAGTGTATGGTTTCCTTCGAGAAAAGCAGCGCTGAAACCAGCGCAAGCAAGATGACGGAGAGCCCGAATACGAACAGACTCCAGCGCGGATCGAAGTAGCTCGCGAGATAACCGGTAATAAGCCCGGCGAGTGCGACTCCACCGTAACCCGCAAATTCATTAAAGCCTGTGGCAACACCGCGTTGCTCGGGTCGCACGATGTCCAGTTTGCTCGTTACCGTCATCGACCAGGTAAATCCCTGGTTGATGCCCAGCAACACGTTTGCGGCAACGATCCAGTTCCATGACGGTGCGTAGAGAAAGATAAACGGGATCGGCAATGCTATGAGCCAGCCCCAGATCAAAACCTTGCGGCGGCCAACTTTTTCCGACACCCGGCCTGAAACAAAATTCATTGACCCTTTTACAAAGCCGAAGCTCACCACGAAAGCCATCAATAACGTGAAGGAACCGGGAGGCATGCCGAACTCAGTTTCCGCCAACGCGGGCACGACGGTGCGTTGCATGCCGATCGTCAGCCCGACAAAGAACACCTGTAGCAGCTGCTGTGCAAACTGGCCGATGTTGGGGCGAATGCCGTGCACGTAGTTCGCTATATTTTCGATCGCCTCATCAGCAACCGGGAATCGATCCGCAGTCATAGCCCACTCCTTTCTACTGGTAGACCGGCTGCTTTCCACTCCGGGTATCCTTCTTCGAGACGTCGCGCGTTGAATCCCTTTTTTCTCAATGCCGCTACTGCCTCAAAAGCGAGCACACAATATTCCCCACGGCAGTACGCGATGATTTCCTGCTCCTTTGGGAGAGTTGCAAGATGTTGCTCGATTTCGTTAAGCGGTATGTTCAGGGCGCCCGGGATGTGTCCGACGTCATATTCTTCGTTGGGGCGAATATCAAGCACGGTGATTAACCCGTTCTTGCTGCGCCGCAGGAGCTGCTTCCTTGATACAGGCTCCAGGCTATCGCGATCGTTAAAGTAACCAACGACGACATCGTTCACTTCGGTGATATGCCGTTGGCCAGTGCGTCGCAGGCTGCGCAGGAGATCAATTACATCATCACCTGCCAGACGATAAAAAACGTAGAGACCTTCTTTTCGCGAAGCGATCAGTCCGGCGCGCCGTAGCTGCTGGAGATGCCGGGACGTGTTGGCGACGGTAAGGCCTGCCACGTTCGCCAGCACTTCGACGCTGCGCTCACCCTGTGCCAGCAGTTCCAGTAATTCCAGTTTGTGAGCGTGGCTCAGTGCTTTCGCAACCTGTGCGAATTGCTCGAACAGCTGGTGCTTTGGACTTTGTTTGTGCAACATCCTCTCCCGGTGCTTCAATTAATGCGAACAACGGCGCCTGAGCACCTCTGTGCATTGTCTCTTTTAATCATCAGGTATGGTGCGGCGAGCTACCACACCCATTTCGGACTTCTGTTGGCGCCGCGGCGCATTTTCCACAAATAGTAATTGGAGAAAAAGCGTTTGGCCCACAGCCAGCGCTTACCGACGCTAAATCGGGAAACATTTCGTGGCGGACGGACGGGGTCAGCAACGATGTGGGCGCCTTCGTCGCCCATGTCCATAATGCATTCGACCTGCAGGTCGTGTGTCGTTTTCTGCTTGCCCACAATGTCGGCTGCGATATTGTTTGCAGCAATCCGGGCCATTTGCTCGGTCATATGGCCGGTCTTGGGGAAATTTACAGGTACCTCGGTGACTTCCACCGGTGGAAATGCGACGGCGACGCCAACAGCATAGACGCTGCTGTAATCGGCGTGGCGGTAATACGCATCGACCGGGATGAAACCCTTCGGATTGCCGAGGCCGGGTGCCTCCGCGACTGCCTTAACACCGGCCAGCGGCGGGATGATTAGCGAAAACGTGGACTCGAAAACCGAGCCATCCGCCGTTTCAACCGACTCCGCGGTGATCGTCTTGATTGCGGCGGATGTATGGTAGCGGACATCACGATCCTCAAGCTCAGATTCCAGGTACTGGCGGATCTTGCCAAAACCACCCACTCCGAAATGACCAAGGAAAGGCTCGGGCGTGATAAAAGTCATCGGCGCCTTATGACACAGCTTGCGTTTTTTCAACGCATGGTGGGCTTCGAACAGAAATTCATAAGCGGGTCCGAGACAACTGGCGCCCGGCGCGCAGCCAATGACCATCGGGCCAGGGTTTTCGAGGAAGGCGGTCCAGGCGTAATGTGCCTCTTCGGCTTCGGGCGGTGACATAAGCGAATGCCCGGGACCATCGAACGGGCCGAGGCCAGGTACCGCCTCGTTGGCACTCCGATGGCCGGTGGCGACGACCAGATAGTCATAGTCGATAGTCTCGGTTGGCGTGTGAACCTGGTTTTTTTCCGGGTCGATCCTGTCGACCGTTGCTTCTACAAATTCAATGCCCTTCGAATTTAGCGGACCCCTTAAGCTCAAACGAGATGTCGTCGATCGTCTTCGACCCCATGGTGACCCACGGGAGCGAAGGAATGAAGATAAAGCGGGGTTCAGCGGAGATGACGGTTATCTTGTGATTCCTGTGTGGCAGTAACCGCCGCAGATCATAGGCGACGTTTAGCCCTCCGAATGAACCACCAACGATTACGATATGCATGCTGTCTTACTCCTCACGGTCATCAGCGCTGGCCGATCAGAAGACCAGGACTTTGTCGGCGGCTAGTGTGAGCTTCGCCAATTGCGGCATCGTGCCGCGCTCGGTACCCGTTATCAGTTCGCTGTCCGTAATTCCGCGTGCATCCATGCACGTACCGCAGAGCACGACATCGGCGCGGCGGATGATGCCCTGGATCATTCGTTCCAGGCTGTAGTAGCCCTCGGGAGTTTTTTGTCCTGTCTTGGCGCAGACGACGGCATCGGCCATCAAAAAAACAGAGATTTCCGGCTTCTCCTCATCTTTCAGAAGTGCCAGAGCCAGCCGAAACGCGTTAAAGCAGCGCTCAGTCCCGTATGGCGGATCGTTGACGATGAAAAGTATTTTCATGGGCTGACTCAAGCAAACACTATTATTCACGTGAATAGGAGAATAATAGAACTAACTGTCAGAATGTCAACTATTTGTGCCTGTCGGGTGCGAATTAGTATTCAAGCGGCTACCGGGAGCTGATACAAGCCGCGGCAGCGTTTCGTCCAACGATAATCGTCCAGGCGAGTATTTTTTCGATTCGTGATTTCACATTGTTCAATGGGCGGGGCGCATCAAAATTGCACAAAGGCCAACAATGATTCGGTCAGTTGGCCGAAGGTCCGGTGCTCGCGTTCTCGAACGATTGAGTATCAGGAACTGGTGTTTTACGAGCAGCGATTCAGCAACCACGGACCGAGTGCCACCAGGTCCCAGCAACCGGGCAACCGTTACAACAAGGTGTATGGAAAGAAGGACAAGGTCACGTATCACTGAATCATCGTAACCAAATCAGAGACCATGACAAGACTTGGAAATCTCTCGCATTTGTGCGAGGAATAGTAATTCGCACCCAACAGGTCAACGACATTGGTTGTTCGAGTTTATTCTCGCTGTTGCTTGATGAGCACGTCAATATCGGTGTAAATCGATACACAATACGGTACAAAATAATTCAATAAAATCTTTGTCAATGTACCTGGCGTGATCGCATTGCTGGCGATTAGGTCGCCCTGATTAATAGCTGTCAGGATAGTACCAACGATCAACGTGACTTTTAGTCCACGGCCCACGACATCGGGACGCATCGTCAGTCGCAACCAGTTCCTCATAAGTTGATCTCCATGACATCGCCATAAAAGTTTGACGAGACCCACTTCAGCCTGTCAACAACGAATTAATAGGCACGCAACGACAATTGTATGGAACAGTCTATGCCGCTATGGCCTCCGTCGAAAGTCGGCCAGATCTGCCTTCTGGTATCGCATGTCGCCCGTTAAATCAACGGGAGCATCACGAGGCAGGGATAAGCGCACTCAACAGGGAAGAATACCGGCGTATGTATGAAAAAACATCAGCTATCAATTTAAGTGGGCCTCGCCTATCGCAAGAATCCAGATTGGCAATCATCAGCACGAACCTAAGGTTGGCTGTTATCTGACACGTAAAGGTTTCCAGATGCTCAAATCCACGGGCGCGGAGAGCGCGCGATGGTGCATCAGCGGCAAACCGCCAGTCAATCCAATTGCGGGAGGTTGTCGATTTACACGGGTTTCAGGTGGCGTGTACTTGACAGCGACCATCGGGCCTACGACTTCAATAATCTGTGTGTAACCAATGGCAGTTTCATGCGAGCCGGTGGCAGCGTGCCTTACGCATTGACAATCTATGCGAATGCCTTTCGTGTGGCTGACAAGATCCTCAGCGATCGAGGTGAAGTTCTCCAAAGTAACAAAAAGAAATCGCCAGCCACTTTCATGCAACAAAAAAAGATAGCGGACAATACGTATTTCGCGATTCTAAGGCAGGCGTATAGTGCACGGCGAGTAATTTCAATTCCCGTTTCTAACAAACGTGCAAGGCGGGTGAAAGATGGTTAGCGTTCATTTCCAAAATATTCGCACCCTTGTCATGGGGGGTCTCGCTTTACTATTTGTCACTGGTTATTTCCAGGAAGTCCGGGCGCAAGAGCCTGGTGAGCAGGTTTTTAATACAACTTGCTTCGCATGCCACACGATTGGCGGTGGCCGATTGGTCGGTCCCGATCTCGCGGGTGTGCACGACAAGCGATCTCAGGAATGGCTCGAGCGTTTCGTGAAATCATCGCAGTCGATGATAAACGACGGCGATGTCGATGCCGTTGCCCTGTTTGAAGAATTCAATCAAATGCCAATGCCGGATGCACTGTTGTCCGATCAGCAGGTCAGGCAGGTGCTCAGCTACATCGAAGCTCAAAGTACTTCAGCAACTGCCAGTACTGGCGTGGCTGCAGCGGTGACGCCAGTAGAACCACTGCCGCAAGAGCCGCCGTCAGAGGAAGATATCTTCACTGGACAAGAACTTTTCCAGGGAAATATTCGCCTCGCCAATGGTGGGCCAGCTTGCAACGCGTGTCATGAAGTCAGAAATGATGCTGTCATTGGTGGCGGAATCCTGGCTACCGAGTTGACCAGCGTATTTTCTCGAATGGGCGGGGCCGGCGTGAAAGCCATCCTCGGTCATGCTCCGTTTCCGGTTATGCAGGCCGCATACAAAAATCAATCGCTCACAGAACACGAGGTAGCTACGCTGGTGGCATTTTTGGAGTACGCAGATTCGGAGCAATACAACCATTTGCCAAGAGATTACGGAATTGGACTTTTCCTAAGTGGCGCCGTCGGTGCCGGCTTTTTGTTCGGCATATTTGGGTTCGTTTGGCGGGGCCGAAAAAGGGGATCCGTTTATAAGGCGATCTACGACAGACAAATCACCTCGGAATCTGACAAGGATAACTAACGTAAGTCTCATCAAAAAAACGGGCGCATAGTATGACTTGGATAAAGGACATCATCTCACCGGAAACCCGAAACTGGGAAGAGTTTTATCGCAACCGTTTTCAGCATGATCGCATTGTCCGCAGCACACACGGTGTCAATTGCACCGGTGGCTGCTCCTGGCAAATCCATGTAAAAGACGGCATCGTTGTCTGGGAAACACAGCAACTGGATTATCCGCTGCTGGAGGACAAGCTGCCGCCTTACGAACCACGAGGGTGTCAGCGAGGAATATCTTTTTCCTGGTATTTGTACAGCCCCTTGCGGATCAAGTATCCACTGATCAGAAGCGCACTGCTTAATGCCTATAGAGAGGAGAAAGCAAAAACCGGCGACCCGATGAAGGCATGGGAATCGTTGCAGGCAAACGAGGAAAAGCGCAGGGCGTATCAAAAGGCACGCGGCAAAGGCGGATTCCGCCGGGCCAGCTGGGACGAAGTTCTGGAAATCATGGCGGTTGCCAATATCTACACCACCAAGAAATACGGACCCGATCGAGTTATCGGTTTCTCGCCGATCCCGGCCATGTCCATGCTCAGCTATGCGGCCGGATCAAGGTTTCTACAATTGTTGGGCGGCGTTTGCCTGAGTTTCTACGATTGGTATTGCGATTTGCCGACGGCCTTTCCAGAAATCTGGGGTGAACAGACTGATGTCTGTGAAAGTGCCGACTGGTATAACGCAAAAATGATTGCCGACATGGGCGCCTGTCTCAATATGACACGCACGCCGGATTGTCATTTTTTTGCAGAGTCGCGGCACAACGGCACCAAGGCGGTAGTTTTTTCTCCGGACTTCTCGCAGGTCTGCAAATATGCGGACCAATGGGTACCGCTGCATGCGGGCAGTGACGGTGCATTCTGGATGGCTGTCTCGCATGTGATCCTCAATGAATTCCACTACAAGAAACAAACGCCCTATTTCATCGACTACGTCAAGCAATACACCGACAGCGCGTTACTGGTGAAGCTTGACAGAGTTGATGGAACCTATCGGCCAGGGGCGCATGCTCCGCGCGAATGAGCTTGCAGAGCATCAGGATATTGAGAATGGCGACTGGAAGTTCGTCTCGGTGGATGCCGATGATGGCAGATTTGTTGTGCCGAAGGGTTCGATGGGAGACCGCTGGGGTACGCCGGGCAAATGGAACATGAAACTGGAGAATTCGGTAGATGACACTCCGTACGATCCAACGCTTTCGTTCCTGAGCCAGCATGATGAAGTCATCCAGACCGAATTCATCGAGTGGGGCCTTGACAAGAAATCCCTACGCGGCGTACCGATCAGAAAAATCGCAACAGCGTCTGGAGGGACAGAGTACGTCACGACGGTCTATGACCTGATCATGGCTCAATACGGTGTCGGGCGTGGCCTGAGCGGTGACTATCCGGCGGACTACACCGACAAGGACGCAGCTTATACGCCTGCGTGGCAGGAAATTTTTACCGGTGTCGATTCCAAAACGGTATTGCAGTTCGCCAGGGAGTGGGCCAACACGGCCGAGGTGACCGAAGGCAAGTGCATGATCATTATCGGTGCCGGCATCAATCACTGGTATCACGCCAATTTGATGTACCGGGCTGGTGCAATGGCATTGATGTTATCCGGTTGTGTTGGCAAAAACGGCGGCGGCCTGAACCACTACGTGGGTCAGGAGAAACTCGCCCCAATGGACTCCTGGGGGGCGATAGCATTTGCCAAAGATTGGCAAGGTCCGGCGCGATTACAACAGGCACCGCTGTGGCACTACATTAATACCAGTCAGTATCGCTATGACGGCCAGTATTCCAGATACAACACCGTTCCGGATAACAAAATGACCCGTCAGCACACGGCGGATACTATTTACAAGTCGGTGAGAAACGGCTGGATGCCGTACTACCCGCAGTTCAAGCAGAACACGCTCGACCTCTGTCAGGAATCGATCGACGCTGGTGCGCAGAACGACGATGCGATCAAAGCCGATGTGCTGCAAAAACTGAAGTCCAAAGAGGTCGAATATTCGATTGCTGACCCGGAAGCGCCGGAGAATCACCCCAGGGTCTGGTACATCTGGCGCGGCAACGCGATCGTCGGCAGCATGAAGGGTCATGAATATTGTCTAAAGCACTACCTGGGTACGCATTCGAATGGTATTGCGCAGGATTCGGCAGATCACACCGAGGAGGTCAACTGGCGGGACGTAGCACCCGAGGGAAAGATGGATCTGGTCGTCGATCTGAACTTCCGCATGGATTCCTCTGCGTTGTATTCCGACATCGTTTTGCCGGCGGCGTCTTGGTATGAAAAAGCGGACCTGAACAGTACCGATTTGCATTCGTTCATTCACCCGTTGTCAGCGGCCGTGGCGCCGGTTTGGGAGTCGAAGACCGATTGGAATATTTTCAGGGACCTGGCAAAAGCGACCAGCGATATCGCCCGCAAGTACATGTCGGAGCCGCAGAAAGACATCGTCTGCCTGCCGTTGGCGCACGATACCGCTGATGAAATAACGCAACCCGAAGTCAAGGACTGGTATCTCGGCGAAATCGAAGCTATTCCTGGCAAAACCATGCATAAGCTTGCGGTCGTCGATCGTGACTACACAAAGATCTATGAGAAATTTATCACCCTCGGTGACAACATCAAGGCAACCGGTCTTGGCGCCCATGGCAATCATTATGCCTGTGACGATGTATATGACGAGATGGTCGAGTCCAACCACTTTACAGTCAGGCAAATGGATGGCAAGACCTATCCGTCGATCGAGGAAGATGTTGATGCCGCCAACGCCGTGCTCCATCTGTCAACCCTGACCAACGGAAAGTTAACGGTCAGGGCTTACGAATACATGGAGAAGAAAACCGGCCTCAAGTTGGTGGACCTGGCGACCGGGAGCAGGGATGTCAAGTTGCGTTATGAAGATCTGCAGGCGCAGCCCAGGCGATACAATACATCGCCGTTGTGGTCCGGTTTAATGAAGGATGGCAGAGCCTACGCGCCCTACACCTACAATTACGACAAACTGGTGCCCTGGAGAACCCTGACCGGACGTCAGCATTTCTACCTTGATCAGGAAATGTACATCGCCTATGGCGAAAACCTTCCCACCTATAAGCCGGCGCCAAAACCGGAATTGTACGGCGACCTGAAGGAAACGCTGAAGGAAGGCAAGGCGCTGATTCTCAATTACCTGACGCCACACGGCAAATGGCATATCCACTCGACCTATATGGAAAACCTGCGGATGCTTACTTTATCCCGCGGTTGTGAGCCCTGTTGGATGAGTGAAGTGGACGCCGAGAAGCTTGGCATCAGGGACAACGACTGGGTCGAGGTATACAACGACCATGGTGTGTACTGCACACGAGCCGTCGTCAGCGCAAGAATTCCGCGCGGCGTCTGCATTGTTTACCACGTCGCGGAAAGAACGACCGGCATACCCAAGTCTCAGGTGCGTGGCAACAGGCGCGCGGGTGGTCACAACAGTGTGACTCGTATTCACCTGAAACCGAACTATCTGTGTGGCGGATATGGTCAATTCAGTTACCACTTCAATTATTGGGGACCGATCGCGCCGAACAGGGATACGCACGTGACCGTGAAAAAGATGGACAAGGTAGTTTGGTAACCCCTTAACAGAATTACAGGCAGGCAGAAACAAAGATGGATATACGCTCGCAAATCTCAATGGTCTTTCATTTGGACAAATGTATCGGCTGCCACACATGTTCGATAGCCTGCAAGAATATCTGGACTGACCGTAAGGGCGCTGAATACCAGTGGTGGAACAATGTAGAGACAAAACCTGGCACCGGCTATCCCGGCAAGTGGGAGGACCAGGATATTTACAAAGGGGGCTGGGAGAAAAAGGGTAATGGCGCCGGTAAAGGCAATGGTGCCAGTAAGGGTGATGGCGCGAGCATCAAACTCAAGGGCGCCGGTAAACGAAAGGGTCTGGGCAATATATTCCACAATCCCAACCTGCCGGTGATCGACGATTATTATGAGCCCTTTACCTACAAATACCTGGACCTGATTGAATCGCCAGCTGGCAATGACCAGCCAACCGCGCGACCCGTATCCCTGATTACCGGCAAGCCCATCGACATCAAGATGGGGCCCAATTGGGACGATGACCTGAGTGGCACACCCGACTATGCGCGCAACGACCCCAATCTTAAGAATCTGTCACCGGACGAGCAAGAAGCGATGTTCCAGCTCGAAAAGATGGCTTTTTTCTACCTGCCGCGAATCTGTAATCATTGCCTTAACCCGGCTTGTGTGGCGTCCTGCCCGTCCGGCGCACTCTACAAACGCGGTGAAGACGGGATTGTACTGGTCAACCAGGAAGTTTGCCGCGGCTGGCGGATGTGTGTGACCGCCTGCCCTTACAAAAAGACCTATTACAACTGGCACACTGGCAAGTCTGAAAAATGCATTCTCTGTTTCCCGCGCATTGAGGCCGGCCTGGCTCCCGCATGCATGCATTCCTGTGTCGGCAGGATTCGCTACCTTGGCGTCATTCTTTACGATGCTGACAAGATCGAGGACGTGGCATCAGCACCCACGGACGAGTTGGTGAACCGGCACATGGATATCATGCTGAATCCGTTCGATCCTGACGTCATCGAAGCCGCCAAGAGCAACGGCGTTGCGGATTCCACGATCCGCTCGGCACAGGCATCGCCCATCTACAAGTTCGTCAAGGAATGGGGTATGGCGTTTGCCATTGCACTCCGAATTCCGGACCTTGCCGATGTTGTTCTACGTGCCACCGCTGCTGCCGGTCATGGCGTCCCTGGGTAAGGCCAACAATGCCGAGCAAGCAAAAAAGCTTGGTGCCGTGACCAAATTCTGGAACGACGACTGGCTCTACGACACCAGCACCGATGAACTCTTTGGCACGATCGAGCAGGCACGCTTTCCGCTGCAATACATGGCCAATCTGTTCAGCGCAGGTGATACGGAAATGATCAAAGCAAGGCTCATGAAATTGATGGCCGTCAGAATCTACCGGCGGCACGTAACCGTCGGCGACATATCGAAAGAAAAGTCCGAGCAGGCACTCAAGGAGGCTGGCCTGACCGCGGAGATGGCTGAGGGTATTTACTACCTGACCGCGCTGCCCAAGTTTGACGATCGTTTTGTCATACCAGCGGCGCATCGCGAACAGGCTATCGAAATGATGGAGTTTACCGGTGATAAGAAAGGCAACGCCGGGTTCGGCTTCAAGGAAGGTACTGCAGAGAGGGGCTTGTAAGTTGACACATCGAATTCAGTATCAATTGTTGGCGCCGCTGTTCGAATATCCGGATGCGGATTACCCTGACAGAGTCAGAGATATCAATGATTATCTGCGCGGGAGTTATGCCGATGCCGCGCTCGAGCTTGGTCGCTTCATTGATTTGCTTCCCGCTGATGACGTGCAGGCTATGCAGGAGTTGTTTACACGCTCATTTGACGTGCAGGCCGCCACGACGCTGGATATTGGCTACGTTCTGTTTGGCGATGATTACAAGAGAGGCATATTGCTGGCGAACCTGAACCGGGAACACCGTAATGCGTCTATCGATACGGGGACTGAACTGGCCGACTATGTTCCCGAATCTGCTGCGTCTGATGGCGGTGATGGAGGATGAGGAGGTGCTGCAGGATCTGGCCTACGCGATTCTAGGCCCGGCACTTCTTGAAATGATTGGCGAGTTTTCAGTCGAGCGCGTTCGAAAGAGAAACAAATCTTATAAAAAACACTACAAGACGCTTATTGAGACTCCGGCGGTCGCGTCCAACGCGGTGACTCTTTATCAATATGCCCTGAAATCTTTGTACGCCGTTCTCAAGCAAGACTTCGCTCTCATCGAAACCATGCCGCTACAACGCAGCAACGAATTTTTGGCGTCGGTCTCGAGGGAGAACAGGATCGAGGAAACTGCCGTCACCAATTCCTGACGAGAGGAAATAAAATGAGCACGCTGGATTACTTCTTTTTTTCCGCCTATCCATATGTGGCGATCATCGTTTTTCTTGTTGGCGTGATTTACCGCTACAAGGAAACGGGATTTAAGGTTACGAGTCTGTCTGCGCAATTCCTTGAAAGCAAGAAAGGCTTCTGGGGTACGGTTCCCTTCCATTGGGGCATACTGATGTTGTTCCTCGGACACATGGTTGTATTCCTGTTTCCGGCGAGTGTTTTGGCATGGAACAGCGACCCCGTGCGCCTGATTGCCCATGAGGGTGTTAGCTTCACCTTCGCGGTTGCAGTCGTGGTTGGTCTTGTGGGTCTGATTCTCAGGCGTTTGATGGATCCCAGGTTGAGAGTCGTCACGACGCGCATGGATTATTTCGTAGAATTTGTGCTGCTCACACAGGTGCTGCTCGGTTGCTGGATTGCGTTGGGCTATCGCTGGGGATCATCCTGGTTCGCCGCCGATTTGTCGCCCTATCTGTGGTCAATCATAAAACTCAACCCGCAAACCGAGGCAGTGGTTGCTTTGCCCCTCGTCATCAAGGCGCATATCGTCGGCGCATTCTCAATACTCCTGATCTTCCCGTTTACTCGTCTCGTGCATATCCTGGTTGCACCATTCCATTACATCTGGCGCCCGTATCAGGTTGTGATCTGGTACTGGGACAAGAAGCGCATTCGTGCGGCCAGCACCGAATGGTCCAAAGCGCGGCCCCGAAATAATTGAAACAGTACTGCAAAACATGTCTGCAGCAGTACAGGAGAGTGGGACGTGGAGAAAGTAGCCACGGCGAAATCGCACAAGGCGCTGTTTCTTAATACGACGGCATTTACTGTTTGCTTCGCAGTCTGGATGCTGAATGGCGTTCTGGTAACTTTTCTGGCATCCAACCAGGTGTTTGACTGGGGGCCGGTGGAAATCGGCTGGTTGATGGGTATACCCGTTTTAACTGGCGCAATTTTTCGCCTGCCCGCGGGCATGCTGACGGATAGGTTTGGTGGCAAACCTGTTTTTGGGTCTTTGTTTTTCATATGCGCCGTGCCGATGTATCTACTGTCCTACGCAGACAGTTTTCTGGAATTCGCCGTTTATAGTTTTGGTTTCGGTCTGGCCGGAGTTAGCTTTGCCATTGGCATTGCCTATACATCGGTTTGGTACCCGAAAAAGAATCAGGGAACGGCCTTAGGGATATTCGGCGCGGGAAACGCGGGCGCGGCACTGACGCTGGTTTTTGCACCAACACTGTTGAATACGCTTACCGATAATGGCGCCAATATCGAGGGCTGGCGTCAGCTGCCCGTTTATTATGCAGCCATGTTGGCCGTCATGGGCACGCTGTTTTTTATCTTTGCCGAGAACAAGAAACCCGCCGCGCATGGAAAAAACATAACAGAGATGCTGCAGCCGTTGAAAGATATGCGGGTATGGCGTTTTGGCATGTACTATTTTCTGGTATTTGGCTGCTTTGTGGCCTTTTCCCAGTGGCTGGTGCCTTATTTCGTCAATGTCTACTATCTGCCACTGGTCACGGCCGGCATCCTGGCGGCCTTGTTCAGTTTTCCCTCTGGCGTCATTCGGGCTGCGGGTGGCTGGATGTCCGACAAATGGGGCGCCCGCGTGGTCATGTACTGGGTGCTCGGCCTGTCTGTACTGATCAGCTTCATGCTGGTGATCCCCAAGATGGAAATCTACTCGAAAGGCGAAGGAATACTTGCCCAGCGCCCCGGTGTGGTGACCGAGGTTACAGAAACTCGCATCACGGTCGACGATAAGGTCTACCAGCTTAGGCAAAGCGAAAAAGAATTCGAAGACCTGGACGACAGCATCGTGGTGCTTCCCACCAAGGACACCTGGCAGGAAGCTGTCGTAGAAGTAGGCCAGGAGGTTAAGAGACGGGAGTTGTTGGCTAAAGGAATCACGAAAATATATTTCCAGGCTAACGTTTGGATATTTGCGGGACTCGTCATTGTGATGGGTAGCGTGTGGGGAATCGGCAAAGCGGCGGTGTACAAGCACATTCCTGACTACTTCCCTGAACAGGTAGGGGTCGTGGGCGGCATGGTAGGCGTGCTTGGTGGTCTCGGCGGTTTTTTCTGCCCGATTATCTTTGGCTACCTGCTGGATTGGACCGGCTTATGGACCAGCGCCTGGATGTTCATGTTTGTCCTGTCGACCATCTGTTTTTTGTGGATGCACTACACGGTGATGAAAATATCCAGGCTGCCGTCCGGATTCGAAAGGAAGATTGCCGGCCTGGTGCGCGGGGGCGCCGGCGACTTCCTGAAACCGCTGATCAGCTGGAGTGATGAGTTCAGTGTCGGCATTGATGCGATCGACCATGAACACAAACATTTGTTGGTCTTAATCAACAAAATAGATGTACTGATTCAGGATGGTGGCACCTATGAGCAGTTTGCGCCGGTAGTGACGGACCTTATCGACTACTCGGACCGCCACTTCGCGCATGAAGAAAAACTACTGGAAGAAAACCATTGCCCGGATCTCGACAGACACAAGAAATCGCACGATCGCCTGCGCGAAGAACTTTCGCATTGGCAGGCGAAGGTGGCAGCGGCCACAGTAGAAGATATGAACGAACATATGCTCTTTCTTAGAATATGGTTCCCAGGGCATATTCTCAACGAGGATAAGAAAGATGCCGCCTATTTTACTTAGGCCCTCTAAGGGCTAATGCATAGTGAGCAGGAAATCAGAAAAAATGTTCCTGTTTTGCATGGTCGAAGTGGCTGTGAGCACGGAGTTGCCGGAGGACGAACACACGATCGGACAGGTGGTAAATCGAGGCCTGTCAAAAATTCAAGAAAACCAAACCAGGCAGGTTAAACGATGAGTGACCTAAAGAAATGGGACGTTGAAGACAATGAATTTTGGGAGTCCACGGGAAAGGCGATAGCCCGAAGAAATCTCTGGATATCAATCCCGAGCCTGCTTTGTGGATTCGCAGTCTGGTTGTACTGGGGGATCATTACGGTCCAGATGCTGAATCTTGGCTTCCCTTTCACTCAGGCGGAACTCTTTACGCTGACCGCTATTGCCGGGCTGAGTGGTGCAACGCTCAGAATTCCCAGTACTTTCTTCATCCGTATTGCCGGCGGGCGCAATACAATATTTTTCACAACAGCATTATTGATGTTGCCTGCCATTGGTGCCGGCTTCGCATTGCGAAGTGCGGACACACCGCTGTGGACCTTTCAGCTGCTCGCCCTGTTGTCGGGTTTTGGTGGCGGTAATTTTGCCTCTTCGATGTCAAACATCAGTTTCTTTTTTCCGAAAAAGGTGCAGGGTGCATCACTGGGCCTCAATGCAGGTTTGGGAAATTTCGGTGTTACCACCATGCAGATACTGATTCCCTTGGTGATGACGGTCGGTATTTTTGGTGGCGAGTCACTGACGCTGGTTAATAGCAGCGGCACACTGTTCGGAAAAATTCCCAGTGGCACTGAAACATATATCCACAACGCTGGATACATTTGGTTGGTTTTGTTGATACCGCTGGCGTTTTTCGGCTGGTTCGGCATGAACAATATCGCGACTGAAGCGGTGACGCCGAAACCGGGAAATCCCGTCTGGAGCATGGCGAAGATTTCAATGTTGCTGTCGATCGCGCTGGTCACTGCGACTGTGGGTCTCTACCTGCTGCTGCCCCCGCCTACGGGAGCGGGCATCCTCAGCAAATGGATCGTCTTGCCGCTGGTCATTGCCGGGACGCTGTTGCTGTTGCGATATCTTACTCGAGGTGAACTGCAGAGCAATCTGAAACGGCAATTCCGAATTTTTGAGAACAAACACACGTGGGCCATGACTGTCATCTATACCATGACCTTCGGATCTTTCATTGGCTACTCTGCCGCATTCCCGCTGGCAATCAAGGTAATTTTTGGCTTTACACACGTTGCAGGACCCGACGGTGTATTGATTCATGACGCAGTTAATGCGAACGGTCCCAGCGCTTTGATGTACGCGTGGATGGGCCCATTTATCGGTGCACTGATCCGGCCAGTCGGTGGGTGGATATCTGACAAAGTAGGTGGCGCAAAAGTTACACAAATAGTCTCCATCGTGATGATTGCTTCTGCCCTTGGCGTGGCTTACTACATGGCGGCGGCGTACCGATCGGCTACGCCAGAAGAATTCTTCTGGCCATTTTTTATCCTGTTCATCGTATTATTTACGGCAACGGGTGTTGGCAACGGATCGACGTTCAGAACGATTGCGGTCGTATTTAACGAAGAGCAGGCTGGTCCGGTACTTGGCTGGACCTCAGCCGTTGCAGCTTACGGTGCCTTTATTATTCCAAAAGTTTTTGGCGAGCAAATCAATCTGACGACGCCTGAGTACGCGCTGTATGGTTTCGCAGTCTTCTATGGAGTCTGCGTCGTGCTCAACTGGTGGTTCTATCTGCGGCCGAATGCGTATGTGAAAAACCCCTGACTGCGCTAAGTCAGCCCGAAATGCTCTACCATGGCTGGGCCATTATCTGGCCAGCAACCCTGTCAGGCACTGCTGGCTTGGGCATGAGGGTGTGGAAAAGTATCCGCATCGTCTTCACAATCTCTGTGATGGCCAGGCTCGAGACAGCTGAAGTCCTTTTCGATTAGCAGGGAAAGGCTGCCTTCACCAGAGAGTCTTTGCTCCGCTACCAGGGACACTTCATCGGAGCCGGCCCAATCCAGCACTCTTGATTTTGGCAAACTGACAACCAGAGCGCCGTTGTTGAAACTGGCTGACGCATCATCGTTCTCAGAGACATCCAGACGAAAGGTCAATACCGCATTCGGAAAGTGAGTTTCTTCGACAATGCTGACGCTTGCTGCAATCTGGTCGACTTCACCACGTTTCAGGCGCAAGCGTATGGAATCACCGCGAATTCGAAGCTTCATAAATCAACCTCATGAGCAAGTTCTGACATCATATTAGCAAATCAGATGTAAGCGCCCACTTTCGGTATGTACCTACAGTTGGCACCCGGTGCGAATGTGATCGCCGGCGGGACGATCGCAAATCCAAGTTAATTTACTGCGTTCGCCACAGGGAGTAACCGTCAGCAGAGGACAGCGAGCTGGCGGCTATTACGTATTCCCATGTATCAGCGTTCCATAATACATTATAAAAGAGTGACGGCGATGAAGGCATACTCCGCACGCGGATTAATTCGTCAGTATGGAAGATCTCGAAGATGATGAAAGGGCTGGCTGGGCTATCCGAGGATCTCACTAATCGCACTACTGTACAGGTCTTACTGACCTGTACCGCGTTAGCTGCGGGGATCTTCATCGTTGATGTCGCCTCATTGCCGCTTGGGGTTGCCGCAGGCGTGGCCTACGTTGGCGTGGTTCTGATCTCTCTGTGGCTACCCGGATGGCATTTTTCATTTATCGTTGCCGGCGGTGTATCCATACTCACGATACTTGGTTTTCTCTTATCTGAGCCCGCCGGTATTCCATGGATGGTTGTAGCGAATCGATTATTGGCGTTATTCGCCATCTGGTTTACGGCGATTGTTGGCAGCTGGCTAGTTTCTGCGATACGCAAGAAGTCGGAGCACGCATTGCTGCAAGCGGAACAGGAAGCCGATCGAGCACGAAACGCCAAGTCCCGCTTTCTGGAAACAGCAAGCAATGACATGCGCCACCATTTGCACACGCTGAGTTTACTGAATGGTGCGTTACGCAGGACTGTTACAGAACCCAAAGCACATAAAATGTTTGCAATGCAAGGTGAAGCACTCGCTCATTTGAGCGATCTGTTAAATTCTCTGCTGGAACTAGGGCAAAATTGAATCGGGCGACGTCGAGCTGAAAATCGATGATATTCCAATCCAGGATGTTTTCCGGCAACTTCAGGATGAATTTGAAGGTCAGGCGCAGACGAAGGGCTTGCAGCTACGCTTCGATTCGCAGACCGAGGTCGCGCGTTCGGATCGCATGTTGTTGACGAGAGTCGTTCGGATTCTCATATCAAATGCTATTCGTTATACAAAACGGGGTGTCGTCAACGTCAATTGTCGGCGTGAGGCCGAAGGTTTGAAAATTACGGTCCAGGATTCCGGCATCGGTATAGCCCCTGATCAACTGGCCAGAATATTCGATGAGTTTTACCGGGTCGATATTGATCCGGTGGAAAAAAATGGCGGTCTGGGTCTGGGTCTTACCATCGTCGATCGTAGCGTGAATCTGTTGGGAGCGAAGGTGGAAGTGGAGTCGGAGTTAGGTAAGGGCTCCAGGTTTGCTATAGGCGTGCCCTCCGCAGCTTGAGATAGTTGCCATGCACCGAGGTCAGCGTACCGACCTGCTCACGATTTCTTCAATGAGCGGATAGGATCGGAGCAACATATATCCTGGTAGCGAGAAAATACGTGGCGCTTTTTAACCGGTTGCCGAATAGTTGTGATGAACCTCCAATTACTCTTGTAATCGGTCACCATATTGTAATTTGAGCCCGGCAGCTGTGCGTCTCAGCGTGCTCGATGAGCGCTAGGTTATCGTGTAAACAGCTAATCTTCGTGTTTGTAAACCGTGTCAAACAAATAATCGAAGATCGGGTAGGTAATGTTGAAGTTGTAGTGGGTCATCAGCCGTTTGTTGTGATGATGTGTGTGATGCTGTCTTAGGCGATCCATAAAGGGTAACCGACCGACCCAGGTGTGTGGATCCATGTGGTAGGCAACATGCAGCAATTCATAATTCAGGAAATACAGGATTACCGTCAGGACAAAAAGGAAGCAGACGTTTGCTGACACCAGGAAATACAGCACCGCGCCTACAGGCAAGGGCGAAACATCCGTGGAAGAAGAGCAGCATGACCGGCGAGAACAAGATTGCCTTGAAGTCCTGAGTCGTTTCATATGTCGTGGCCTCGTCTGTAAAAAAACTATGGTGCTCAATGGTGTGGTGCTCATAGATCTTTCCGAGAAATCGGGTCTTGTGATGCATCGGCCCTTCCTGCCCGAGGTATTCACAAAAATTGGCATAGAAAAATGTCGTCGGGATCGTCATCCATTCCAGCGCTGTAACGTTTTCGAGCATCAGAGCGATTAATAAAGCGACGAGCAGACTGACACCGACTATTGTGGCGAGATGCAACGGTCCGGAATAGTTTTCTGAAATATGACGTTCACGAAACGCGGCTCTTGCTCGTGCAACGGATGTTGTCGTCATCATTGTTCTCCTGGCGTCGGACTTTTTTGTTAAAGCGTTCCGGGTCGAACAGACGTAATAAATTAAGATCACCCATACGCCGATGCGGATCAATATGTAGATATACCAATGTGACAGCTAACGCACCTCGACCGGTCTGTAGCGAATTGATATTAACGCTGCGACAGTTGTACGAAACAGTCCACGAATCTGTGCCAGCCTTGGTTCCTTCTGTTGTTGAGAAACGAGTGTGGCAAAACTGTGGCAAGTACCCTTTCGGCGATCCAGACAAGGTCGGGTACGATTGTTATGTACTTGCGAAATTGAGAAATAGTTGGTCGGGGTGCGCGGATTTGAACCGCGGGCCCCTGCCTCCCGAAGACACAGACACTCTCGTTCATGATCAAGAACTTACAGAATAACACCAAATAAATCATTCACATAAGATGTTTTTTGATAACGATTGATCACGTTACGTCACGTTTGATAACGTTTTCACTGTGACAGAATTGTGACAGCGATACCCAGCCGAATTGACCTGGAAAAGTCCCAATTCTTTGCAATTAACAGGGATTCGCGTTCCACGGGCTCTATGGATGAGGACATTTGCTACAATCGATTCTCATCCCTCTGGAGGTTTACCATGAGTGCGGCCAAACAGGAAGTTCAAGCACTGCTCAACAAATTGCCCGATGACTGTAGTCTGGAGGATGTCCAGTATCACCTTTACGTCATCGAGAAAGTGCAGCGTGGAATCAAGGCCGCTAACGATCAGGGCAGCGTACCGCAGGAAGAGGTCGAGCAGCGGTTGGCAAAATGGACTACCGAGTAAGCTGGTCACCAACGGCTCTCGATTGTACGCCGTCAGCGCCTATGGAACAGATTTAGTTCTGGTTTAAGAGAGTGTTTTTGTTCATCCTAACCTGAGGAGTTGAGATGAAACAAAAACCAGCAGGACGACCATCATCGTCCGATCAGATCATTCGTGACATCAAGCGGAAGACGCGCAAGCAGTACGGTGCAGAAGAAAAGATCCGCATTGTTTTGGATGGTTTGCGTGGCGAAGATAGTATCGCCGAGCTGTGCCGACGAGAAGGCATTGCTCAGAGCCTGTACTACAAGTGGTCCAAGGACTTTATGGAGGCTGGCAAGAAGCGCCTAGCTGGCGATATTGTCCGTCAGGCGAATACACGCGAGGTGACGGACCTGCGCCGTGAAGCCCGAGATCTCAAAGAGGTGGTTGCCGAACAAACGTTGGAGCTGCGGCTGCTCAAAAAAAGCATGCTCGGGGATGGGGAGGAACTGGAATGAGATATCCCGCCTCGGAAAAGCTTGAGATTATCCTCCTGGTAGAACGTTCACACCTTCCAGCCAAACAGACGCTCGATATGCTGAGCATTCCACGCACCACATTCTACCGTTGGTACGCGCATTATCGTGTTGACGGAGAGGATGCGTTGCAAGACAAAGCACCGCTGCCGGTCCGCGTGTGGAACCGCATCCCCGACAAAGTCCGGGCCCGGTTAATTACGTTGGCACTGGACCGGCCGGAACTGAGTCCGCGAGAGCTGGCAGTCACGTTCACGGATACCGAAGGCTACTTCGTCTCGGAGAGCTCGGTTTACCGGCTTCTCAAGACTCATGATCTGATCACCAGTCCGGCCTTCATTGTCATAAAGGCGGCCAGCGAGTTCAAAGATAAGACCACGGCCATCAATCAGATGTGGCAAACCGACTTCACGTACTTGAAGATCATCGGCTGGGGATGGATGTATTTATCCACTATTCTGGATGACTTCTCTCGCTATGTGATCGCCTGGAAGCTGTGTACCGGTATGACCAGCCGCGATGTCACCGAAACCCTGGACCTGGCTATGCAGGCATCGGGTTGTGATCAGGCTGATGTCGTCCACAAGCCACGCTTGCTCTCGGATAATGGATCCAGCTATATCTCGGGTGAACTCGCTGATTGGATTGCTGACAATGAGATGAGCCATGTCCGTGGCGCACCGTACCATCCGCAAACACAAGGTAAGATCGAACGCTGGCATCAGACGCTGAAGAATCGGATATTGTTGGAACACTACTTTTTACCCGGTGATCTTGAAAAGCAGATCGAGGCGTTCGTCGATCACTACAACCACCAGCGATACCATGAGAGTTTGAAGAACCTGACGCCGGCCGATGTTTACTTCGGACGCGGGCAGTCGATTCTGGCGAAACGAGAACGGATCAAGAAAAGGACCATCGCGAAACGTCGTTTGCAATATCAACGACACGCCGCATAATATGAAAATGATGAGCAAAACACTCGCTTAAATTAAGCGCTCATCTGTCCCATTTGTTTGAAGACGGACA
>PVMK01123743.1_pt1 | contig 49680 bp, 44 predicted proteins | sample 1853481 | NCBI WGS metagenome assembly PVMK01 (sample SAMN08533507, study PRJNA380276) | Marine sediment metagenome, whole genome shotgun sequencing project.
CTGTCAGCCGCATTCTGCCCTGTAGAAAGACACAAGAAATTCTTCATCCTGTGGGGATAAATTAAACTGTGCCGATGCCTTCTGGATAAGTGATGGCATTGGCTTGCACTCTTCCTGCTTCCGGTTCTCGGAAATCCACTTCACTGCCTGTCTCACTTTTTCCCCTTTTGGTTGGATCGTAGCCATATACTATCTTTTTCTCCTTCCCCTTCCCGCGGTCTGCTTTTCATCAAACAGGAGGATTCCCACCGGCGCACCACTCGCCCCCCACTTTATAGGTAAGCGTTCACAGGTTCAGCGGTTCAACGTTCAAGGTTAGGAACAAAGACAAAATTGATTGACCTGACTTCTCTCGAAGGATGCCGGGGCGAGGTGAATTATTTTCTACCTAAGATTGGCCGGTGTTCTACCCAGAGACCATACGTTATAACGGATCTTCTTTTGTTTTTGAAGTAAGGGGTTCTGCCTCAATTGCAATATTTTTGTCTTCCATAAGCCTGGCTACCCCTACAACCTTTTCTCCTTCCCCGAGATTTATGAGCTTTACCCCTTGAGTATTTCTTCCAATGACAGAGATATCAGCCACACGCAATCGTATGATCTTTCCGTGACCCGTAATGATCATCAGTTGATCCTGGTCGCTGACCTGATATGAGTACACGACCGGGCCGTTTCTCTCTGTGGTCTTGATGGTCAATACTCCTTTGCCTCCTCTTGACTGCCTTCGGTATTCATCTGTCTTGGTTCTTTTGCCATAACCGTTTTCCGTAACAGTCAAAATGGTTGCGCCTTTATCAAGGGTCTCCATCCCCACCACTTGATCTCCCGAGTCCATTCTGATCCCTATATTTCCGGCTGCCACTCTACCCATACTCCTTAGATCTTCTTCGGGAAACCGGATTGATTTTCCAAGACGGGTGCTTATAAAAATATCCTGATCTTTGTTTAAAACATGGACCGCTATAAGCTCGTCATCATCCCGGATCTTTACGCCGATGGTTCCTATTGCCCGCGGGTTACTGTACGCCGTAAGTTCTGTTTTTTTGACCAGCCCTTTCTTGGTGGCCATAACCACATATTTGCCTTCCTCAAAATCTCTTACGGGCAGAATGGTCGCAACCCGTTCTTCTTTTTGCAGCTGCAAAAGGTTTATGATCGCCTTTCCCCTGGCCACTCGCCCCGCCTCTGGGATTTCGTGGACCTTTTTCCAGTACACACGACCCTTGTTGGTAAAAAAGAGAAAATAATCATGAGACGAGGCTACAAACAGGTGTTCGATAAAATCTTCTTCCTTGGGCTTTACGCCGGTTAATCCTTTTCCACCCCGGTGCTGGGCCCTGTAAAGACTGATGGGATTTCTTTTGATGTATCCCTGGTGGCTTACCGTCACCACCATGTCTTCTTCGGCTATCAAATCCTCGGGGTCAAGATCCGCCATGTCTGCGATCAGTTCGGTTCTGCGCTCGTCCCCGTGCCTTTCCTTATTTTCCTCCATTTCTTTCCTTATAAGCTGGAGAACCATTGCCGGGTTTCCCAGGATCTCCTCGAAACGATTTATATTTTTTATTAAATCCTGGTATTCGGCGTTGATCTTTTCCCTTTCGAGTCCGGTTAGCCTTTGCAACCTCATCTCCAGGATTGCCTGGGCCTGTACCTCGGAGAATTCAAACTCTGATATCAATCTTCCCTTTGCCTCACCGGGATCCGATGATGACCTTATGAGCTCAATGATATCGTCAAGGAAATCCAGGGCCTTCATTAACCCTTCAAGTATGTGTGCGCGTTCCTTTGCCTTTCTTAGTTCATAAGCCGTCCTTCGGACGATAATTTCACGTCGATATTTTATAAAGTGTTCAAGTATCTCCTTGAGGGTAAAGACTTTGGGCCTCCCATTGGCAATGGCAAGGAGTATGATCCCAAATGAGGTTTCCATCTGGGAAAACTTATACAACCGGTTAAGAATAATAAGGGCGTTGGCTTCACGCTTTATCTCTATCACGATTCGCATCCCATCCCTGTCAGATTCATCTCTAAGGTCCGAGACACCTTCTATTTTTTTTTCTTTAACCAGCTCCGCTATCTTTTCAAGCAGTTTGGTCTTGTTAACCTGATAAGGGATTTCGGAAATGACAATCTTTTCCCCTCGCCCTTCCCCGACCGTCTCTACAAAGGCCCTGGCCCTCATCCTGATAATCCCCCGCCCGGTCTTATAGGCCTCTGTGATACCCTTTTTTCCCAGTATGAACCCTGCGGTAGGAAAATCAGGCCCCGGCAAGACCGACATGAGCGCGTTCACATCTATTTTCGGATCATCAATAACCCTAATAATAGCCTCACAAACCTCAGAAAGATTGTGCGGGGGGATATTTGTAGCCATACCAACTGCAATCCCGGAAGAGCCATTGACAAGGAGGCTTGGGATGGTGGTGGGCATAACGACCGGCTCCATGAGGGAATCGTCATAATTTGGAACAAAATCAACGGTCTCCTTGTCAATATCCGAAAGAAAATCTTGAGCGAGCCTTGTCATCCGCACCTCTGTGTAACGCATGGCCGCCGGTGGATCCCCATCAACAGATCCAAAATTTCCCTGCCCGTCGACGGTCGGATATCTCATGGCGAAATCCTGAGCCATTCTCACCATCGCGTCATACACAGCCGCATCTCCGTGGGGATGATACTTCCCGATCACATCGCCTACGACTCTTGCGGACTTTTTAAAGGGCCTGTTATAATAGTTCCTCAGGTCGTGCATACTGTACAAAATACGCCGATGAACGGGCTTGAGACCATCCCTCACATCGGGCAGAGCTCTGCCCACAATGACACTCATCGAATACTCGAGATAAGATTTTTTCATCTCATCTTCAATGTTAACGACATCCGGTCCAAAATCAGTGACCATTTTCTACTCCACCAAACCCTGCTCTTACATCACCCATCAGATGTCCAGTTCTGTAACTTCCAGGGCATTTTTTTCGATAAATTCTCGCCTGGGTTCAACCTTATCCCCCATCAGAATCGTAAATATTTCGTCCGCCTCAACCCAGTCCTCTATCCTGACCTTTACGAGTGTCCTATTTTCCGGGTCCATAGTCGTCCCCCAGAGCTGCCCCGGGTTCATTTCACCAAGTCCCTTATATCTTTGAACATTGAGACCTTTTTTACCTTTTGCTAAAAGTATTTTGAGATACTCTTCGGGATCCTCAAGTCTTTTTTTCTTTTTACTCAGCGAAACCACATGACTCCCATTATTGAGTTTCTTAAACTCTTTAGAAATTTTCATAAGTTGTTTTAATTGAGGAGACGCCAGAAATTCCCAGTTTACTGCAAAAGACTGTCCTCCGTTCTGGGTTTCCGTCACCATAAATTCGTAATACCCATTTTCATCTCCGAAATCCCCCTCCACCTCAAAACCATTCTCTCGAAGCCTTTGCATAAAGTCTTCCACAAACCCCCTGTCCCTAAACATCTCTTTATCCGTAATTCCGTCTGAGATCAGCAACTCTATAAACCGCCGGCTGTAACCCTTCCGGGAAAGGCTGTTAAGGCTATCGTAAAACCGGATTAGACCGCTTAGCATATTCTCAAGCCTCTCACCCGAAACCTCCTCACCATCGTCGAATAGTATCTTTTCCTTCTCTGAAATCCTCTTCAACATCAAACTGTTAAATCCCTCTTCATCCTTGACATAGTTCTCCTTTTTTCCATCGCGTACTCGATAAAGAGGCGGCTGAGCCACATAAAGATAGCCCCGCTCTACCAGTTCGGGCATCTGTCTGAAAAAGAACGTCAGAAGCAGCGTACGGATATGGGACCCGTCCACGTCCGCATCCGTCATGATGATTATTTTATGGTAACGGATCTTATCTATGTCATAATCGTCTTCCCCGATACCGGTCCCGAGGGCCGCAATCATGGTTCTTATTTCACCGCTCGAGATCATCTTATCAAACCGGGCCTTTTCCACATTCAGGATCTTTCCTTTTAGTGGCAAAATAGCCTGAAATCTCCTGTCTCTCCCTTGTTTTGCAGATCCCCCGGCCGAGTCTCCCTCCACAATAAATATCTCACACTTGCTGGGATCCCGTTCCTGACAATCGGCAAGTTTTCCCGGCAAAGAGTGGCTCGCAAGTAGCCCTTTTCTCCTGGCAAGTTCTTTGGCCTTTCTTGCAGCCTCTCTTGCCCTTGCAGCGTCAATAACCTTTGACAGGACCGCTTTTATAACATGGGGATTCTCTTCAAAGAAGTTACTCAAGCCTTCATTGAGCTGATTTTCTACCAGCCCTTTTACCTCACTATTTCCCAGTTTGGTCTTGGTCTGTCCTTCAAACTGAGGGTTGGGCAATTTTACATTTATGACCGCTGTCAGACCCTCCCTGACATCCTCACCACTCAGTTTTTCCTTAAAATTCTTGTACAATTGAGAATTCTGAAGATACAGATTAATGCTTCTTGTAAGCGCCGACTTAAATCCACTCAGATGGCTTCCGCCTTCGCGGGTACTGATGTTATTCGCAAAGGAAAAAATGGCCTCTTTATAAGAATTGTTATATTGAAGCGCGATCTCCATCACTACCCCGGCTTTTTCACCGGATATATAGATAGGTTTATCGTGAAGGGATTCTTTGTTCTTGTTTAGATATTCTACAAAAGATCTTATTCCCCCTTCGTACAAAAAATCTTTTTTTCTACCGCTCTGCTCATCGGTTATTTTAATCCGGACACCCCGTGTAAGAAAGGAAAGCTCTCGCATCCTTTTTGAAAGGGTCTCAAAGTCCCACTGGACGGAGTCAAATATTCCCGAATCCGGCATAAAATGAATCTTCGTCCCTCTTTTCTTGGTCTCCCCTCGCACCTCCAGTTTGGATTTTATGTCGCCCTTTTCATAGCGCTGGAAGTATATCTTGCCATCCCGGTAGACCTCTGCCTCCAGATATTCAGATAAGGCGTTAACCACTGAAACGCCTACCCCATGAAGACCCCCCGACACCTGATACGTTTTATTGTCAAACTTCCCTCCAGCATGGAGTTTTGTCATTACGACTTCCAAGGCCGATACATTTTCTCCTTTGTGGATATCTACAGGGATCCCGCGTCCATCATCACTAATCACCACACTATTATCGCTCAGGATTTCCACGTCAATGCGATCACAGTGTCCCGCCATGGCCTCATCAATACTGTTGTCCACGACCTCATAAACCAGATGATGGAGTCCTTCCGGCCCCGTATTACCTATATACATGGCCGGCCTCTTTCTAACGGCCGTCAGCCCCTCAAGCACCCTTATATCAGATGCAGCATAAGTATTTTTTTCTTCTTCCATTTCCAAAACCTTCCTAAATCCTAAACCTTCATCGGCATAACAAGACCCAAAAAACCGCCATCAGCATCTCCCCTAACCACACACGGTTTTTTCTCCTCAACAAATCCTAATAACACGATCTCGCTCTCCATAGATTGGAGAACGTCAACAAAATACCTGGGGTTAAACCCCATCGCCATCCGTTCTCCCTTGTACTCCACTTTGATGCTTTCCTGTACTTCCCCCAGATCGGGGTTTGTAGAAACAAGTTCCATATTATCGTTTTCAAGTGAAACTTTGACCGCACGATATCTTTCATTGCTCAAAATGAGCATCTTCCGCATAGCCTCGAGGAGCAATATCCTCTCAACGGAAATGCTAAAATTTTCTTTATCAGGAATAACTGCCTTATAGTCAGGGAACTTTGTCTCAAGAAGACGAACAACCATCAATGCATCGTCCTTCCTTGCAACACAGCTCTTTTGTTCAAATCCCAACTGGACGGCCCCTTCTTCAGATGCCAGTTTGTTTAATTCGGACATCCCCTTTCTTGGAACCAGCACCCCGTCAGACAATTGAAGAGATTCCAAACCGGGTATAGATTTTTCTATAAAGCTCAGCCGGTGACCATCCGTAGACACCATTCTGAGAAAGGCAACTCCGTCTTTTATAACCTTCTCCATAAATACTCCGGAGAGCTTAAAGCCCACTTCTTCCATGGTCACAGCGTAAATGGTCTTGTTAATCATTTCACTCAACGTCTCACCCTCTATATTGACCATCTGCACCCCTTCCGGCTCGACAAAGGTAGGAAATTCATCAGCCGGTTGACACGCCAGATTGAAACGCGCCACACCATCTGTTATAAACGCCCAGTTTTTTTTCTCTCTCTTTTATGTGGAAACGGGGCCCCCTGCTTTCCTTTAATATTTCAAAGAGTTTTCTTCCGGAGATGGCCATACTTCCCTCTTGTATAATCTCAGAGGGTAGTGTCTGTTGAAACCCCATTTCAAGATCCGTTGCCGAAACCTCCAACTTTCCGCCACCTGCATTTAAGAGCACAGTGGACAAAATCGGCATGTTGGTCCTTTTTTCAATAATGCTTTGAACCCGCGACACGCTTTTAAGGAGTTCCCCACGGTCGATCCTTATTTCCATTTTTGCCCTCCCGCTGAGAAAGTTTTATATTTTTTTCAAAGATAGTGGTTAATATTGTTTTTTAGTGTAAAAAATTAATAATAATAATAATAACTGTCTATTTGTTGAATACCACTATAACTATATGAATATAAAACCAATATTCTTATTAATCTTTTATAAAGTTTTAAAAAGGTTCGACTTTATATTTTGGGTTTTGGGGCTAGAGACCCAGTTTTAAACATTGTTCTATATGATATTTATAAAATTTTGCTACATATGTAATTTACCACAACATAATGTAATTTGTCAAAAGATTATACACTATATTTAGATGTTTGAGCCACATACCAAGCTACGAAAAGAGCTTGAGGAGATCGTTCACATCACTCAGGACCGGACTTTTTCCGTCCTTTAGGCCTTTTTCAATACGCCTCACGGCATGGAGTACGGTTGAATGGTCCTTTTTACCAAACTTTTCACCGACTTCTTTTAGAGATAAATCTGTTAACCGCCTGGAAAGATACATTCCAAGTTGTCTTGGATATGAAAATTTACGTTTTCTTTGGTCAGATAATAGTTGAGATAAAGATATATCAAAATGAGCAACTATTGCTTTTTGTATATCAATTACGGATGCCTTCTGGGAGGTACCGTCTTTTATGATGGTTTTTGTCATGGACATGTTGATTTTCCGCTTGTAAAGGGTGGCATGGGTTTGAAGGTCAAATAACCGTTGTTCAAGGGTTTTCAGATTATTTGTGCTGTTAGCCAGGAAAAAGACCACATCCTCCGGAAGGTATGGGTCTTGGTCTTTTGCCCTTTGTCTGATAATGGTTGTTTTAGTCTTTTGCTCGGGTGGCCTGATTTCAGATAAAAGACCCCACTCCAAGCGGGATGTGAGTTTTGGGATGAGGTTTTTAATCCGGGCTGGGGGATGCGGGTCCGGCCAACACCATTTGTTTGCTGGATTCGCAAAAACCGTCAATACAAGAAACCAGTTCTCTCTGCGGTCTTTCAGAGCTGGCCAGGAGATGGATATTGTCAAGCAAGAGCAGGTCGAGGGCCCTGTATTCATCTCTTAATTCGCTGATATATCCGTCTTTTTCAGCGGTCAAAAAATCTGAAGAGAATCGGTCTGCAGACACATACCGGACGTTTGCCGTTGGATTGGTGCTGATGACCCGGTTCCCAATGGCATTCAGAAGATGGGTTTTGCCTAGACTGAGATCACTGAATATATATAATGGGTTGTAATCAGCTGCTGGTTTTTCTACCACGTTGAGAGCCGAGGAATATGCAAAACGGTTGCTGTTGGCCGTGATGAACGTATCAAAAGTGAAAAGGGGGTTAAGCTGATAACCACTGTCAGTACCGGAAGAGGTGACCGGCCCTTGGTGCAGCGTCTCTTTTTCTGTTCCGGTGATCGCGAAGGTAAATCGAATTTTTGGGAGAAAATCCAGGTTGGTTTTAAAAGCGTCCTCGATTTGAGAGAGGTAGTTGTCGTGGAGCCAGGTTGCTACAAACCGGTTTGGGACTTGGATCAGGGCCTGGTCTCTATCCAGATTCTCAAGAGATGTATTTGAGATCCATGTATCAAATTCGGGTTTTGATAAGTCAGATTTGAGATATTTGACAATACGGAACCACACATCTTTTTTTCTTCTCATAATAGGTAGTTATAGATACTTGTAATATATTCTTAGACACCTAATATTATAGAAGGTTTTTCTAAAAATATCAACTTCAATTTATCAATCAAAGGAGAGAAGCGATGACGGTTTCAATAGCTTTCGCAGGAAAGGGCGGGACTGGAAAAACGACAATGGCAGGGTTTTTGACAAAATACTTTGTTGAGCACGGAAAAACCCCTGTATTAGCTGTCGACGCAGATCCCAATGCGAATCTGAATGAGGTCTTAGGCCTCCAGGTGGAGGAGACACTGGGACAGGCCAGGGAGGAAATGAAGAAAGGGGTTTCAGCCGGCATGACCAAGGATGTTTATATGGAGATGAAACTCCAGGAAGCGGTTGTTGAGGCGCGCGGGTTTGATCTTGTGGTTATGGGAAGACCGGAGGGCGCAGGGTGTTATTGTGCTGCAAATAGCCTTCTCACGCAATATTTGGATAAACTAATTAGCAATTATGAATATGTTGTTATTGATAACGAGGCAGGGATGGAACATATAAGCCGGCTTACCACCAATAACATTGACGCCCTAATTGCTATATCAGATCCGACGCGCAGGGGAATTCAAGCGGCCGCCAGGATCTTCCAATTGGTAGATGAACTGACCCTCAATATTGAGAAAAAACTTCTTATCGTTAACCGGGCCAGAGCAGAACAAAAAGGGGTAATAGAGGAAGCCGTTGACAAATATCAGATGGAACTTGTGGGTATGGTGCCGGAAGATCCCGAGGTGCAGGAATTTGATCTTAAAGGAAGACCAACCATGGAGATAGGGGGGGAGAGTATAGCCCTAAAGGCCGCTTATGGGATCTTTGAAACCCTCTTTTGATTAGATATGGGGTAATCGTTTCCAAATGGCTGAATGTCGGTGGTGCCTGAAAAAAGGAGTCTTGGGGGACACGTCAATATATTGTATAATTATTCTATATGGTACAATATATTGTATAGGATTAAGAGAACCAACTCTTCTAAATTCCTACAAAAATTGCTTGACAATGAATAGGGATTCATCTAATTTGTCAATAGAAAACCTCACGTGTGGAGGTAATTTTTTGCCTTGGCTTGTTATATTTTTCACAATTAGCTATACAAACAAGAAATACTGATAAAATGGATTGAATTACTTTTGGATCAGAGCTAAAACAGAGCTTAAGATTTAATTATATAAAGCCCAACGAAAAAACCCAAGAAGGAGGTAAAGAAATTGGCATTTGAAATTCCCAAACAGCCCTATTCCGGAAAAATAGGGGAGACGAGTATTGGAACGGGGAGTGCGGCTGTTACGCTTGGGGGAGAAGACTCCTACCCATTTCATCTGTTTGAGGGGAGCATGCCCAACCCCCCAAAGATTGCAATGGAGGTATGGGATTATGATCCCTCGGAGGAATGGCCGGCCGCGGCAGTTGAGCCGTTTAAAGACGTTATTTCTTCGCCTGAAGCCTGGGCAAAGAAATGTGTAGAAGAATACGGGGCGGATATCATTGTACTTCAGCTGAAGAGTACGGATCCTAATGGTATGGACAGAGGCCCGGAGGAGGCCGCTGAAGTGGCTAAAAAGGTAGCAGATGCTATTGAGGTACCACTTGTGCTATGGGGAACCGCCAATAATGAAAAGGACGAAGAGGTCCTGAAAAAGATTTCAGAGTCGTGTGAGGGAAAAAACCTTGCCTTGGCCCCTGTGGAGGAAGCGAATCATAAGGGTGTAGGGGCAAGTGCCCTCGGTTATGGGCATAGCGTTGTTGCTTCATCACCTATTGATGTGAATCTGGCCAAGCAGCTCAACATTTTGCTTGGAAATCTGGGGGTGAAAGGTGACAAGATTGTGGTGGATCCCACCACGGGGGGACTGGGTTACGGCCTGGAATACTCCTATTCGGTTATGGAACGTATCATGATGGCTGCGCTGACCCAAGAGGATGAGAAACTCCAGGTGCCCATGATCAATAATGTGGGCAACGAGGTGTGGAAGAGCAAGGAAGCAGGTCAGACCATCGAAGAGGCCCCGACCCTGGGAGATGCTGAGAGGCGTCCCATTCTGATGGAGGCAGTTAGTGCTGTCTGCTATCTCCTTAGCGGATCAAATGTGGTCATATTAAGACATCCGGAAAGTGTACGTTTGACCCGGTCCTTTATTGATCTCATGATCAACGGGGGCATGGCGAGCGATATAAAGGAGATTTCCAAGCGGTTGGAGCTTCAAGAGGCAGATCTGATTTCGCTGTCTCCAGACCCTGCCCTTGATTTTGGTGACGAAAAAGCGGCCAAGGAAAAATCTGCCGCACCAAAAAAGAAGGCGGCTGCTGAGCCTGTCAAAAAGAAAGAAAAGGCCGCGGCACCCTCAAAACCGGAGAAAAAGCCAAAAGAAGAGGTAAAGGCAAAAAAATCCGAGCCCAAGGCTAAAGAGGAGACAGAGATAAAGGCCGAAGAAGATGCCAAGGCAAAGGCTGAGGGAGAAGCAAAGGCCAAGGCCGAAACAGAAGTAAAAGCCAAAGCAGAGGCAGAAGCAAAAGCCAAGGCAGGGGCTGAAGAGGCGGCCCGGAAAAAAGCGGAAGAGGAAGAAAAGAAGAAGGCAGAAGCAGAACTAAAGACCAAAGCTGAGGCCAAGGAAAAAGAGAAAGAGGAATTACAGGCCCTTAGATATGAAAGGACGGCTGAGAGGGAAAAGGTTGAGGCTGAAAGAGCGGCTCTTAAAGGCGAGGAAATCCCAAAGAGCCCCGCGGTTCAGCAAAAGACAATGGTTGAAAAGCTGATGGATAGTATTGACCGGATTCACCGGCGCATATAAAGATATAAAGCGGGAAGGAGGAACCCTAAAATGGCATTAGAAGAAGCCAAAGTTCAAGCCAAAGTTGCTGGGACCAAGGCAAAAGCAAAAAAAGTGGTGAGACCAGAGGATCTAACTGTAGATCCGGCCACAGTGACAATGCTCAAGAGATCCAGGGAGCTGGAGGTTGAGACCATCTTCGACCGCGCCCAGACCATGAAGGCGTGTAACATCGGAATTCAGGGGACATGCTGTAAGAATTGTGCGCAAGGACCTTGCAGGCTGCCGTTACCCAAATCCGGAATAGAGGGAGAGGATACGAGAAAGGGGCTTTGTGGTGCAACCCCCGAAACCATTGCATCCAGAAATTTTGCCAGGATGGTGGCGGCGGGTTCTGCAGCCCATTCAGACCATGGGCGAGGGATTGCGGAGACATTTCTGGCGGCCGCTAGAAAGGAAACAGAAGATTATAAAATCAAGGACACCAAGAAACTGCTCCAAGTTGCACCTGATTATGGTGTTGACATCACCGTGGAGGGTGAAGACGGTGAAATTCTTGATCGGGATATTGACGAAATCGCGGTGGAACTGGGTGAAAACGCATTAGCCCAGTGGGGCCAGCAGACCGGTGAACTTCTGATGGTAAAACGAGCACCGGCCCCCCGCTACGAGTTGTGGAAAAAACTTGGCGTGATCCCGAAAGGGATAGACAGGGAGATTGTGGAAATCATGCACCGTACCCATATGGGTGTGGATCAGGATTATGAAAACCTTGTGGAGCAGTGTACGCGTGCAGCCCTGGCGGACGGTTGGGGTGGCTCCATGATGGCCACCGATCTTCAGGACATACTTTTTGGCTGTCCCTATCCCATAAAGAGTTCGGCCAATCTTGGGGTTCTCAAGGAAGACCATGTAAACATTATCCTTCATGGTCATGAGCCCCTGTTGAGCGAGATGGTCGTCCAGGCATCAGAAGACCCGGAAATTATTGAGTATGCAAAGAAAAAGGGCGCAAAGGGCATTCAACTGAGTGGTATCTGTTGTACGGCCAATGAAATCCTTGTGCGTCATGGTGTGCCTCTGGCAGGGAACTATCTGCAACAGGAACTTGCCATCATAACCGGTGCTGTGGACGCCATGGTCGTGGATGTCCAGTGCATTATGGAGAACGTGGCCAATGTGGCCGATTGTTTTCACACCAAGATAATAACCACTAATCCCAGGGCAAAGATAGCCTCGGGTGACACATTGCATATTGAATTTGATGAGCACACCGCATTTGCAGATGCAAAAAAGATCCTAAAGACCGCCATAGACAACTTCCCCAACAGGGAGAAGGAAGTCGTGATACCGGAAAATTCCTCGAGTCTCATCGCCGGTTTTAGCTATGAGGCCATAAATTATCACCTGGGCGGGACCTTTAGGGGTTCATACACCCCCCTGAACGACAACATCATCAACGGTCGCATCAGGGGGATTGCGGGTGTGGTCGGGTGTAACAACGCCCGGACCGTGCATGATGAAGGGCACCTCATCATTGTCAAGGAATTGCTCAAACACGATGTGATTGTTCTGACAACCGGATGTAACGCCATCACCTGCGCCAAGGCAGGACTGCTGATGCCGGAATCCGCAAAGGTCTTTTGCGGTCCCGGTCTGGCAGAGGTCTGTGAGACCGTTGGAATTCCGCCGGTGCTCCATATGGGGGCCTGCGTTGATAACAGCCGGATCCTCATGGCGGCCACGGAAGTGGTAAAGGCCGGGGGGCTGGGAAATGATATCAACGAACTTCCTGTGGCCGGCTCTGCGCCGGAGTGGATGAGCGAGAAGGCCATCAGTATTGGTCAGTACTTTGTCGCCTCTGGCGTGTATACCGTCTTTGGGGGAGTGGCTCTACCCGTGAGCGGAGCGCCTGTCTTCGAGAATTATCTCTTCAAAGAACTGGAAGGCATATATGGCGGCATGTGGGACATGGAAGAGGACCCCATAAAGCACGCCCACAAGATGATTGCCCATATAGATAAGAAGCGGAAGGCCCTGGGTATAGACAAGGCCCGGGAAAGAGTCCTTATGGATATGACAGACCGGCAAAAGCTGGAGGCCGCATGATAAACCGAGAAGGTGAAACGATATACCTCTTAAGAAGGGAGGAGAATAAGATATGTCAAAATTAGTTGCGTTTGCAGCCATTCAAGGCGGATATAACATTGTTTCCAAGGCCGAGGGGAGGTACAAAAAGGCCCTGGAGACCTATGGCGGTGCACAGAAGCTGGAATTCCCCAACACCGCTTATTACCTGCCGATCATTTATTCATTGACCGGGATGAAGGTTACGGATCTGGATTCAGCGAAAAAACCTCTTGAATTTGCCCGGAAGCTCTTACCCCCCCATGTCAAGAACGATTGCAATCTTCCCTATCTTGGGCCTTTACTGGATGCTGGAATGGCCGCCCTTTTCGCAGAGGAGATTAGGGAGGCACTTCGTTATGTGGAAGACCCCGATTTTTACCAGCCCGAGGTGGAAGATCCGGATATCGAAAATGGAAAGATCTGGCTCGGGGCCGCGGACGATGCCATCATGCGGAAGCGTGGGGTAGAGTTTGTGGATGGAACCGCCCCGGGATTTGCGGCCATTGTGGGGGCTGCCCCTGATTCGGCCACAGCCAAGAAGATGGCCGAAGAATATCAGCTAAAGACCATTTATGTGTTTATGGCCGCCAATCAAAACGGGACTACCTTTACAGAGCAGCTTATCGAGGAGGATGTGCAGATCGGATGGAACACCCGTCTTGTCCCATTTGGCCCGGATATATCCGCGGCCGTCTTTGCCCTGGGTTTTGCAAATCGGGCCGGTATGGCCTTTGGCGGGGTTCAGCCCGGTGATTACAAAAAGATGCTTCACTATCAGAAAGACCGGGTCTTCGCATTTGTAAACGCCCTGGGTGACGTCGGCGCAGAGTGGGCGGCCAACGCCGCCGGGTGTGTTAACTGGGGATTTCCCACCATTGCCGATACGGATATCCCGGAGATTCTGCCAACCGGGGTCTGCACCTATGAACACGTGGTGGCCAATGTTACCCACGATGAGATGCCCTCCAGATCCATCGAGGTGAGGGGCCTCAAGGTGACCATCACTGAAATCGATATCCCCCTGGCCTATGGTCCGGCCTTTGAAGGAGAGCGGGTCCGCAAGGACGACCTCTTCCTTGAGATGGGCGGTGGAAAGAGCAAATGCACGGAACTCTGCAAGATGGCGGAGATGGACAAAATAGAAGATGGCAAGGTAGAGGTGATCGGTCCTGATGTAGCGGATGTAAAGAAAGGCGACCGACTGCCCCTTGGTATCTATGTTCAGGTGGCAGGCCGGCAGATGCAGCCCGACTTTGAGCCCATCCTCGAGAGACAGATTCATCATCTTATCAACTATGCCCAGGGCATCATGCACATCGGACAAAGGGATATTGCCTGGATCCGTGTGGGAGATCAGGCAATAGACAAGGGTTTTAGCCTAAAAGATATCGGAGTGATCCTTCATGCAAAATTCCATCAGGATTTTGGGAGCATCCTGGACAAGGTGCAGGTGACGCTTTACACCAAGTCGGAGGATGTGGATAACCTGACCAAAAGGGCCAGGGCCGAATACGGGACAAGGGATGACCGTGTTGAGAAGATGACCGATGAGAGCGTGGAAACCTATTATTCATGTACTCTGTGCCAGTCCTTTGCCCCCAGCCATGTCTGCATGATCAGCCCGGAGCGAACAGGGCTTTGCGGGGCCTACAACTGGATGGACTGCAAGGCCTCCTTTGAGATCAACCCGACCGGTCCCAACCAGCCTGTGGAAAAAGGCGAGTGCCTGGATCCTAAGCTGGGGCAGTGGCAGGGAGTAAATGACTTTGTCTATAAGGCATCCCGTCAGACAGTAGACCATTATAACTTTTACAGTATGTTGATCGACCCCATGACCACCTGCGGTTGCTGCGAGTGTATTGCGGCGGTGCTGCCGACCTGTAACGGGGTGATGACTGTCCACCGTGACTATACGGGTGAAACCCCCTCAGGGATGAAGTTCACCACCCTGGCAGGTGTTATGGGCGGGGGGCAATCTTCCCCGGGTTTTGTGGGCCACTCAAAATACAACATCACTCAGGGCAAGTTTATTGTCGGTGATGGCGCTCTTTTGAGGATGGTGTGGATGCCCAAGTCGTTGAAGGAGGAAATTAAGGAGCGTCTGATCAAACGGGGAGAGGAACTGGGTGTACCGGATCTGGTTGATCGGATCGCCGATGAGACCGTTGGATTAACCGAAGAAGAGATCCTCCCCTTTCTCCAGGAAAAGGATCACCCCGCATTGAAGATGGATCCCATTGTGGGTTGATGTATCCCAGTGGGGAACTGAAGGGATGTTGTTGTTGGGTCGGGGGCGATCGTATGGTCGCCTCTGATCCAGGATATGAAATCAAGAGGTTGTGATAGTTAGGAGTATATTATGGGACTGACTGGAATTCAGATTTTTAAATTGTTGCCAAAGACAAACTGCGGGGAGTGCGGTGTTCCCACCTGCCTGGCGTTTGCCATGAATCTGGCCTCAGGAAAGGCCGAATTGGATGCATGCCCCTATGTCTCTGATGAGGCCAGGGAACAATTGGCAGAGGCGTCTGCCCCGCCGATCCGGCCGGTTGCCATCGGTGCCGGGGCCAGGGCGTTTAAGACAGGGGGTGAAACGGTCATGTTCAGACATGAAAAGACCTTTTATAACCCCACGGGACTGGCCGCCATGGTCACCTCCGACATGGATGCCGGGGCGCTGGACAAAAAACTGAAAGAGTGGAATGCCCTTCAGTATGAAAGGGTGGGGTTAAACCTCAGACCGGAACTGGTTGCCCTCAAAGACGTAAATGGGGATGCGTCGGCATATGCAGCCGCCGCAAAAAAAATTGCGGAGGAGAGTGAGTTTGGCCTGATCCTCATGAGCGAGAACGCGGACGCACTCAAAGAGGCTGCAGCCGTCACGGCTTTCAAAAAACCCCTGCTGTATGCAGCCACCGCTGACAACGTCGAAGAGATGGGAAACATCGCCAAAGAGAGCGGTTTACCCTTAGCAGTAAAGGCCGGTAGTGTTGAGGACCTGATCCCCTTGACGGATAAATTGACAGAGATGGGGCTCAAGGATCTGGTGTTGGACTCGGGTTCCCGGGAGATGAAACAGCTTTTTGAGGACCAGGTGGCTATCCGGAGGGCCCCCCTAAGGGCGGGGAATCGATCATTGGGGTTTCCCACGATTACCTTTCCCTGCGAAATGGCCGGCAATCTGGATATGGAGACGGTTATCGGCTCGATGCTCATTGCAAAGTATGGGGGGATTGTGGTCCTCTCGGATTTCAAAGGCGAAAGCCTCTTCCCCTTGCTGCTTGAAAGACTCAACATCTTTACCGATCCCCAGAGACCCATGACGGTAACACAGGGAATATACGAGATCGGTGGACCGGATGAAAACTCGCCGGTGCTCATTACAACCAACTTTTCTTTGACCTACTTTATTGTAGGTGGAGAGATTGAGGGGAGCAGGGTACCTTGTTGGCTACTCATTATGGACACAGAAGGTCTCTCAGTCATGACCGCCTGGGCAGCCGGCAAATTTGCAGGCGACGCTGTGGCAACTTTTGTTAAGAAGTCCGGCATTACCGATAAGGTTTCTCACAGGAAAATCATAATCCCCGGGTATGCAGCGGCCATAAGCGGGGAAATGGAGGAGGACCTTCCGGACTGGGAGATTTTGATCGGACCCAGGGATGCGTCGTTGATACCCAAGTTCTTAAAGGACATGGGGTAATTGGGCGCGTAACCGCCTGAAAGGGTTTATTGCCGCAAACAACATGGAGCCGATAAACTCGACGGAAACGGGAAACAATATGGTAAACAATAAAGATAAGGGAGTCTGACCATGCAATTGATTGGTGAAAATTTAAATGTGATCAGCACGGTTATAGGCAAGGCCTTTAAGGAGAAGGATCCGGGCCCCATTGCCGAGGAGGCCAAACGACAAAAGGAAAAGGGGATGGACTGGATCGACATCAACTTGGGTCCGGCAAGAAAAGGCGGACCCGAATTGATGGAGTTTGTTGTAAAAACGGTCCAGGAGGCCATAGGGGATGATCTTCCCCTGTGTCTTGACACCTCCAACATAGAGGCCCTGGAGGCAGGCCTTGCCGTCCACAAAGGGAAGGCCATCATAAATTCGATCATGTGCAGGCCGGAGCGGTATGAGAAAATGATACCGCTGGCCGTCAAGTACCAAGCCAACATGATTGCGCTGATGTGGGGTCCGGAAGGGCTGCCAAGGGATGAAAACGAAAGGGCGGCACTGGCGGTAGAACTTCTGTATGCGGCCAATGAGGCAGGGGTCCCCAATGAAGATATCTTTGTGGATGGGATTGTCACGCCGGTCAATATCCAACAACCCCAACTAATGAGCCTTTTGGCCTTCCAGGAGATGCTTCAGGATATTGCCCCAGGGGTGAAATCCACATGCGGGCTCTCAAACATCTCCAATGGCCCGCCGGATAACCTAAGACCCATCCTGAATCAGACCTACATGGTGATGTTGGAAAGAAAGGGGATGTATTCCTGTATTGCCGATGCCTACGATGACACATTGATCGCAATAGCCCGGGGAGAAAGCCCCGACATTGTGGAGATCATACACAAGGTCGTGGATGATGAGGACATTGATATGGGCTCTTTATCCAAGGAACTGCAGGACTATGTAAAGACAGCGCGGATCGTAGTGGGCCAGTCTCTTTATTCAGATTCCTGGCTTGAGTTGTAGCCCGACGATAGATTGATCGCCAAGATCTGATACGTCCGAAATTTGCAGGGCTTCTCCACATAACAGACGTTATGAGGGGAAGCCCTTTTTTATGCCACGGTTTGTTTGCCCAATCACGAGGTTGCAATTGATCTTAAGGTTCGGTAGCATCTAACCCAAATCCGGGCACCAATGTTGCGAAAGTATTTCTGAGCAGGCCCCCAGGTGGCTTGACTGGAAGAGATCAAAACATACGCGTTGCGATTGGGAAGAGACACAGGAAGGCTTTGGCTCAAAATGGCAGATGAAATTCGTTGGATAAAGACCCACTGTGGAAGGATGGATCACGGTGGCTGCTCCCTCATCGTGGGGGTCAAGGATAACAGGATAGTAAAGGTCAAAGGCGATCCGGATGGCTATCTGAACAGGGGTTACATATGCCCGAAAGGGTTGATATCCCCTGACCGGCTCACCCATCCCGGGCGACTTAAACACCCTCTAAAAAGAAAAGGGGCGCGTGGGGACGGCAATTGGGAGAAGGTGTCCTGGGAAGAGGCTATTCAGACAGTTTGTGAAAATCTGAGGAAGGTCAGGGAGACACATGGGGCCAGGGGGGTCGCCTTTTGTCAGGGGATGCCCAAGGGCATGGAACACTTTGCCATGATCCGTCTTGCAAATACATTTGGCTCCCCCAACGTGGTGGCTGTCCAGGACGTATGCCACGCTCCGCGGGAGTTGACGGGGATCCATACGTGTGGATTTTACCCGGTGGCTGATTTTCATCACAAGAGCAGGCTTGTGATGGTCTGGGGGAGTAACCTTACCAGCACCAATGAGGAGGGGGAGATTTGCAGCCTGCTCCTCGAGCAGGTAAGAAACGGGACGGATCTGATTGTAATAGATCCAAGAAGGACTGAATTGGCAAAAAAGGCCAGGCTCTGGCTTCAGATAAGACCGGGGGCAGATAATGGGCTGGCCTTGGCCTTTCTGAATGTCATCATTGAAGAGGGGCTTTATGAGAAGGATTTTGTCGAAAACTGGACCCATGGTTTTGATGAGTTGTCCCACCAGGTGAAAGCGTATACCCCGGAGAAAATGTCCGAGGTCACCTGGGTTGAGCCAGGGCTTATCCGAGAGGCGGCACGGTCTTATGCCCAGTCACACCCGGCTGCCATCCAATGGGGAAATCCCATAGAGCAGAATATCCATGCATTTGATACGGCACGGGCACTTGTGTGTGTCATGGCAATATGCGGTAACCTGGATGTCCGGGGTGGTAACATCCATGCCAGTGAGCCAAAGATTCAGGGTCTGGGTAAATTTGTAAGGGCTGATGTCATTCCCCTTAAGAGAAAAGAAATGATTCACGCCTATCATAAGACCATACCCAGGCTTATGACCGTGCCCCCGGCCTTTTTTAGAAAGGCGGTGCTGGAAGCGTTTCCCTATCCGGTGAGGGCTGCCTATTTTCACTGTACCAACCCTCTGATTACATATGCGGACAGCCAGAAAACCTTTGAGGCGTTAATGCATCTGGACTTTTTTGCCGTATCAGATATATTTATGACGCCAACGGCCGCTCTTGCGGACATGGTGCTCCCGGCTGCTACCCATTTTGAGTTTAATGATATAGGCCACTATGGCATTGGCCACGGCTGCATCCTGGCCCGGCCCAAGGTGGTTGACCCTCCGGAGGAGTGTTGGCCCGATATAAAGATCATAAATGAACTGGGCCGACACCTTACCCGGGAAGAATACTGGCCAGAAGATTATGAAACGCTCCTGGAGGAGGTTCTTGAGCCAAGCGGTTTGAACTACACTCAGTTCACTCAAAAAGGCTATCTAAAAGGCCCGGATCGGTTCCAAAAGTATCTTTCTTCCGGGTTCCGGACACCTACGAAAAAGGTCGAGCTTTGTTTGAGCAAGGCGGATGGTCTTGGCCTTCCCCCGCTGCCGCGGTTTAGAGGGCTGCCACAGGAAAATGATCCCGAGTATCCGTTGGTATTGACCAGCTCAAAAAATGCTTATTATCTTCATTCTTCTTACAGATGGCTTGAAGGGCTGCGGCGGCACAGCCCCGATCCCGTGTCAGAGATGCACCCTGAAACGGCTGCGGAATATGGTATCAAAGAGGGCGAGACAGTTGTTATTGAAACCAAAAAAGGACGGATAACCCAGACGGCCCGCCTGACAAGAAACGTTCCTCCCGGGGTGATAAACGGCTCCTATGGGTGGTGGTTCCCGGAGGAAAGCCCGGAGTCCCAGTTTCAATGGAAGAGATCCAATTTTAACATCCTCACTTCCGTGGAAGAGCTGGGAAAGGAGTTTGGAACCCCCAACCTCAAGGGGATCGGGTGCAGGGTAGCAAAGGCGGGCAAGGACCGGCAATATCCGGTGCAGGAAGATGGAAAAATACCACAGAGAAAGGTTTGAGACACAGAAACGGCTGGCAAAAAAAATCGCTCAGCTCAGTGAGGTCAATGATATCCTCGAGGCTGTAAGGTCGGAGATCAGGGTGGTGGTCCCTTCGTCCATTGAGGTCTGTATCCTTCTTTTGGATCCTGAGGCAAAGAAATATACACGCCCCCTCCAGTGTGCCCTTTATGACAGGCCTGTGAATTGTCTTGCCTGCAAAAGAACCCGAAGCGCCATTCAAAAGGCCATCAACAGACGAAAAGGAGTGGTGGTTTCCAAAAGCGACCCCGTTGTGCGACGGGACGGATCAAAGATAGAGATCGGTCCGGAGGCTGCTATCCCGGTCTTTGTAAACGATGAGATCCTGGCCGTTGTCAGCGTGGTGACAAAGGTGGGCAGTCGTTTTACGCGGAAGGATTTCTATCTCATAAGAGATATCTCAGAAACACTCAGTCATGTACTTCTGAATGCCCGGCGGCACTGGGAAATTACCCAGGACAAGATAAAGATCAGCCAGATGCTTAACCAAATGTCACGGTTTGTCCCCCAGTCGGTTCGGAATATAGTGGAGAAAAACCCCGAACTGCTGACCCAGGAAAAGCAGCGGAAGCATGTGAGCGTCCTCTTTCTTGACTTAGAGGGGTATACCCGGCTCCATGCTACTCGCTCGGAAAACGAAATCAACGAGATCGTGGAAAAGATGTTCTCCAGTTTTGTAGACCCCATCCATCGGTCCCACGGGGACATAAATGAGACGTCCGGGGACGGGCTGATGATCATTTTCAAGGATGATGATGCCAGGACAAACGCCGTCAACTCGGTCAAGGCCGCCTTTGATATTTATGACAGAAATCTTGACATCAACAAAGAGCTCAGACACCGTCTTGAACCGATCAATGTCAATATAGGAATAAATTCCGGGACAGCCCTGGTTGGCATGACACGGTTTCGGGGCTCGCTGGACACGCGGATGACCTACACGGCCACCGGATCCGTAACCAACATTGCCGCGCGTCTGGCCTCATACGCCATCGGCGGAGACATACTGATTGGTGAGGAGACAAACAAACTAATCCAGGGGCTGTGGCCTGTATATGAAAAAGGCATGGCCAGCCTGAAAGGGATAGAGAAGGCCATTCGGATTTTTTCCCTCCTCAAAAAAGACTGAACGGAAATACGATATGATGGAAACAGAGCCGGAACCCATTGAACTCCCAATTGACGGGACCCTGGACCTTCACACCTTTGCCCCTCGAGAGGCGTCTTCAGTGGTGGAAGAATATCTTCGTGCATGTCTTGAAAAAGAGATTTATGAAGTGAAAATTATTCACGGAAAAGGGAGGGGCGCCCTCCGGCGGACCGTACATGCTCGGCTTGAGAGACACCCCGATGTCCTGGATTTCGGGCTCGACTCCGGTCCCTCGGGTTGGGGGGCCACAGTGGTTCGTCTAAAGCGCGGATCAACGTGAGTCGGGGGCAAGCCCCCGAACTGCCGAAAACATACGGTCCCTGTCAACAGGGTTTACCCGTTTTACAATCCAATCCCGGAACCTTTCGCCGGCAGGGAGAGACTGTTTGTAGCTCATGATGTCCAATTTGACATCAAGGGCCTTTGCAACCCGTGTGGCCATGATTGGCCATATCTCGCCAATATCCCCCACAACAGGGACGCTTCCCGGAATCCTGGCAAACCCCGACATCTCCATCCGAAAAGGGATGCGCATGGACTTTGTCTTTGGAAGACCTTTATTGACCGCATCTGACACCATCCCGGACTCCCTCTCTTTGGCCCAGGCCTTTTCCAGGTTGGGGTCAAGGTCTATCCTGACGATCTTTTTATCCCTGAGAGAATAGGTCCATCCTCCCTCCCAGTCCGACCATATGCCGTGACCCGTAAAAAGTTCAAAGGGCCCGTCGTGGATTTCCTGGGAGAGGGCCAGAGCTGATTCGATGATAACATCGGCGCTGCCAAGAAGGCTTGCGATCCGTTGGCAGCGCTCCGAGAGGGACAGGGAATCCCCGACTGCCAGGCCCACCTCTCCACCCCCTATCATCTGCGGCACCGTAACCATTACGGGGGTGTTGTTAAGGGCCCCTGCCCCTATCATGGTGTAGGGGTCAGCGCCGTAACCTGCCACCTGTTCAAAAGGAAGGCCGGTCTTTTTGGCCAGTGCAAGGACATCACGTGCCAGTCGTTCCGTGCGAAGGCCCGTGGGATACGCCATGTTCCCCGCAACCTTTGTGATGGTGTTTCCTTTGGCGCGTCTCATCCTCCGGTAAAGCCCTGTGTCTATATATACTTCTTTTTGATACGCCTCCAAACGGGCATTTGAGATCATGCTGACCTCAAACTGCCCATCACACGGAAGCTTCTCCGGTTCAAAACCAAAGGCCTCACCATCAAACCGCTTTACCTTTTCAAGCGTACCCGCCATTTCATGGTTTATCACTGCAGAGCTGGTGGAGACCCCGTCAATAATCCCCTTGTGGATCAATTCGGCGATAAGGGTGGTGACCCCTTCATGGATGTTGGGTCCGCTCCCCACCACGGCAACCACCTTGCCACCCCTCTCTTTCGCTTCAATGATCACTTTTATGGCCTGGTTTAACCTGGCCCTTGTTTTTGCCGCAAGACCATTATACATGTTTGTGATTGTTTCGTGATCAATGTTCATAGAAATTCTCCTCTCTCTTTTTCCAATTATCCCAGTGACATACATTTACCGGGTCTGCACGACAAGCCTTTTGATCACCTCCGCGTGTTTTTGGGCCGCCTTTTGGTTCTTAAGGACCGCCTTCCGGGCCCTTTGACCATATGCCATCAAATCGTCGGGATGGCCCAGAAACCAGATCACCTTTTCAGCCATGGTCTTGGCATCAGAAACCAATACGCCGGCCTTTTCCGCCTCCAGCAGGGCCTTTGCATCAAGAAAATCCTCCATTGAAGGCCCATAAAAGACCACCTTTCCCCAAACCGCCGGTTCAAGAGGGTTTTGTCCGCCAAGGGGAACCAGGCTGGCACCGCAGAATACGATGGTTGCCGCGCTGTATACCTTGAATAGCTCTCCAAAGGTGTCAATAATCACGACGCTTGAGGTGCGGGGTGTTTTATGGTCAAGCCGGGTTCGGAACTGATAATCAAGGCCGCGTTTTTTTACCAGGGAGCCTATTTCACGGCTTCTTTCCACGTGTCTGGGCGCAATGATCAGGATCATGTCCGGGAATTTCTCCCGAATTCTGTCATATGCATCCAGGATTATCTCCTCTTCCCCCTCCCGGGTACTTCCCGCGACAAACACCTTCTGACCTGGAGAGAGGTTGTATATCCGTCGAATCTCTGTCTCCATTGCAGGGTCTGCGCTGTTTGCAAGGAGATCGTATTTGGCATTTCCGTTTATCTCTATTTTGTGAGGCTCTGCCCCCATCGCCTTTATTCGGTCGGCGTCATCCGCCAGGATCATGCTGAAGGCATCAAAATTTTTGAGGACATCACGGAAAAAAGGCTTTAGCCTGAGATAACCGTCAATGGATCTGGGTGATATCCGTCCATTTATCAGGACGGTCCGGATTCCCATGCGGCGCGCCTCAAAAAGCCATGAGGGCCATATTTCGGTCTCCAGAAAGACCATGACATCGGGGCGTACCGTTGAAAGGGCCTTGCGTACGGATCCCGCGAAGTCAACCGGTGCATAGACCACAGGAATCTCCTCACCAAATGTTTCTTGGGCTGATTTACGCCCATGCGGTGTAGTCGTTGACAGCAGAAAAGAGCAGCCGGGGATCATTTCCCTGAGCGCACCTATTAATGCTGCTCCCACCTTTACCTCTCCCAAAGATACGGCATGGATCCAGATCCTGGGGGATCCTGAAAGACGGCGAATGGCCCTTTGAGGGAAGAACCCCAAACGTTCCTTCAAATGATCGCCGTAGTGACCTGTGACACGGGAATAGCCCCAAATGGCGGAGAAGAGAGGTGCGACCAGGGCGCCCGTCAGGAGCGTATATATCCCATAAGGGATGTTCAATTTGTCAGATTTTGTGTTTTCTGTGGGCATCGGTGGTCCTGATCCATAAAATATCGAAATAAAAGCGCTCAAACCTTCAGAATAACATATGGAGATGCGGGTGGGGTGTCAAGCTGTAAGCGTTGCCGGGAGCTGCATCGTTTACTTGACAATTTTTTGAGTGACTCTTGAAAAGCGGTCTGATATTCTATGGGTGTTGCTGTGCACCAGAAAAAGTAGGTTCTCAATAAGTTCGGGTACCGTGGGGTTCGGGTGTTTTTTGAAGGCGCTCTCTCAAAGTGGATTTACTTCTCACTTTTGCAGTGGCTGATATTTGGGGTTGCCTGGCCGTCTTATCCCAATATTGTAAATCGGCCGGGCAAATAAGAGAGCATCCCACTTCCGACAAGATAATCGTGGAGAAGAGCACTCTTCCTGTCAAGACCGCTCAGGCAATGGAAAGAATCCTCACCGTAGATGATAACGGTATCCGTTTTGACGTGCTTTCCAACCCGGAGTTCCTGGCAGAAGGCACGGCAATCAAGGATCTGGAAGATCCGGACAGGGTCCTGATAGGGTCCAGAGAGACCCCCAGCGGTCTAAAAGCCAGAGAGGAGCTGGTTGAGATCTATGCCAACTGGATACCAAGGGAACGGATAATAACCTCCAACATTTGGAGCAGCGAACTCTCAAAGCTTGTTGCCAACGCCTTTCTCGCACAGAGGATCTCTTCCATAAATTCCGTGTCGGCAATTTGTGAAAAGACTGGTGCCGACGTTACAGAAGTTGCAAGGGCTGTCGGGATGGACAGCCGGGTAGGAGACAGATTCCTAAATGCCAGTATTGGCTTTGGAGGGTCATGTTTCAAAAAGGATATTTTGAACCTGGTCTACCTTTGTCGTAACTATGATCTTGAGGAGGTGGCCAAATACTGGGAGGGCGTTGTCAAGATTAATGACTACCAGAAAGAGCGGTTTGTCCTGAACATGCTAAACACCATGTTCAATACCTGGCGGGAAAAAAAATCTGCATTTTGGGGTTTGCTTTAAGGCTGACACAGGAGATACAAGAGAGAGCCCTGCCATATTTATTGCTCATAGGCTTGCAGAAGAAAATGCAGAACTGGTAATCACCGACCCCAATGCCTTGAAAAATGCCATAAAAGACCTTGACGGCATAGAGGGAAAGGTATCTTTTGAGGATGACCCATACAAGGCTGCTGACGGCTGTGATGCCATCGCGGTTATGACCGAATGGGATGTGTATAAGGGGTTGGATTTTGAACGGATATACGAATCAATGACCAAACCGGCGTTTATCTTTGATGGCAGGAATATCCTGGACCACCAGAAGCTGTATTATATCGGGTTTAATGTTTTTCCCATCGGAAAACCAGCGTTGACCCATTTTGAACCTGAGTAAGACCCTGGAAAAGGGGGGAAGAAGGGGGCATTGAGGATGATTCACAGGCAAAAACGAATCCTGGTAACAGGGGGCGCGGGGTTTTTGGGTTCCCATCTTTGTGATCGCCTGGTCGCGGAAGGGCACGACGTCCTGTGTCTGGATAATTTTTTTACGGGAAGCAAGAAAAATATCAGTCACTTGCTGGGAAAACCCAATTTTGAATTGGTACGCCATGATCTGGTGAGCCCCATATTTCTGGAAGTGGATGAAATATACAATCTCGCCTGTCCCGCTTCCCCCATTCATTACCAACACAACCCTGTCAAGACCGTCAAGACGAGCGTAATGGGAGCCATTAACATGCTTGGTCTTGCAAAAAGAGTTGACGCCAGGATTCTCCAGGCCTCCACCAGTGAGATCTATGGCGACCCGTCAGTACACCCGCAAAAGGAAGATTACTGGGGAAATGTCAACCCGATAGGACCCCGATCCTGTTATGATGAAGGGAAGCGTTGCGCCGAGACCCTTTTTTTTGATTATCACCGACAGAACAGGGTAAATATCAGGGTGGTGCGGATTTTTAATACTTACGGGCCAAAGATGCACCCCAATGACGGCCGTGTGGTGAGCAACTTTATTGTGCAGGCCTTGACGGAAAAGGACATCACCGTTTATGGGGACGGGTCCCAGACCCGGTCCTTTTGTTACGTGGATGACCTCATAGAAGGCATGATCCGGATGATGAACGGCCCGGATGACTTTATCGGCCCTGTAAACCTGGGGAACCCGGCCGAATTTACCATCCTGGAGCTTGCAAAGCATGTCATCAGGATGACCAACAGCAGTTCGGAGATCATATTTGAGGCCCTTCCCCAGGATGACCCGACCCAGCGTCAGCCCGATATCACCCTGGCCAGGAGACAGCTTGATTGGGAACCCAAAAGCGGTCTTGAACAAGGACTCAAGAAAACGATTGAATATTTTCGGACGATTGTCCTTGATTAAATCAATCCTCGATTCAGCCCGGTTGTCACGCGTCAGATTTCTGTTTCCTCCCGAATCGCCCCGTTCGTCTCTGGAACAAAAATTTCAGACACAACATTATACGGTAGGTTTGGGTTGACACATCAAGTCGGAATTTCGTACTCTCCTTTTGCAAAAAACCACATTGTGGCACTCATAAAAATTCATAGAATGGACTAAATCATGAAAACTTACGAACAGATTAATGATCGCATTGAAAAAGGGAAAGCGGTTGTGCTGACAGCCGACGAGATCATGGACTATGTGGATAAGAAAGGGGTTGAAGCGGCCGCCAAAGAGGTGGACGTGGTAACCACCGCCACTTTTGGACCCATGTGTTCATCAGGGTGCACACTGAACTTTGGCCATTCCACACCCAAAATCCGCATGTCCGAAGCCTGGATCGAAGACGTCCTGGTTTATACGGGTCTTGCAGCGGTTGATGTCTATTTGGGCGCTACCCAGATTCGCCACGGCGACTCTGCAAACATGTACCACCCGGGCGAATTCCGCTACGGCGGGGGGCATGTGATAGAAGATCTGGTGGCGGGTAAGACCCTGCAGCTTTTCGCCCTGTCCTATGGGACCGACTGCTATCCGCTCAGGGAGATCCGCACATACTTCACCATCGACGACCTTAACCAGGCAACCATGGTCAATCCCCGAAACTGCTACCAGAACTATAATGTGGCCGTAAACAGGTCCGATAAAAAAATATACACATATATGGGTACGCTGGAACCCGGGATGAAAAATACCAATTACTGTTCTGCGGGCCAGCTGTCACCGCTTCTCAATGACCCCATTTATGAAACTATTGGAATTGGCACAAAAGTATGGCTGGCAGGGGCCCAGGGCCATGTCTATGCCGAAGGGACCCAGCATGCAGGCGGAGGGGAGCGGACGCCCGGGGGAGTACCGATCGGAGGTGCCGGCACCCTGGCGCTGACCGGGGACATGAAGCAGATGCGTCCCGAGTTTGTGAGAGGCGTCAGCTTTCGCGGGTACGGGACCTCGCTTGGTGTTGGAGTAGGCGTTCCCATTCCCATATTGAACGCTGATGTACTAAAGCGCACCTGTGTGCGTGATGGCGATATTATGGCCCCCGTCGTTGACTACAGCGAAGATTATCCCCAGAACACGGGCAAAGTTATCACCAAAGTCAGCTATCAAGAGCTACGCAGTGGAGAGATAAAAGTCGAAGGAAACACCATAGCGGTCGGGTCGCTTTCTTCCTATAATAAGGCCCTGGAAGTTGCGAATATACTGGCTGATGAAATCAGGCGGGGAGACTTCCTGTTAAGCGCCCGCATGCAATGTTTCCCCGGGATACCAAAATGAAACCACTTTTATTAAGGAAAAATGCCAAATGACGGATACCACCACCACAAAAAAACTGATGCTTTTTTTCCCGCTGTGCGAGTGCGACAAACCCATCATTTATCATCTGGTCAAAGACTACAACCTCATGGTGAATGTTTACAGGGCCAAGGTAACACCCGACGAATACGGATATCTGGTGCTGGATGTGACGGGAACCGAGAAGGAGATCCAGGCGGGCATTGACTTTTTAAAAACGTTTGACGTAACCATAAATTTCAGCGGAAAAGGCGTGATCCGTGACAAGGACCGTTGCACCCACTGCGGGCACTGTATTACCCACTGTCCTTCTAATGCCCTGTATATAGAAGACAGGGCGACAAGAGAGGTGGCTTACAACGAAGCCGAATGTATTGAGTGTCTGGCCTGCATCAAGGCCTGTCCTTATGGCGCCTGCGCCTCAGCCTTCTGATAATGTTATATTTCTTAGGGGTTTTTGTAAGTTCTCAATGAGTTCGGGCACCGTGGGGTTCAGCTGTTTCTTGAAGGCGCTCTCTAAACCAGTCGTCGTAGCGTGGCTGATATTTGTGGTTTTGGCAAAAGCATGGAAAAGCTAATAAGGGTTCATTAGGAGAAAACCCCAAATATCAGCCACTGTGAAAGTGAAAAGTAAAGCCCCTTTGAGAGAACGCCTTCAAGAAACACCCGACCCCACTCCAGAAATCCTACTCTGAACGAACCATATAATGAGCCAAGATCGAATCTACAGGACCTTTACCCACAAAAAAGCCGTATTCAGGATCTGTTGTAGCGAATTTCGGGCTGTCACCTCGGAAATAGTTCGACAGCGTCGGATACTCGAGGACTACATTTTTCTGCAACCCGATTTTGGAACTTCCCTTGAACCAATTGAACTTCTTCCGGAATCGCCCGTGTCCGCCAGACGCATGAGCGAGGCGGCCCGGTTGGTTGGGGTTGGTCCCATGGCTGCAGTGGCGGGAACAATGGCTCAACTGGCGGTAGAAGCCGGCCTGGCAGCCGGCGCATCTGAGGTGATAGTGGAAAACGGAGGCGACATATACCTCAAGGCAGCGGAACCTGTTGTAATCGGTCTTTTAACCGGTACGGCCGGGCTGGCGGAAAAACTGGCATTTTCTTTGGGGCCACGGGATACGCCGGTATCCATATGTTCTTCATCGGGAAAAATGGGACACTCTATGAGCCAGGGAGAATGTGATCTGGCCGTGGCCGTGGCAAAAGATGCGTCACTCGCCGACGCTGCCGCTACCCGGGCCGCCAATCTTGTCAGGACGGTTGAAGATGTGGACCGGGCTCTTGAACTTATAATCGGAATTCAAGGGATTGACGGCGTGATGATTGTAAAAGACGACCACGTCGGGCTGGCGGGGCAGTTGCCAAAGCTGGTCAAAACGCAATGACCCGGCACCCTAAGCAAGATCGGCTGTAGTTTCAGGGCGGTCAGAAATGACAAAAGGCCAGCCGATTAATCACACAATTGGATATTCTCGGCTCGCCTTTTTCGGCTAACTTTATAAAAGATGTGCTTCTTTGATTGGTGGAGGCGGGGGGAGTCGAACCCCCGTCCGGAAATATTCCACTAAGGTTTCTACATACATAGCCCGATTTTTATTTTCGCCCCAATGTTTGCCACCGGGCCGGGCGCGCATGGAGCTAACCTGTGATAAATTTCGCTTTGCCGCCCCACAGGTTGGGAGGGTCAGCTAGCCTACTAGTCGACGCCCTGTCCAGTCCCGTAGGCTTAGACTGGGAGGACGCTAGCCATCTATGCGGCTAGAGCATACGAATAATCGTCTGCGTTTACTGTAGCCCACCCGTTTTACGAGCAGATGGAACCTCGGTATGCAACCCTAGCTTCAACTACCCCCGTCGAAACCAGTTCGCCCCCTTTTAAAGGACGCTTAATAATAACCATATTCTTAGGAAATGTCAATACCTCTCCCGTTTCCGGGCCTCGTCCATATCCCTTTTTAGTTCTTTTTCCTTCAAGACTTGTCGCTTGTCATATTTCCGTTTTCCCTTGCAAGGGCAAGCTCTACCTTAGCCCTGCCCTTTGTAAAATAGACCTTTGTGGGTATGAGGGTATATCCTTTTTTTTCGGTTTTTCCGATCAGCCGTTTTATTTCTCTTTTATTCAGCAACAGCTTTCTGGTCCTGGTGGGGTCTAACTCCACATGGTGTGCATGCAGGTAGGGTGTAATATGCATCTTGTGGAGAAAGATCTCACCATTTCTTATCCTGGCATAACTGTCTACCAGACTGGCCCGGCCTTCTCTGAGGGACTTTACCTCGGCGCCAAGGAGGACCATTCCCGTCTCCATGCGTTCATCAATAAAATAGTCGTGGGATGCCTTTTTGTTCTGACAGACAATTCTATTTTGCGTCGATATTTTCACCGTTTGATTGAGCCTCTTCTCAAGTATTCAGGTACCCTTTTTCATCCAGTTCGGGCAGGAGTTTTTTCATCCGATCCAGGATATAGGCTCGCATCTCCCTGGCAGTGCTGAGCCCGGCCATATTGTGAAAATCCTCGTGGGCCTCTTTTAAGGAGATGGACCGGATGAGTTTTTTTATAACAGGGATAGCCCTGGTAGTCATACTAAGTTCCCCAATGCCCAACCCGAGCAACATGGATACGCAGAGTGGGTCACCTGCCATTTCACCGCAAACGGCGACCGGGATCCCTGCCTGTTTGCCTGCAATCACCACCTGCTGGATCATTTTGAGGATAGCCGGGTGCAAAGGCTGGTACATGTAGGCCACATGTTCGTTGATCCTGTCAACGGCAAGGGCATATTGGATAAGGTCATTTGTTCCCATACTGAAGAAGTCCACATGATGGGCCAAGATATCAGCAACGGCAACGGCCGACGGGATTTCGATTATGATGCCAGTTTTTATGTCATGGTCATAATCCACCCCCTGGTTATCCAGCTCATCTTTGACATTTTCGAGGATCTCTTTTGCCTCCAGGACCTCTTCCAGACCGGATATCATTGGAAACATGATCTGGACTCTCCCATATGCACTTGCTCTCAGAATGGCTCTTAACTGGGTTCTAAAGACTTTTGGTTCTTTAAGAGAAAACCGTATGGCCCTGAGGCCAAGGGCAGGGTTTACCTCCTTGGCAATATAAAGCTCAGAGATGAGTTTGTCCCCTCCCAGATCCAGGGTCCTTATGGTGACGGGAGCCGGGTTGATTGTTTCAGCAACGTCACGATAATTCTCAAAGAGCTCCTCCTCGCTTGGAAATCTTTTGCTTCTCATATACAGGAACTCAGTCCTGTAAAGGCCAATCCCTTCTGCGCCATAGCTTTTGGCCGCCTCAAGCTCTTCCTGGAATTCGATGTTTGCCCTGACAGCCACTTTATGCCCGTCAAGGGTCTCCGCAGGAAGGTGGCTTACGCTGGCGATAGCAGATTTGTATTTTTCACGTTGAAGCTGTTTTTTCTGAAAGAAGATAATGGCGCTGTCATCAGGGTTGATAACCACTTCACCCGTGTTGCCGTCTACTATCAGGAGATCCCCGTCCTGCACCAATTCGGTAGCAGACTCAAGGCCTACAACCGCGGGGATTTCCAGGGCCTGTGCCATAATGGCCGTATGAGACGTCCGGCCCCCTATATCTGTTATAAACCCCATGATCTTGCTGATATTCAATTCGGCCGTGTCCACGGGGGAAAGATCGTGGGCTACAATGATCATACGTTCTTTAATTTCAATCAAATCTTGCCCGGTTTTTCCGGAAAGACTTCTAAGGATCCTCTCTATGACGTTCTCCACGTCGGTGATCCGGCTCCTTATGTATTCATCATCGATTTGCTCAAAGACCTCTCTTATCTCATCAAGGGATTCCTTGAGAGCCCATTCGGCATTTATTTTCTCATCCATGATCCGCTTGATCGTAGCGTCAACGAGCATACTATCCTTGAGGATCATCAGGTGGCTGTCCAGGATAAAGGCGTGTTCCTTCACCCGGTTGGGCAGTTGGCTTTTGACTGTGAGAAGCTTATCCTCTTCAGTCCGCAAGGCCTCTTGAAATCTCTCTACTTCCCTGTTTAGCTGTTGTTCGTCAACGAGGTACTGGTAAAGGATTTTTATCCTCGCTTTGCCCACCAAGTGCGCCTTGCCGATGATAATGCCGGGGGACGCCGGGGTGCCCTCCAGCCTTCGTTGTGCGGCAGCATGCTCTGTCATCTGTCTTCTCCGAATCTACGATCAAAAAGCTCTCTCAGCTCTTTCATAAAAGCCTTGGCATCTTCCCCCAAAATCCGGGCCTCCACCTCAGTTCCCTTGGGGCATTCAAGGGCAATGATGGAGAGTATATTTGATCCATCCGCCTCTTTGGTTTCCTTGTTGAGGAAGAGCTGCGAATCAAACTGGTTGCCCAGTGCCACTATTTTGGCAGCGGCCCGGGCATGCAGCCCCAAATTGTTTTTGATCTTGAGCTTCTTTACCCGTTCCATCCACGTCAAACTCCCTCGGGAGGACGTTTCCTGACAAGACATTCTTTGTAGACTTGTCTGTAGGTGAGACCCACCTCGCTGGAAATGAGCCCCGCTATGTCCCGGATGCTCATTTTTTTCTCGGCCAGCAACTTGTCAACCCTGTCAAGGGTCTCCCGGTTCAGGGCATGAATTTTCTTCTCTTTTTCACTGCCCTCCACAACCAATGTAAATTCCCCTCTTGTTTTGCCGCCCGGGGCCAGATGGTTCAGGATATTGCTGACAGATCCCCTTTTTACTTCTTCAAACACCTTTGTCATCTCTCTCAGCATCACCATTCGCCGATTACCCAATATATCTTTTAGATCGGTAAGCATGGCCATGATGCGATGAGGGGCCTCATAAAAGACCATGGTACGGGGTTCGGTGATCAGTTTTTTTAATTCCCGTTTTCTTCTGCCCTGTTTGTTGGACAAAAATCCCAAAAATACAAACTGATCTGTAGCCAGTCCGGAGACTGAAAGTGCTGCAGCCAGGGCGGATGCCCCCGGAACGGGTGAGACCTTTACGTTTTCCTCAAGCGCCCTGTTTATCAGGTGGACACCCGGGTCGGAAATTCCCGGTGTGCCCGCGTCCGTTACCAGGGCAATGTCAAACCCTGATTTTAACCGCCCAATGAGTTCAGGGGTCTTGGCATATCGGTTGTGTTGGCTGTAGTGTGTAAGTCTTGACCTTATGTCGTAATGGGTACACAGCCCCCTTGTATGTGTCACATTTTCAGCGGCTATCACGTCAACATTTTTGAGAATTTTGAGGGCTCTAAGGGTGATATCCTCCAGGTTCCCTATGGGTGTTGAGACGGCATAGAGGGTCCCAAAATGCGGAATGTCATCTTGATGATCTATAGTGGGTGAATTTTTCATTCTCGGACAGCCACCTAGTAGGCCAGATCAAAGGCATTTTTGATCACTTCGATCCGGGGTTTGTCTCCCCTGAGGCTGATGGCCACCACATCAAACCTTGCTTTGACCCCGTAACAGTCATTGGACTTCAAATACGCCAGGGCCACTTTTGAGAGCTGCCGTTTCTTTCTGGCATCCACCGCCTCTTTGGCATAGGCAATGGAGCCTCCCCTTCTGGTCTTTATTTCGATAAAGACCAGGGTGTCGTCGTCCCTTGCAATCAGGTCTATCTCACCCAAAGGGCAGCGATAGTTTTGGATGATTTTCTTGTAGCCGAGCCCTTTGATTTTTTTTAGGGCCAGTTTCTCACCAAATTCCCCCAGCTCAAGTCTTTCTCTTGTCAAGACCGGATACTCCTTTAAAGGTTTTGCGATGGATGGGGGATGGACCGTATTTCGCCAGGGCATTGAGGTGCTGCCGTGTCCCGTACCCTTTATGTCTGTCAAAATCATAGACCGGATACATTTGGTGATATGAACGCATGATTCTGTCCCGATACACCTTTGCCACCACAGAGGCGGCTGAAATGCTCCGGCTTATCTGATCTCCCTTTTTGAGGCATCTTTGAGGAACCGGGAGAGGAATTTCGTGGATACCGTCTACCAGAACGAACTCGGGCTGCGGAGCCAATGCCGCCACAGCCTGCCTCATGGCCTCAAGGGCGGCCCTCAAAATGTTGAATTTATCTATATAATCGTGGGAAACAACCCCTATCCCCATGGTCAAGACCCGATGACAAATATCAGAAAAGGCCTTTTCTCTGGCGCCGGGGGTCATTTTTTTGGAATCCCGGACACCTGTCAGGTCAGTTCCCCGGGGGATAATCACTGCGGCCGCCACAACCGGGCCGGCCAATGGGCCTCGACCGGCCTCATCGACCCCCGCAATCAGATCATATCCGGCCTTTTGGGCCAACCCTTCATGGAAAAATGGATCGCTTGTTGGAGAACTGAGGCTTTCATCAGGGAAAAGGGGGAGATTTTTGGGTGGACACACCGGTTTTTGTGTCATTTATATCAAGTATATTAGGGTAATCATAAAACCCCTGAGAATAAAAAGCCCCTGCAAGCACTATGTTCTTAGCTCTTTGATACGGGCGGCCTTTCCCTTGAGTTTCCGGAGATAGTAGAGCCGGGCCCTCCTTACTTTGCCCTTGGATACCACTTCAACCTTATCGATCATAGGGGAATGAAGGGGAAAAATCCTCTCGACGCCAACGCCGTAGGATATCTTCCTGACTGTAAAAGTAGCGCCGGTAGTCCCTTTTCTCTTCCTGATGACAACCCCCTGGAATATCTGTATCCGCTCTTTCTGACCCTCTCTTATCTTGGCATGCACTTTGACCGTGTCACCCGGTCCAAAATTCGGAATGTCAAAACGCATCTGTTCGTTTTCAAGTGTTTCTATAACATTCATGTCTTCCTCCTAAACTTATTTCTCGATCTCGCGCACTGCGGATTATTCAAAGTCGCCAACCAACCGATCCAGAATAATGGCGGCAGCCGTCCTCACCGAAAGGTGATTGTAGTCTTTCTTTCCAACAATTGGGGCCAAAACATAATCAGCCCCATCTATGACGGCCCTGCCAAGACCCCAGGCTGTTCCAAACAGCAAAACAACAACCCGGTTTTCCAGAATAAAGGCCTTTGCCGATTTATAAGAGATCCCCCGATCCCCCTGTTTAGAGGCATCGGTTGCTATCACCACCGGGGACTCTCCTTCAAGTCTTGCGATTTCTTTGATCGCTCCCTCCAGGGAAGGGACTACCGAAACGAGCTCAATGGCCTCTTTTCGGTGTTGGTTATACCTGGCACCATATCCTGTGATCCAGTGGTCACAAATCTTCTTGGCCAGCCGCTGCTGATCGTCAAGCGGTGTAATCACAAAAAACCTCCTGACATCATAGGTCCTGGCCGATCTGGCGATGTCATGGAGATCCAAAGGGGTTATGGCGGAGGCAACTATTTCATGGTTTTTGTTATAAACAGGGTAATGGACCAGCCCGACATAAAGACGCATCAATTTACTTCTGCTGTATCTGTTGTTTAAGACCCCGCGGAGTCCTCTTTTATTTCTTGAAGGATCCTCTCATCTTCGGAGGTCAACTCGGCCTTTGCGAGGAGGTCCGGTCTCTTCAAAGCTGTTCTCTTCAGGGACGCTCTTCTGCGCCAGAGACGAATCTTTTCATGATCCCCCGACAGGAGAACAGGGGGGACCTCCTTTTCCCGGAAGACCCTCGGCCGGGTATACTGTGGGTACTCCAGTAACCCTTCCTCAAAAGAGTCTTCAATGTTGGATCTCTCCCCACCCAGGACACCCGGGATCAGACGGCTGATGACCTCCATGAGGACCATGGCCCCCAGTTCCCCGCCGCTCAGCACATAATCACCAATGGATAGTTCCCTATCGATAGAGGTCAACCGTATTCTCTCATCCACCCCCTCATATCGGCCGCAGATAAGAATGAGTTGATCCCATCTTGACAACTCCCAGGCTGTTGGCTGATCAAGCCTTTTACCCTGGGGGCACAGAAGGGCTACAAGGCTTCTGCCATTCACCCTTTCAACGGAAGTGAGGGCCCGATGAATGGGTCCGGCTTTCATGACCATTCCCTCTCCCCCGCCATAGGGCCGGTCATCGGTGGTCTTGTGCGTCCCCCTGGCAAAGTCGCGGATATTGACCAGCCCGACATCCACCAACCCATTTTCTATTGCCCGCCCCAACACCCCAAACCGGAGGAAGGAGGAGAACATTTCGGGAAATATGGTGAGGACATCAAACTTCATTCAAATCAAAGAGCCCCTCCGTCCCTGAGACAATCATTTTCCGGTTGTCGGGATCAATCTCATGGACGACGTCATATGTGGCAGGGAGCAATATCTCTCTGGTCCCCTTTTTTACCACGTATATATCGTTGCTGTCCGTGGGTATGATCTGAGAGACATCGCCCAGATGTTCTCCCGTATCAAGATAAACCTGCATACCCAACAGTTCAAACCAAAAATATTCATCCTCCTCGCGAACAAGCGAATCCCGGCGTATAAATATTTCCGCCCCCCTGTACGCTTCTGCCCGGTCAATGGAGGTTAATCCGTCCAGCACCAACAAAAAAGTTTTTTTGTGAGGTCTTGCGTCCTTCACCGGGTACTCATGCGTCTCGCCGGATACGGGCTTGAGGAACACGCTTCCGGCATTCAGGAATGACCGCTCTGAGTCGGCATAAGAAAAGATCCTGAGTGCACCCATCAGACCATGAGGTCTCATTACCTTGCCCACTAGAAGCAAATTTCCGGGTGGAACCTGTGCCAAGGCTATTCGATTATTTCCAAAACAGATCGTTTGTTTATCTTGGTGGAGGCGGCGCTGAGAATAGTCCTCATGGCCCTGGCTGTACGGCCTTGTTTGCCGATGACTTTCCCCAAATCTTCCTTGGCTACCTTTAGTTCGATAACAGAGGTTTGCGCCCCCATTATTTCCGTGACGATGACTTCATCGGGCGCGTCCACCAGCGACTTAGCGATGTATGTAATTAGATCCTTCATCTCGATTCACCCCCGTCTTTGCTTTCACCACCACTGCATTTCACTGAATTGCCGCACTGGCTTCCACCGAACTGCCTCTCTTTAGGATGGCCTTCGCAGACTCTGAGACAAGCGCCCCCTTTTCAAGCCAGTGTTTGACCTTGTCTTCGTGAATCTTTATCTCTTTCGGGTCTTTCATCGGATCATAGTAACCCAGTATCTCAAGAAATCTACCATTACGGGGCGCTTCTGAATCAGCTGCCACCAGACGATAAAATGGTTTTTTCTTGGCCCCCATCCTTGTTAACCTAATCCTGACTGCCATGTAAGTTGATCTCCCCTCTGTACTATTTCTGATCGCCAAGACAAGTGGCAACCATTTGAATTTGTGCCCAGGTGGTAAAAAATTTCCAGGGCACATAAATTTGAAGCAACTTAACCCGTTATCCAAAAAGGGATGGTATGTTTAGATTACCCTTTTTGGTAAACTGCTCCATCATTTTTTTTGTTTGTGTAAAGTTTTTTAGGAGTCGGTTCACATCCTGTACCGTCGTCCCGCTGCCCTTTGCGATTCTTCGTCTTCTGCTCCCGTTTATGATCTTGTATTTCCGTCTCTCCTCTTTGGTCATGGAGTTTATGATGGCCCCCACCTTGACCAATTCTTTTTCATCGGGTTTGAGCTGTTTTAGTTTCTTGATCTGCCCCATCCCCGGCAGCATCCCCAGGATCTGCTCAAGGGAGCCCAATTTTTTCATCTGTCTTAACTGAGTTTGAAAATCCTCCAGATCGAATTCATTTTTTTTGAGTTTTTTCTCTAACTTTCGGGCCTCTTTTTCATCAAATTCCGCTCCGGCCTTTTCGATCAGTGTCAGCACATCTCCCATCCCCAGGATTTGAGATGCCATTCTGTCCGGGTGGAAGGGTTCCAGGGCGTCAATTTTCTCTCCCACACCAACAAATTTGATGGGTTTTTTGGTCACGGCCTTTATGGACAGGGCAGCGCCACCCCTTGCGTCACCTTCCATCTTGGAGAGGATGACGCCGGTGATATCCAGGCTTTCGTCAAAATGTTTTGACACATTGACCGCGTCCTGGCCTGTCATGGCATCGGCTACCAGGAGGATCTCGGCGGGATTCACCGCTGTCTTGATCCTGACAAGTTCCTCCATCATGGTCTCATCGATGTGCAGCCGACCGGCAGTATCAATTACCAGGACATCCGCGTGTTCTCCCCCGGCCCTGGAAAGTGCATCTGTACAGATATCTTCAGGTCTTTGACCCGGATCCGAATTGTAAACGGGCACATTTATCTGGGCGCCCAATATTTTTAGCTGATCAATGGCGGCCGGCCTGTAAATATCCGCAGGGACGAGATACGGGTGCCTCCCCTGGCTGCGGATATACCTGGCCAGTTTTGCTGCCGTTGTGGTTTTCCCAGCGCCCTGTAGCCCCACGAGCATCACCGAATGGGGCGCCTTTCCTGTCAGATGCAACCCTTGCTGAGTCTGACCCATGAGGCGCGTGAGTTCCTCGTTCACTATCTTTATGAGCTGTTGTCCGGGGGTCAGGCTCCCAAAAACTTCCTGCCCCAGAGCACGTTCACGAATGTCGTCAACAAGCCCTTTGACCACTTTATAGTTGACATCCGCTTCAAGCAGGGCTAGACGTACCTCTTTCAGGGCATTCCGGATGTCGGTCTCATTCAGCCGTCCCCGACCGGTGACCTTCTTAAATACCCCGTCTAATTTTTCTGTTAAGGCTTCAAACATAGTGATAAGATGTTCTAAAAGGGCGAAACTTTCAATTTAACTTTAAATTTGCTCTTTTGTCAATAAAAAACCATCTTGGTGTCATTTGAGAAATATTACCACATGTTCGTCATTTTTTCAAAAAAATAGTGTGATTCTCTACTTTTGCTTTTTTTGCAGCTAAGTTTTTAATGATTCCGGACACTGACGCGTGAACACTTTGGGCAAAATTAGCAATAATGACAATATGATACAAATTGTGAGAGATGAACTCTCACGTATATTATGTAAGAATCTAAAGCCTTACGAAATCTTCAATTTTCCGGTTTGTCCGGATTAGGGGTTGCCATGAGGGGCCAGAAACCCTAAAATCTCCCTCCATGGAAGAGCCGCTATGGCGCTCGGACAACCTCCTAAAAAGAAACGGGGGCACGGCCCGTATATGAAACAGGAGAGGGAAGCGGGCATTATCAGGCCCATAAAGGCAGCGGGTGACCCCCCGGTGGGACCTGATGTTTTGATGGTTATCATCCCCTATGAACTCACGCATCTGGTGCAGACGGCCAAGGCCAAAGCGGTCCCTTTCTCCCAGACAAGATTGTACCGCTTATACCAGACAGAGGGAGGGGACCATGGGCCACTGACCCTTTGCGGTCCTTTTCTGGGGGCCCCGCACGCGGTCATGGGTATGGAAAAACTCATTGTTTTGGGCGCAAAAAGGATCTGGGTGCTGGGGTGGTGCGGTTCATTACAACCGGATTGCCCATCGGCCATATTGTGGTTCCAACCGGGGCGGTTTCTGAGGAGGGGACGTCGGCCCATTATCCCATAGGGGCAAAAAGCCCTGAATCGGATGAGACACTCAACCAGATGCTGGGGGACGAACTGGAACGACGCGGGTTACCCTTTTCAAAGGGGGCGGTATGGACCACCGACGCCATCTACAGGGAAACGGTGAGCAAGGTGAAGGCCTATCAGGCCCGTGGTATACTGGGTGTGGAGATGGAGATCTCTGCCCTTATGACCCTTGCCCTTTACCGATCGGTGTCAATGGCAGGGCTGCTTGTTGTCTCCGATGAACTCTTTGACTTCAAATGGCGACACGGGTTTTCTAACCCTCGATTAAAAAAGGGGTCGAGGGCGGCCGGACAGACGCTGCTGGATGTGGCAGCCTTCTGCTCTCGGGTGATGACGTCAAAGAGGTGAGCCAAATAAGTTATACGGAGTCTGATTTATGGGTAGAGACAAAATGGACGTATCCAAAGATATACTGGCTGTGGATGTGGGAAGCGGTACACAGGACATTCTTGTCTGGCAGCACGGGGTTAACCCCGAGAACTGCCCAAAGATGATCCTCCCCTCCGCCACCACAATCCTTGCGGCCAAGATAGAACGGGCCACAGAAAAGGGGCACCATATCTTTCTCACTGGCAAAACAATGGGTGGAGGTCCCTGTTCACGGGCCATTAAAAGGCACCTGAGTAAGGGCCTTAAGGTCTTTGCCGGGAAGGAACCGGCACTTACCTTTCATGATGACCTTGCCCGAGTGGAAGGTATGGGCATCCGGATTGTCGATAACAGGCCGGGAGCGGCACCCCTGACGGAACTTGAAATGGGTGACCTTAACCTCGGGGCCATAAGCCGGGCCCTGGGCCAGTTCCAGGTGGCCACCCCAAAAACCGTTGCAGTTTCGGTTCAGGATCATGGGTTTTCGCCTGCAAAAAGCAACAGGGCCTTTAGATTCGAGCAGTGGACGGATCTCCTCGGATCGGGAAACGGTTTTGAAAGTCTGCTCTATCAAACACCCCCGGGGCACCTTACCCGGATGAAGGCGGTCACTCAAAGTGTGCCGGGGGCATGGGTGACGGATACATGCGCTTCGGCCTTTCTTGGCGCCCTTCAGGACCCCTGGACTGATTCAAGGCGGGAAGAGGGGGTTACCATCGTCAATATCGGCAATGAGCATACGGTGGCTGCTCTGGTCAAAGCCAAAAAAATATGGGGGATATATGAACACCACACCTCATTGCTTGACCCTGTGAAACTAAATGATCATCTGGATCGGTTTCGAAAAGAAAGTCTCACAAACCGAGAGATCTTTGAGGACACGGGTCACGGGTGCCGGGTACTTCCCGGGGCCGGGGAGGCGAGCCCGTTTAAACACCTGACCATAACCGGGCCGAACAGGGAAAGGTTCTTGAGCTTGAATGGACACATGGCCGCCCCTTTTGGGGACATGATGCTCACAGGCTGTTTTGGGCTTGTGAAGGCGGTCAAGGAGAAGTGGGGTCAGGTGAATTGAAATTTGGATAGGGAATGGAAAAAATTAGATCGGAAGTCGAGGCGTTAAGGGAAGAGATCCGGTACCACAACCGGCAATACCATGCCCTGGATGACCCTGAGATATCAGACGCCGAGTATGACAGACTTTTTCAGCGCTTAATCGAGCTTGAGAAACAGTTCCCCGACCTTGTCACACCCGATTCACCCAGCCGGCGGATTGGGGCAGAGCCCCGGGAGGCTTTTTCAGCTGTAAGACATCGGGTTCCCATGCTCAGCCTTGGAAATGGGTTCCGGGATCAGGATATAAAGGATTTTGATGCCAGGCTAAAGAGATTTCTGGGAGACGACTCCCCAATGGAATACACGGTGGAACCCAAGATTGACGGCGTTGCCCTGGAACTGGTTTATGAGAACGGCAGACTCACGGTCGGGTCAACCAGGGGCGACGGCTATGTGGGGGAGGACATTACCCGGAACATAAAGACTATTTTGACGGTCCCTCTGACCCTGACAAAACCAAAAAATGGACGTGCTGTACCGGATCTGGTGGAGGTCAGGGGTGAAGTGTATATGGAAAAGGAGGGCCTTGAGGCATTGAACAGGACAAGGCTTGAGCAGAACCTCCCACCATTTGCAAACCCCAGGAACGCCGCAGCCGGTTCATTGCGGCAGCTGGATCCGAAAGTCACCGCCAGGAGGCCGCTCAATATGTTTTGTTATGGTGTCGGACAGATAAACGGGGCCACCTTTGACACCTACCATGAAATGATGATTTCCATCCAGCAATGGGGCTTCCGGGTTAACAGGCCTCATATCCGGATATGCTCCACACCGGGTGAGGTCATAGAGTGTTGCCGGCACCTTGAAGAGATACGATCCCAATTTCCTTATGAAATCGACGGGGCTGTAATCAAGGTCAATCAGCTCAACCTGCAGGCAAGACTGGGTGAGAAATCCAGAAGCCCCAGATGGGCGCTTGCCTATAAATTCAGACCTACCCGGGAGACCACAAGAATCATCAAGATTGATGTACAGGTGGGACGTACCGGCGCCCTTACACCCGTGGCACACCTCGAACCCGTCGAGATCGGGGGCGTTACAGTAAAGCGGGCGACCCTCCACAATCAGGATGAGATAGAGAAAAAAGATGTGCGAGAGCTGGATACTGTGCTGGTCCAGAGGGCCGGGGACGTTATACCCGAGGTGGTGCAAGTGGTCCGGTCAAAGCGGACGGGCGCGGAAAAAAAGTTTGTTATGCCGACCCGCTGTCCTGTTTGTGGGGGGGATGTGGCAAAAAGGGAAGGAGAGGTGGTTCTGAGATGCCCAAACCCCAACTGCCCGGCCCAGGTGAAAGAATCGCTAAAGCATTTTGTCTCAAAAGGGGCCATGGATATAGATGGGCTCGGGGATAAATTGATCGCACAGTTAATAAAAGAGGGATTGGTAAAAGAACCGGCTGATTTGTATGAACTCCAGCTTGACGACTTCCTGGGGCTTGATAAGATAGCCGATAAATCAGCGGAAAATCTCACGGCAGCCATTGAAAAGAGCAAGAGTACAACCCTGGGCCGGTTTATCTATGCTCTGGGAATCAGACATGTTGGAGAACACGTTGCCGGGGTGTTGGCGGATCATTTCAGCGAACTCAAACATCTGGAGGAGGCAACAGAGAAGGAACTGCTGGCCATCGACGGGATCGGTCCTCAGATAGCGGAAAGTATAGTCACGTATTTCTCTGACAGACCCAACAGGGAGCATTGTGGACGTCTCCTGAAAGCGGGCATTCGGTTTGAAATCATGGCACACCCCGTGACGGGAGCCTTGGCAGGAAAAACCTTTGTGATGACCGGTTCCCTCTCCTCAATGAAGCGCTCCGAGGCCAAAGAGCAGATCCTCAGACGGGGCGGCAGGGTCTCTTCCTCGGTGAGCAGCAGCACCGATTATCTGGTCGCGGGGGAGGCCCCCGGCTCAAAGTTCAGCGAGGCAGAGAAAAAAGGGGTTGTCATCCTCAATGGGGATGAATTTCTGGAGCTCCTGAACACAGAATGACCCCAACCCTGTGCAGGCACGATTTTGGATTGCTGAATGCGGATTTAAACAAGAAAGCAACCTCGGTTAGTTGAACATCTCTGAACAAAATTGAAAGACCATATTTCGGGGTTTTCGTTCAGACACTAAATAGTCACAAAACTTACAAAACGGCCGAATCCTGGACGCGGTGGATAACCGGGGGCATTGAATGCCAAAGAGCAGAGTTCACTTGATCATTGAGGGAAGGGTCCAGGGGGTGTGGTTCAGGGAGTCCACTCGCAAAGAAGCCGTTTCTCTGGGTGTCACCGGCTGGGTGCGAAACTGTCGGGGGGGGACGGTGGAGGTCGTGGCGGAGGGCGCCGAGGAGCGGGTTAAAAAACTGGTTTTATGGTGCCACAAGGGGCCTCCGTCAGCAACGGTTTTAGCGGTCCATGAGACCCTCGACAAATGGAAAGGAGAGTTTACGTCCTTTGAAATTGTTTTCTAGGAAATATATAATGCGTCGACTAAATATTGGGGTCTGTCTCTTAGCGGCCCTGTTGTTTTTTCTTGTCCTGGTTTCGGGGTGCAGCACGATGAGATCTCTCATCAGCCCGATTGTGCCTCAAAGGCCGGTGCTTAAAAAACGGGTTATGGTTTTTCCGCTGGTGGATCAGGCGGGACTCGGAACCGAAAAGGCCAGGAAACTGGATGAGGATTTTTGGGAATTTCTAAAAAAATCACCCGACCTCATGCTCTATAAACCGCCCGATGGCCTGTTTTCCTCAATGGCTATGACCTCCCCCCTGTTCGGGGTAGCCACGAGTTCAAGGCTTATTGATATTGCTGAAGGTTTGGGCATGAATTCACTTATTATCGTGGTCATGAACCCCATTGAGATCATGACCCGAGCAACGGGTATCTGGCCTTTTACGAGTTATAAGAGGTTCTATCAGATTTCTATGGGTTTGAATGTGGTAGACATCGTCACCAAAACATTTTCAATGACGCGGATCGAGTCTGAGGAATTCCCTTTCTCTTTGGAGCATGCGGAAGAACAAGGGGACAAGAAAATTACGGATCAGGCGCTTAGGGAGGCCTTGCCGGAAATATTGGAAGGACAGGCTGCGGCCGTTAAAAAAGAACTTGCAAAAGTGCCCTGGACGGGAAGGATCACGGCTGTAGAGGATGATGCTGTGATGATCAATGCGGGAGAGAAAGTGGGGGTCAGACTGGGGCAGTCCTTCGAGGTCTTATCCGAGGGGAAATCAATCCCCTCCGGCAGCGGTCGATCTATTCGTCTGCTGGGGACAAAGATAGGGGAGATCAAGATCGACTCGGTCATGGTACAACACTCCCTCGCGGTGCCGGTAAAAGGGAAAAATTTTTCAAAGGGTCAGGTCGTGAGGTTCAAACGTTAATCTTTCCCCGTCAATTTTTTCCCTCGAGCATTTCCCTTGCGTTTGCCAGTGCGCGTGGCGTAATCTCTCTCCCGCCAAGGAGGCGGGCGATCTCCGTGACCCTTGATTCAGGATCCAGCTCGGAAATGGTGGTTTGGGCGCGGGCCTTGATGATTGTCTTTTTGACCAGAAAATGACTTTGCCCCTGGCTGGCGATCTGGGGCAGGTGGGTGATACACAGGATCTGATGATATTTGGCAAGGGAAAGGAGTTTTTCCCCGATCACCGCGGCGGTTGCACCGCTTATCCCGGAATCGACCTCATCAAAGATAATGGTCTCAACAGAGGCCGATTTTGCCAGGATCGATTTGAGCGCCAGCATGATCCGTGAGAGCTCTCCCCCCGAGGCGATCCTGGAAAGGGGTCTCAATTCTTCGCCCACGTTTGGGGAGATCATATACTCCGGGGCGTCAAAACCATCAGCCCGTAAGTCCTCGATAGCGTTTCTGTTGCCGTTTCCCTGGTCTTTAGGGCCAGAGCCTTCCGGAGTGGTGTCAAATTTCACCTGAAACCGGGTCTGCTCCATATGAAGTTGATGAAGCTCTTTTTCCATCTCCTTTTCCAATACAACGGCCCATTTTTTTCTTTTCCTTGAGAGCTCCTCTGCAGCCAGTATAAGGCCTTTTTCCATCTCCAGCCGTTCTTTGGCCAACTGATTGGCCCTGTCCCTCTTTTCATCCAGATCATACATTGTGGAGGCAAGATTGTCTTTGAATTCAAGGACATCTTCCAGGGTGGGCCCATACTTTCGCTTGAGGTTATTCAGGAGTTCGTGCCTTGCGCCAACCTCCTCCAACCTTTGAGGATCCATCCGTATGGTCTTTTGAAGGTCCCTGAGGGAAAAAGAGACATCCTCCAGCTTCACCACAATCTCGACAAGATCGTCTCTGACAGGAGAAATCTCCGGGTCTATCCGAGCCCCCCTGTCCAACCGCTTGGCGCATCGAGATATGGCAGAAAGCACAGAGTCGTTCTGCTCGTAAAGGTTCTGGTATCCCTCTGATACGATTTCCAGCAGTTCTTCTGCGTTCTCAAGGACTTTTTTTTCCCTTGCCAGGGTTTCATCTTCTCCGGGGCTTATGGCAGCATCTTTGATCTCCTGCAATTGAAACCGGGCCAGTTCCTGCTTTTCTTCCATCACCCTGACCTCCTGTTCCAGATGTTTGATCTTTTCTTCCAGACTTTTGTACCCTCCATAAAGCCTATCCAGTTCAAGGCGCTGAGGCGTAAGCCCCCCAAAGTCATCCAAGAGGTAGAGGTGGTTTTCAGGTTTGAGGAGGAGCTGATGTTCATGCTGACCTGAAATGCTGATAAGGTTTGCGCCCAGACGGGACAGCATCTGCAGGGTGGCGAGGGAGCCATTGATGAGTATCTTGTTTCTGCCCTCGCGGAAGATACTTCTTTTGATCAAGAGCTCGCCGTCAAAATGGAGCCCGGACTCGGATAATATTTCTTTGAAACGACTGTTGTCCGGAAAGGTAAAAAGGGCCTCAACCGTGGCCTCCCGGCAGCCGGTCCGTATGAGATCAGCTGATGCCCTGCCCCCGAGGATCAGGTTCACGGCGTTGATCATGATGGACTTGCCGGCCCCGGTCTCGCCTGAGATGGTGTTCAGCCCGGACTTGAGACCGATCTCAAGGTGCTTGATAATGGCAAAGTCGGTGATGAGTAGTTGGACAAGCATATATGGTTTCAGCCCGGTACAAGTCTTTTAGACAAGGAATTCTGCAGGCTGGATTCCATAGCTCGCAGGGTGGAAGGTCTTTACGATATTTCTGCGAAATGCCCCCGTATGGGGATCACGTTCTGCCAGGCTCGCCGTCTTTCCCTTTCTAAAACCGCCTTTTTCATCGGGTACCAGAATTAATATCCTGGGACGCGCCATCATGCCCTCTCCGGCATTTTCCATTACCAGCCCCATTTCACCCGTGTCCAGTGCCAGAAGTGTGCCGGTGGGGAAGACCCCAAGCATATTGACAAAGACCTTTAAGAGGATGGGATCAAACTCCTGCCCGGCGCCCTCCATCATCATGCCCAGGGCCTGGTCCGGGCTGAAGGGGGTGATACGGTAAATCCTCACGGATGTCATTGCGTCGAATACGTCGGCGATGGTCAAGATTCGCCCAAACAGGCTCTGAGGTTTTTCTCTGTTGTGCCTGGGATAGCCGGAGAGATCGTACTTCAAATGGTGTTCGAATATGGGAGGGATGATCCTGGCCTGGAGATCTTCGTCGGTACGCAGTTTAATGATGTGGCTTACGCTTTTTACGGGGTGCTTTTCGATTTCTTCAAACTCCTGGCTGTTTAATTTTTCTGTTTTGAATAGAATTTCACGGGATATCTCTGTCTTTCCCAGATCGTGAAAAAGCCCACAAATCCCCAATTGCTCCAGAGTTGTCGGCGAAAGCCCCAACCGTTTCCCCAGACACAGCGAGAGTACGGCAACATTTACCGAGTGAGTATAGGTATAGTCGTCAAAGTCCCGGATGGTGCTCATGCCCAGAAGCAATGATTCGTCTTCGGCAACAAGGTCCACCAGGTTCTGGACCAACCGTTTGGCTTTCCGGATCCCCACAGGCCGTTTGGCGGATAATTTTTGGCCTATGTTTTTTACAGAGGCAAGGGCATAAAAATAGGTTTTCTTGGCTTTTTCTCTGTGTTCGAGCTCACCCTCCGGTAACTCCTGCGGGCTATGGACTATTTCCGCCCAGGAAAAGGTATCATCCTCCAGCTTCTGGGCGATCCACGCCAGGGGGTTTTCCTGACGGTCGGCCTGGTTTAGGGTGCGTGCGAATGCCAACAACTGCTCAATGGGTGAGTCGGCGATGGCAGGGTATAATCGTAGCCCTCGGAGTCCCCGGCTCTCGAAAAAATGAAGCATTCCATGGACCAGGTCAAAGCTTTCGATCATGTAGATAAGTTTTTTCTCTCTCACATAAAACCTGCCACCAAAGACCTCAATCGTAATATGGGGGTCATCGGCGCAGGATTGAACCACGGACCCGATGAATTCCCGGGCAGTCTCCAGAAGGACCTTATTGTTATCCTGATGGATCTTTACCGTTTGAAGCAGCCAGTAAAACGTTTTGAGCAAGGTTTCATCCGTCTGTTTGGGCTGTTTCTGGGAATCTGTAGCCAAGGTATCAGGCTCCTTTTTTATCTGCTAAACTCCGTTGCCTTTCTGCAAGCGAGCCGTACACTGGGAAAAACGCTTCGAGAGGCCTTGTCCAGGATCTCACGTGCTTCATCCAACCCCAACACCTTCAACGCCGTGGCCGCTCCCGGCCGGTGAGTTGACCTTCCGAAACCGGGCACCCAACCTCGGTTTAGTAGGGTTCTGCTCAGAAATGGAATTGAACGCGCAGAACCGCAACGGCCCAGGACCCTGTAACAGGCCAAAAGGTGCTGGTTGTCGTGTCGTTGAAACCTCCGCTTTTCAAGGTAGTCCAGTAACAAGTCTTCGGCCACCTCGTTTCTCTCTTTTCCCATAAAGTCGAGCATGAGCTTCCGGACAGGGGCGCTGTCGTCTTCAATTAGGAGAAAGACCTCTTTGAGCAGCTGACGATCCCGGGCCATGAGGGTGTCGAGTGCGGCTCTCCTTATGCGTTCGGAGGGATTGCGGACCAGCTCGAGGAGGAGCTCAGAAGGCCTATCACCCTCAAGGTCTTTTAATACGGGCACCATCTTCAGAACAAGGTTCTGGTCGCGGTGATTCAGGAGACGTTCCAAAGGTTCGATATCTCTGTTGGCCAGGGTCCCGATCGCTTTGGTGAGTTCATGGCGAACGCTAGGGGAAGAGACCTCAAGGGACATGGGCCCAATGGTCAGAATCGCTTTTGGCGGGAGGTGGAGCAGTATCTGGCGGAGCAGGAACCTGTGGGCGTCAAGGATCTCCAGGACAGGCCAAACTTCCTGAAGGACACTCAAGACCTGGTGCCCGGAAAGCTCCTTAAAGAATTGATCCAACATGGGGCGGACCCAGAGCCTGTCGGCTGTGCATGACTTACTGATTTCATGTAAGTCTTCAAGCAGCTTGAGCCCCGGTTCGAATTCGACTTTTGAAAGGAGATCCCGAAATGTTCCCTGGAGGAACTTGAGGATATCTGCAAGGTCGTTCTCTTCAACGTGTTCCTTGAGGATAACCATCAGCACCTCCAAAACCCCCTCGGTGCTGTCGCGGTTTTCATCCGCCAGGATCATTTCCTCCAGTTCCTTTTTTTCCTCGAGGCTCAGTTCCCACATGACCGCACTCATTTCCGGGTCGGCAATGGTCTGTATGGTTTCCTGATCCTCCTCCTGCCTCTGTTCTCTGTCGCGGTGGTCTTCGTCCGTCACAGCCAGAAGAGAGAGATCCACTTCTGTTTCGTCATCCAGGAATATATCCGAGGCCTCGTAGCGGAGGTGTGGGAATTGAGCCTCCCACAGGGCTGTCACAAGGTCACCCTCTGATTCTTCACCGGTTTCTCTATATTGGTTCACCAGCCTGAGGAACCCCGTAACCTCTGTTAATTCGATCCCCTTTTGAAACTCAACCCACAGAATCGCGTCCCGATAGAGGACAAACGCTATATTTCCAATGTCAGGAGTTCCCTGGTGGAGAATCTGATCCTGGAACAGTAATCGATCCCTCTTGACATGGAATCGGAAGTCCTCGTAGTTGTCGAGGAGCTTGTCCAGGCGGGTGGCGACGTTCTCCACAGACGTCTGCACGATCTCGTTGTCCTCGGGGTAAAGGGCATAATTCTTCATGGCTATGATAAAAGAGGCGATCAGATCTTTGGCAGGCAGGAGTTCTTCGTCCGTGGCCCCCCCATGTGCTGATGGCAGGCCATTTTCCATGGATAATTCTATCATGTGGCCCTCTTGGTACCTCACCGATTCTATCGGGTCTCAGGATTGTGACATTCTATGGAACCGTAAACCCTAACGTTGCATAAATATTTGGCGCAAAACCGCTTTGCTCGCTCTATATCAGGCCATCAAGAAACGCTGGCCCATTTTCAAGACCTCACCGTATGTTAAATAGTGTCTGAACGAAAACTGTCTTTTTCGCCCATATCTGCGTCAGACTCAAATTTTAATCCTCGAAATACTCAACGTATTCCTGTGGTTAAAATTATCGTCTTCCTTGATCTGAACAAAAAATCCTAGTTTTCGTGCGGACACTAAATACGCTTTCACCCTTGAAAATAGTCCATCGTCCCTTGCTGATCTATTCTATAGCGTTTTGAACTCAAATTTTATGCAACGTTAGGGTAAACAAAGCTTTCAGATAATAACATGTTCCCAATAACCCTGTCAAAAGAAAATGTGCTTGTAATTTCAGAGCCTTGACTTGAG